>ERZ507052.817-NODE-817-length-8012-cov-7.72728_pt1 | contig 8012 bp, 3 predicted proteins | sample MGYA00512868_ERZ507052 | MGnify/ENA metagenome assembly ERZ507052 | reverse complement strand
CGATCTTCACACCCCCGTGCAGACTTGTTTCCTCCTTTCGTTGATTGTTTCGATAGGCGTCTTCATGGGAAAAGTTCGAATAAAAGGTATTTCGCTTGGTGTGGCCTTCGTCTTCTTCATGGGCATCGTCGCTGGTAGTCTCCACCTCGAAGCCGACCCCGGGATGACAAGCTTCGCCGAAACATTCGGACTATCCATTTTCGTGTATGCACTCGGACTGCACGTCGGACCCAACTTCGTGGGACTGATGCGCGATGAGGGCATAGCGCTCAACCTATGGGGCTTCGCCATCATCCTTCTCGGAACGGTTATGGCTCTGGTGCTCTGTCTTGTTACGGGCATAACCATCCCCGATATGGTCGGCATCCTTTGCGGTGCCACCACCAATACGCCTGCTCTCGGTGCCGCACAGCAGGCTCTTATCTCCGCACACGTATCGAGCAGCGGCGCCGCACTCGGCTGTGCCGTCACTTATCCGCTCGGTGTAGTTGGCGTCATCTTCGCCATGATATTGCTTCGCAAGACCCTTGTGAAGCCCGACGACCTCATTCCGCACAGCCACAGCGACGAGGACAATACGTATATCGGACAGTTCGTGGTGGTAAATCCTGCCATTGTGGGACTGACCATCGCCGAAATAGCGCAGACATCACAGCGCCACTTCATCATCTCGCGCATCTGGCGAAACGGCAAGGTTATCGTGCCGATGGCGCAGACCGTCATGATGGAGAACGACAACATCCTCGTAGTAACCACACGTGACGAGGTGCCGGTAATGGACATCCTCTTCGGAAAACACGTCGAGAAGGACTGGAACCGCGACAAGATTGACTGGAACGCCATCGACTCCACCGTCGAGAGCCGCGTCATCGTCATGACACGAACCAAGCTCAACTCGAAGACGCTCGGCTCGCTGCACATGCGCGAGACTTACGGCGTAAACGTAAGTCGCATAATGCGAGGCGACATCAAGCTCCTTGCCACCGACTCGCTCCACCTCCAGTACGGCGACCGCCTTACCGTGGTGGGCACACCGGAGGACATCGACCATGCAGAGGCGTTCCTCGGCAATGCTATGGGCCGACTGAACGAGCCTAACCTCGGCGCCATCTTCTTCGGACTGCTAATGGGTCTGGCTCTCGGAATGATACCAATCAGCCTGCCGGGAATGAGTTCGCCGGTGAAGCTCGGCATCGCCGGAGGTCCTATCATCATGGGTATCATCGTCGGCGCTCTCGGTTCGCGTCTGCGCATCATCACCTATACCACACGTTCCGCATCGCTGATGCTTCGCAAGCTCGGACTTTCGCTTTATCTTGCCTGCCTCGGTCTCTCAGCCGGTAAGGACTTCCTCTCCACCGTGGTACGTCCCGAAGGACTCATGTGGGTGGGCATCGGTCTGGTGCTTACCATGCTGCCGCTGCTCATCATCGGTGCCGTGGCATTGAAGACCAAGAAGTTCGACTTCGGAACCATCTGCGGATTGCTCTGCGGAGCCATGGCCAATCCTATGGCACTCAGCTACGCCAACGAGACCATCAAGGGCGACCGCGCCGCCGTAGCCTACACATCGGTTTATCCGCTCGGCATGTTCATCCGTGTGGTAATAGCGCAAATCATCATCATGACGTTGGTTTGCTGACGTAAAGACAGTAATAATATAGCATGACAGACAATATCATCAATCCCCCTGACTACCGCCACGACACCGTGCTGCCGCTACCGATGGAGGTGACAGCCAACGCATGGGCGGTGGACGCAGCCTGCTCCGGCAATCCCGGACCGATGGAATATCAGGCCATCGACCTTGCCACAGGAGCGCAGGTCTTCCATTTCGGCCCCCTCCACGGCACCAATAACATAGGGGAATTTCTCGCCATAGTTCACGCTCTCGCCCTTCTTGACCGCCAGGGCGTCACCGGCAAGACCATCTATTCCGACTCGCACAACGCCATCCTATGGGTGCAGAAACGCCAGTGCAAGACCAAGCTGCTGCGCACACCGCAGACAGAACAGCTCTATCAGATAATAGCACGCGCCGAAAACTGGCTCCGCACGCACCAGATAAACAATCATATCGTGAAGTGGGAGACAAGAAAGTGGGGAGAAGTGCCGGCGGATTTCGGCAGGAAAGGGTAGTTATTCATAAGAACCCATAAAGCTCTATCTACGGTCTGCTTATAGGCAGAGAAACAAATTAAAAGGCTTTACATTAGGTCTTGGAGAATCAGTTCTCTATGACCTAATGTAAAGCCTTTTATTTAAATCCGATAGGATTGGAAGATTTGTCCTATCAACTCAAAACTGAACAATTCACAATGCGCCTTGGCGCACAATTCCTAATTCAAAACTCCTAATTCGGACGGCGAGTGCCGTCCGAATTTTATCCCACCTGGCTACCCGGCTTAACCTCGCCGAGTACGGAGGTGACGTTGAGCTTGCCGTCGAAGTTTACGGCTGAGAGAATCATGCCCTGGCTCTCGATGCCCATCATCTTGCGCGGAGCGAAGTTGGCCACGAAGAGCACGTCCTTGCCGATGAGCTGCTCCGGCTCGTAGTAGGCGGCGATGCCGCTGAGGATGGTGCGGTCCTTGCCCGAACCGTCGTCGATGGTGAACTGGAGGAGCTTCTTGCTCTTCTTCACCTTCTGGCAGTCCTTGATGTGACCCACGCGGATGTCGAGCTTCTCGAATGTGTCGAAGTCTACGTTCTCCTTCACTGGAGCAGCCACGTAAGAGGCAGCCTCATTGGCCTTCTTCGTGTCCTCAAGCTTCTGGAGCTGAGCGTTGATGGCGTCGTCCTCAATCTTCTCGAAGAGGAGAGCCGGTGTGCCGAGCTGGTGTCCGGGCTTGAGCAGTTCGGTGCTGCCGAGCTGTGCCCAGTCTGTCTCCTTGATGTTGAGCATCTCACGGAGCTTGGCAGAGCTGAACGGGAGGAACGGCTCGAAGGCAATCTCGAGGTTGGCAACGAGCTGGAGCGAGATGTAGAGGATGGTCTTCACGCGCTCCATGTCGGTCTTGGCCACGTGCCAAGGCTCGCAGTCGGTGATGTATTTGTTGCCGATACGGGCGAGGTTCATAGCCTCCTTCTGTGCGTCGCGGAACTTGAAGGTGTCGAGCAGCGCCTCCACCTTCTGCTTCACGTCCTTAAACTCCTCGATGGCAGCGCGGTCTACATCCTGCAGCTCGCCGCACTCGGGAACGATGCCGTTGAAGTATTTCTTTGTGAGCTGGAGGGCACGGTTGACGAAGTTGCCGTAAACGGCTACAAGCTCGTTGTTGTTGCGGTCCTGGAAGTCCTTCCAAGTGAAGTTGTTGTCCTTTGTCTCGGGAGCGTTGGCAGTGAGCACGTAGCGCAGCACGTCCTGCTTGCCGGGGAAGTCAACGAGATATTCGTGGAGCCATACAGCCCAGTTGCGTGACGTAGAAATCTTGTCGTTCTCGAGGTTGAGGAACTCGTTGGCTGGTACGTTGTCGGGGAGGATATAGTCGCCGTGAGCCTTGAGCATTGTGGGGAACACGATGCAGTGGAACACGATGTTGTCCTTGCCGATGAAGTGGACAAGGCGTGACGAGGGATCCTGCCACCACTTCTGCCACGTTCCCCACTTCTCGGGCTGCGCGTCGCACAGTTCCTTGGTGTTTGAGATGTAGCCGATGGGAGCGTCAAACCATACGTAGAGCACCTTGCCGTCTGCTCCCTCTACGGGAACGGGGATACCCCAGTCGAGGTCGCGTGTCATGGCGCGGGGCTGGAGGTCCATGTCGAGCCAAGACTTGCACTGTCCGTATACGTTAGGACGCCACTCCTTGTGGTCCTCGAGAATCCACTTCTTGAGCCAGTCCTGCCACTTATTGAGCGGCAAGTACCAGTTCTTCGTGGCCTTCTTAATGAGTCCGTGACCAGGATTGTTCTTGTTGGTGGGGTTGATAAGCTCCTCGGGTGAGAGTGTGGCGCCACACTTCTCGCACTGGTCGCCGTAAGCGCCCTCTGCACCGCAGCGCGGACATGTGCCTACGATGTTGCGGTCGGTGAGGAACTCACCCGTAACCTCGTCGCAGAACTGCTCCTCTGTCTTCTCCACCAGCTCGCCCTTGTCGTAGAGCGTGCGGAAGAAATCGGAAGCAAACTTATGGTGAATCTTGGATGTCGTGCGGCTGTAGACGTCGAACGAAATGCCGAAGTCCTCAAACGACTTCTTGATAAGATTGTGATAGCGGTCGACCACCTCCTGAACGGTGATGCCCTCCTTGCGGGCGCGGATTGTCACGGGCACACCATGCTCGTCGCTGCCGCCGATGAACATCACTTCCTTCTTCTTTAGGCGCAGATAGCGAACGTAGATGTCAGCGGGGACATACACTCCGGCGAGGTGTCCGATGTGAACGCCACCGTTGGCATAAGGCAAAGCAGCTGTCACGGTGGTACGTTTAAAATTCTTCTCTTCCATTATATTATTGTGTTTTTTTGATTTCTGACTGCAAAGTTATGAAAAATCAATACAATAGACGATATTGTTGATAATAAAAACATCCAAGCTTGCTTGTTTTTTATTATTAAGACGCTGAGTAACTTATCAACCAAAACGAAAAAGGCGCAGCTCCCTGTGGGAACTGCGCCTTATACATTATATATTCTTAGCGAATGGTCTTTACTTTACCTCTACTACTTCTGCCTCAGCAACCGGCTCGTTCTTGATCTTGCGACCAAGGATAACGTATGCCAGAGGAGCGGCAATGAAGATAGAAGACAATGTACCGAAGATTACGCCGAGCAACATTGCGAACGAGAAGCTGCGAGTGCTCTCACCGCCGAAGCAGAAGATACAGAGCAGCACGATGAGTGTTGAGAGCGACGTATTGATGGTACGTGCGAGGGTCTCGTTGAGCGACTTGTTGAAGAGATCCTGAAGATCCATCTTCTTGTGAAGTCCGAGGTTCTCACGGATACGGTCGAATACCACCACCTTATCGTTGATAGAGTAACCGATAACGGTAAGGATGGCGCCGATGAACGTCTGGTCTACCTCAAGCGAGAAGGGCACAATGTCCCAAAGCAGCGAGAAGAAGCCGATGACGATGGTGGCGTCGATGGCAAGGGCGATAGTAGAACCGAACGAGAATGCCACGTTGCGGAAACGTATCAGAATGTAGACGAAGATGGCTGCGAGGGCGAAGATCACAGAGATGATGGCACCGTGTGTGATGTCCTTTGCCACTGCCGGACCTACCTTCGTAGACGATACGATAGAACCGCCTGCGCGTACGTCAGGATTCTTGAATGCCTCAACGCTCTTCTGTGTTACGAGGTTAGCGCCGTGCAGACCCTTATAGAGGATGTTCTCCACCTCATTGTCGATGGCGGGGCTGTTCGACTCAATCTTGTAGTTGGTAGAGATACGGATGGTCTTGCCGTCAGTACCGAGGGCGAGGGCGTTCACTGTAGCTCCCTTAAAGAGCGGTGTGAGGGCTGCCTTTACTTCCTCAGGTTCTACCTGCTTCTCGAGCACCACTACGTAGTTGCGACCACCGGTGAAGTCGATACCCTTGCTCAGACCGCGAACGAAGAAGCTGCCGATCATTACGAGGACGATAACGCCGAATACTGAGAACGACTTCTTTGACGATGACATGAAGCCATAGTTCTTGTTGGCCATGAAGTTGCGCGAAATCTTGGTAGAGAAGGTCTGCTTTGTCCACTTATCGTGTGCCATACGGTTCTCGTAAACGAGACGTGTGAGGAACACGGCTGTGAAGAATGAGCAGCAGATACCGATGATAAGCGTCGTGGCGAAGCCGCGGATAGGACCTGTACCGAAGACGTAGAGAATCACACCGGTGATGATAGATGTGAGGTTCGAGTCGAAGATGGCTGAGAAGGCGTTGCTGTAACCCAGTGAGAGAGCCTGACGTGTGCCGAGACCCTTCTTGAGTTCCTCCTTGGTACGCTCGTAGATAAGCACGTTGGCATCCACCGCCATACCGAGGGCAAGCACAATACCGGCGATACCAGGCATTGTAAGGGCGGCCTGGAAGGACGCCATGATACCCATGGTGAAGAAGAGGTTGAGCAAGAGTGCGCCGTTAGCAACCATACCCGGGATGAAGTCGTACATCACTACCATGTAGATCATCAGGATGATGAAGGCAACGATGAACGAGATGAAGCCCTGCTGGATTGACTGTGCACCGAGTGTCGGACCTACAACCTCCTCCTGCACGATGTGTGCGGGGGCAGGCATACGACCTGACTTAAGTGTGTTGGCCAAGTCCTTGGTGTCCTCGATGGTGAAGTTACCAGAGATTGAAGACTGACCGCCAGAGATCTCGCCGTTTACGCGGGGAGCTGAATATACGGTTCCGTCGAGTACGATGGCGATGGCCTTGCCTACGTTGGCCTTTGTGAGGGCAGCCCAGCGGCGTGCACCGTCAGAGTTCATTGTCATCGAAACCTCAGGCGTACCGGTAAGGTTGTTGAACTGGTCCTTAGCGTCTGTCACTACGTCGCCCTCGATGGGAGCGCGGCCGTTGGTGGTTGTCACCTTGATGGCGTGAAGCTCGTAGATGTTCTTAGCCTGGATGCCGTCAGCGGGCTTTGCGCTCCAGAGGAGACGGCAGTCAGAAGGAAGAATCTGCTTAGCGAGTGCAGAATAGATAATCTTGTTAACCTCGGCAGTGTCGCGTGCAGAAGCGTAGCCTACGAGGCTGAGCGCACCGTTGCCTGTGGGCTGGAAGATAGAGAGAAGCGGATGCTCCTTCTTTGCCTGCTCCATCTGGCTGGCGCTTTCCTTCTCGGCAGCACCTGCCTTCTTCTTCATCTGGAACTTGGCAGTGGCCTTCTCTGCTGCGGGAGCAGCTGCTGTGTCTACAGCTGTGGTGTCTGTAGCCTCGTCCTTGCCAGAGCGTACGTTAGCCTCGCGCTGGTCTATCTGCTGGAGGAAAGGAATAATCTCGTCAGAGTTGTATGTCTCCCAGAACTCGAGGTTGGCGCTTCCCTGGAGGAGCTTGCGCACACGCTCAGGCTCGTTGATACCCGGCATCTCCACCATGATACGTCCCTGCTGGCCCTCCAGCTTCTGGATGTTGGGCTGTACTACGCCGAACTTGTCGATACGTGTGCGGACTACGAGGAAAGAGTTGTCGATGGCTGCCTGCACCTCAGCGCGGAGAACCTTCTCCACGTCCTTGTCTGAAGAGTTAGGCGACACCTTGCCCTGGAGCTGCTGTGTGGCGAAGATCTCAGAGAGGTGATGGCCCGGTGCGTTCTTCTTGTATGCGTTGATGAAGAGAGTGATGAAGTCGCTCTGGCTTACCTCATGCTCGGCGCGTGCTTCCTTCATTGACTTTGTGAAAGCTACGTCGGTCTTGTGGTCGGCGAGGTTCTCCACTACGTCGGGAACACTCACTTCGAGGATGACGTTCATACCGCCCTTGAGGTCAAGACCGAGACCGATCTGTGTCTCAAGGCATTTCTGATAGGAGTACAGCCCGAGGAACTTCACGGAGTCCTTGTAGTCCTGCTGTGCGATTGGATCCTTTATCTTCGCAGCCTGGCCGTCATAATACTTAGTGGCGGCAGAGAACGAGAGATAAAAGATACTTGCAAGCGTCAGAAGGACGGCTGTTACAATTACAATACCTTTGTTCTGCATTTTTGTTAGTTTTTATTTATTATTTATTTTTTCCTATAGTACAGTTAGCGTGCAAAGTTACTTATTTTCTCTCGTTTTGCGAAATTTATAACTCTATTTCTTTTATTTAGTAATGTTTAGATTGCCGTTTGCGGGTTAAATCGCTATGGTTTAACGGTTTTTACGCTCACTGTCATTCCTTTTTACGCTCCAAAGAGCATATTATCGGATAGTGGTCGGACGCCTTTACGGTATTGTCTACGCGGCAGGCGTATGGTTTCCAGTGCGAAGAGCACATGATATTGTCGATGCGCACGTAGAAGGCGTTGTAGTGGTATGATATGCCGGGACCGTTGGCGCTGGCAACGTAGCAGTCAGATCG
>ERZ507052.799-NODE-799-length-8093-cov-8.50572_pt1 | contig 8093 bp, 9 predicted proteins | sample MGYA00512868_ERZ507052 | MGnify/ENA metagenome assembly ERZ507052 | reverse complement strand
GTTGAGTATTCCGCTGAAGGATGGCACGAATATTCCGCTTTCGCAAGTAGCGGATATCGATTATTCGCCTGCTCCGGCACAGGTGTCGCATGAGAATGGTGCCCGGCGCATCTACGTGGGCTTCAATGTGAAGGGGCGTGATGTGCAAAGCACGGTGGAGGATATCCAGGAGATTCTCGACGAAAAGCTGAAACTCCCTGAAGGCTACTATTATAATTATGGTGGTGAGTTTGAGAATCTGCAGAGTGCCAGCCGCCGACTGATGGTGGTGATTCCGATAGCGCTGGTCATCATCCTGCTGCTGCTCTATGCCACGGTGAAGAATGTAAAAGAGTCGCTCTTCGTGTTCTCGGCTATTCCTCTGGCTGCGATAGGTGGTGTCTGGGCTTTGTGGCTCCGCGGTATGCCTTTCAGTATTTCGGCAGGTGTGGGCTTCATCGCCCTCTTCGGTGTGGCGGTGCTCAACGGCATCGTGCTCATCGGTCAGATGAACCAGATGCAGAAGGAACAGCTCCGGTTGCCGCAAGCTGCGGGAACCAGTGCGGGTGAGATGATTCATCGTCGCATCATCGATAGCTGCATGCTCCGTCTGCGTCCTGTCCTGATGACGGCTCTGGTGGCTTCCATGGGATTCCTCCCGATGGCGCTCTCGCAGGGCGATGGTGCCGAGGTGCAGCGACCACTTGCCACGGTGGTGATTGGCGGACTCATCACGAGTACCCTGCTCACTCTGCTGGTGCTCCCTGCCATCTACAAGACATTTACCAAGCGTTAGAATTTTCAGATACTGAACTTGTTTGAATATCAAGCATTAGAATTGAATAATATGAAGAAGTTTTTTAAGAAGAATCATATATGGCTTGCATCCTGGATGCTGCTGATGCCTTTGGCGACGGATGCACATCTTTCAGTAAAGAAGGAAGAAGCACATCTTTCTGCCTCGGATGCATCACGCTTTGATGCAAGCATCCCCGGCAAGAAGATGACCTTGCAGCAGTGTTTCCAACTGGCTGATAGGCAGAACCTCGCCTTGCAATCCGGCAGAAAAGCCGTAGAAAAGGCTCAGGTAATGCAGGGAACAGCATGGGATCTGGACAAGACGGAAATCGCCTTCTCGCAGAACCCGGCTTCCAGCGGTGATACCGATAATGGACTCACCTTCTCGCAGAGCATAGAGTTTCCTACGGTCTATACAGCCCGTCGCAATCAGTTGAAGGCAGAGACCCAGGCAGAGAAAAGCCGGTTGAACGTCACCTCCCAGCAGCTCAGACTCGAAATCGCCAGTGCCTACTATGCGATGCTCTACCAGACCCATCGCCTTCAGATTCTGCAGCAGCAGGATTCCGTCATCCAGCGCTATTGCGATGTAGCCGGGAAGAGATACAAGGCGGGCGAGGCGAGACAGCTGGAGTTCCTCTCTGCCGATCGCATGAGAAACGACAACCGCCTGGAGATGACGAAGGTGAAGAACGAGGCAGAGAATCTGCAGACAGCCCTGATGGCGCTGCTCAACACCACTACGCCTGTGGTGCCTGCCGCCGACAATCTCGTCATCTCGCAGCGTTCGCCCATGAATGCAGCCTTCAACTATCAGCAGACTGCCGATGCGCAATATCAGAAAGACCTCATCTCGGCGCTCGACCAAGAGGTGAAGTGTGCCAAGACGGGCTATGCGCCATCGCTCTCGCTCGCCCTGCGTTCGCAGCTTCTCATCGATAGCTGGGATCCCTATCACATCGATCGCCAGCGCTTCACCGAAGGCAATTTCTTCGGTTTCGAAGTAACCGTGGGGGTTCCGCTCTTCTATGGCGCAACCAAGGCAAAGGTGAAGGCTGCGCAGAAAGACCGCGAGGTGGCTCAGTTGGCGATGCAGCAGGAGCAGCGCGAAAAGGAGCGGGATTACAAACAGGGATATAACCGCCTGCAGAATGCCATCAAGCGAATGGAATATTACAGCGGCGAGAATATGGCGAAGGCGAAGGACATAGAACGTCTCAGCATCCTGGAGTATGAGAATGGTGAAATCAGTTATGTGGAATACGCCAGCGCCTTGCAGGAGGCGATAGATATGCGGTTGAAGCAGGCTGAGGTGGTCAACGAATATAATGAGGCTGTTCTTGCCTTAATGGCACTCAATAATAGCCTGTAAAAATAGTCAATTAAGGAATAAATAGCATGCATCGGTGCTTTTTTTGGTGTTTTTTCCAAAAAATGTACCGATGCTTTCGTTTTTTTTTGTATCTTTGCAAAAAATATAGCTATAATTATGGGATTATTCGGATTATTCAGCAACAAAAAGAAAGAAACTCTCGATAAAGGACTTGAAAAAACCAAGGAGAGTGTGTTTAGCAAATTAGCTCGTGCGGTGGCTGGTAAGTCAACCGTAGATGACGATGTGCTCGACGACCTCGAAGAGGTGCTCATCACATCGGATGTGGGCGTAGAGACTACGGTGAAGATCATTCATCGCATCGAGGAGCGCGTGGCTCGCGACAAGTATGTTTCTACCTCAGAGCTCGACAGAATCTTAAGAGAGGAAATCGCCAGTCTCCTGGAAGAGAACCATAGCGATGACAATGAGAATTGGGACTTGCCTTCCGACCACAAGCCATACGTTATCCTGGTGGTGGGTGTTAATGGAGTAGGCAAGACTACTACCATCGGTAAGCTTGCCTACCAGTTTAAGAAGGCTGGCAAGAAGGTTTATCTGGGTGCTGCCGATACCTTCCGTGCCGCAGCCGTGGAGCAGATTTCCATCTGGGGCGACCGCGTGGGGGTACCGGTGGTGAAGCAGCAGATGGGTTCCGACCCTGCAAGCGTGGCTTTCGACACCCTGCAGAGTGCCAAGGCAAATGGTGCCGACGTGGTGCTCATTGATACTGCAGGAAGATTGCATAACAAGGTGAACCTGATGAACGAGCTGAAGAAGATTAAGGAGGTGATGAAGAAGGTGATGCCTGAGGCGCCAGACGAGGTGATGCTCGTATTGGATGGCAGTACGGGTCAGAACGCCTTCGAGCAGGCCAAGCAGTTTGCTGCCGTTACCAATATCACTTCTCTTGCCATCACCAAACTCGACGGCACAGCCAAGGGCGGCGTGGTCATCGGAATCTCCGACCAGCTCAAGGTGCCGGTGAAATACATCGGATTGGGTGAGGGAATGGAAGACATGCAGCTCTTCAACAAGAAGGAATTCGTGGATTCCCTGTTCAAGAAATCAAAGTAGATTTCGAATGCAATTTATGTGAAAAGAAACGGGAATCAGATTAGTATATATAATAAGGTATAGGTGAATGAAAAAGAACCAGATAGATATCATAACTTTGGGCTGTTCCAAAAACCTGGTCGACAGCGAGCTGTTGATGAAGCAGTTTGAGGCGAACGGCTACCATTGTGTACACGATTCAAAGCGCCCTCAGGGCGAGATAGCCGTCATCAACACATGCGGCTTCATCGAGGATGCCAAGCAGGAAAGCATTGACACCATCCTCGAATTTATCCAGGCTAAGGAAGAGGGACGCCTGAACAAACTCTATGTGATGGGCTGCCTCTCGCAGCGTTATCAGAAGGAATTGGAGGCTGAGATGCCTGAGGTGGATAAGTTCTACGGCAAGTTCAACTACAAGGAACTGCTCAAGGAGCTGGGTAAGGCTGAAGTGCCTGCCTGCAACGAGCGCCGCCATCTTACCACCCCTCACCACTATGCATACATCAAGATTTCAGAGGGCTGCGACCGCCGCTGCGCCTATTGCGCCATTCCGCTCATCACGGGCAAGCACGTCTCCCGTCCTAAGGAAGATATCCTCAACGAGGTGCGCGAACTGGTAGCCGACGGCGTGAAGGAGTTCCAGATCATCGCTCAGGAACTTACCTACTACGGCATGGATATCGATGGCAAGCATCATATCACCGAACTCATCAGCGAGATGGCAGACATCCCTGGCGTTAAGTGGATTCGTCTGCATTATGCTTATCCAAACCAGTTCCCGCTCGATCTGCTCGATGTGATGCGCGAGAAGCCAAACGTATGCAAGTATCTCGACATCGCCCTGCAGCACATCAGCGACCACATGCTCACTCGCATGCATCGCCACGTAACCAAGCAGGAGACGCTCGACCTGCTCACCATCATCCGCAACCGCGTACCGGGCATCCATATCCGCACCACGCTGATGGTAGGTTTCCCAGGCGAGACCGAGGAGGATTTCCACGAGTTGCTCGACTTCGTGCGTGAACAGCGTTTCGAGCGCATGGGTGCCTTCGCCTATTCTGAGGAGGAGGGAACCTACAGTGCCAAGAACTATGAGGATGATGTTCCTGCCGATGTTAAGCAGCGCCGTCTTGACGAACTGATGATTCTGCAGCAGGACATCAGTGCAGAGATTGAGGCAGGCAAGGTGGGACTCACGATGCCGGTGGTTATCGACCGCAAGGAAGGAGATTACTATATCGGCAGAACTGAGTTCTGTTCGCCAGAGGTTGACCCAGAGGTGCTTATCAAGGTAACAGACCAACGCTTGCGTGTGGGCAGTTTCTACAAGGTAAAGATGACTAGCAGCGAGGAGTTCGACCTGTATGGCGAAGTAGTGAGATAGAATTATATTTAAAGAATCAGAAGATGAACAATAAGGACTATATAGCAGAACTGGCTCAGCAGACGGGTTATTCGCAAGACGACACCCAGAAGATGGTGCGCAAGGTGATAGACGCCATGATTGCTGAATTTGAGGAAGGGGAAATGGTCTCCATCCCCAACTTTGGTACGTTCGAGGTGAAGAAGCGCCTAGAGCGCGTGGTGGTGAATCCTACCACCAGGAAGCGACAGCTGGTTCCGCCTAAACTGGTGCTCGGCTTTCGTCCTGTTGCTGCCGTCAAGGAGAAGCTAAAGAATGGAGGAGAAGCTTATGAGTAAGAACAGTTTGACTGTATTGGCACAGAAGCTGGCTGAGAAAACGGGTATCAGTCAGCAGGATGCCGAGTTGTTCATCAGAAAGATGTTTGATGTAGTCAATGAAGGGCTCCAGGCTGACAAGCAGGTAAAGATGAAATGGCTTGGAACCTTCAAGGTTACTTCGGTGAAGGATCGGGAGAGCGTGGATGTCAACACGGGCGAGCGTATCGTCATTGAGGGAAGAGATAAGATCTCCTTTACCCCGGATACGATTCTCAAGGAAATCATCAACAAGCCGTTTGCACAGTTTGAGACGGTGGTGGTGAACGACGGGGTAGAGTTTGATGAAATAGACAGGAAGTTTGAGGCAGAAGAACAGCTGGCTGAGAATCAGCAGATGGATGAGGCTGAGGAGATACCTGAACCATTGGATGGTTCTGAAACATCAGAGGAAACTTCAGAAGCAACTGGTATTTCTGAAATCTCTGATACTTCTAAAACTTCAGATACTTCTGAAATATCAGACACTTCTGAAACGTCAGATGTGATTGATTTCCTGGATGAATCAGAAGCTCCATCCGTGAGCGATAAGGTCGTTGTAATAGGCGAATCTGAACCTCAATATGATGCTTCTCCTGAAATCATAACAGAAACTATCGTAGAAAAGTCGGTTAAGGAAATGAAGGATGAGGATGAGCCAACACCTGAGCCTGAGTCTACACTTGAGCCTGAGTCTACACCTGAACCTGAGCCAACACCTGAGCCTGAGCAAATATCAGCTCCAGATTCAGAACCTGTAGTTGAATCAGCTTGTGTATCCGATTCAAAAACATCCGAAGACTCAGAGCCTTACGATACTTTTGAATCTACCAAAAAGGGTGTAGTGATTCCTCGTTATCTGGTAATAGTTGCCTGCTTCATCATCGTAGCCTTGATTAGCGGCATCGGTTGGTTTGCCTTTAATTATGGTAAGATGGCAGCGCAACGCGACCATCTCGCATTGCAACTGGACAACTTCCATCAGGGCAACAAGGCTGCTAAACCAACTCCGGCTCCTCTTTCGCAGGAAGAAATCATGAGAAAGAAGGCGATAGAAGATAGCATCAGAATGGCGCAGGCTAGCGAAGCCGTGAAAATGGCTGAGGCTGATGGCAAGCAGGCTGATAAGAAGGATTCTCTTCTTGCCGCTAAGCAGCAGAAAGATGCTGAGGCTAAAAAGCAGGCTGAATTGAATAAGCGGGCTGATGCCAAGAAGTTGGCAGAGGCAAAGAAAGCTGCCGAGGCAAAGAAAGCTGCTGAGGCTAAGAAGCTGCAAGCCGAAAAAGCTGCCGCCCATGCATCTGCCAAATACGATCAGGATGCTCGTGTCCGCACGGGTGCCTATCGCATTGTGGGTGTAGCTGAGGTGGTTACAGCCCGAGAAGGTCAGACCATAGAAGCCATCAGTAAGCGTTATTTCGGTCCGGGCATGGAGTGTTACGTTGAGGCTCTCAATGGTTCCGGCAAACTGAAAGCCGGCCAGAAAGTCAAGATTCCGAAACTGGAATTGAAAAAGAAGTCAAGAACGCCATAAAGACGAGTTTATAATATATCCCCCAGCCACGCTTGAAAAAGCAGGCTGGGGGATATTCTTTTCCTGGATTCATTATATATCTATAACAATGCAAAAAATACGAATAATTCTCTGAAAATCAAAGAAAACAATATTCTTTTTGCAGATTTACCAAAAAATATTTGGTATTTTGAAAACTTCTGTGTATTTTTGCGCAAAATAAATATTTAAAAAGCTAGTTATGGAACCAAAATTAGGAGATATGATGAAGGTAAATCCTTCTTTGACAGGTTTGACAGACTGGATTGAGGGCCAGGTTATTGATGTAGAGCACAATCCTTTTATGGGATTGGTTATTTCCATCAAGGATAATTTGGGCAGAATATTCTTTGGTCAGTATAAATATTTTGAGATAGTATAACGTTTGCAATATCAATTTACTAATAAATAAGTAAAGAAAGAAGGAAAAATGAAGGAAAAGAAATTAAAAGTATTTGCTCTTCCCATTGAGGAGTTTGAAAGGAAATATCCTGTTAGCTGTTCGATAGTTGTACCAAAAATTCCTGAGGGACATGTGGCAAAGATAGTTTCTGTACGCCCTTGCTAGACTTTTATAATTCTGAAGGATAAAACAATACAACGAAAAATTCCCTGTTCAGCTCATCGCCAATACGATACTTAATGTCGTAGTTGATGATGAAGTTGACGTCAAAGATGACCTAACCTATTTAGCCTGAATTATTCATAGGCAAAAAAAAGAACGTTTTTCTTGGATTATCCAAGAAAAAGTATTACCTTTGAAGTCGCTAACAATCAAGTTAATACAAACGTTCTCACGTGCAAAAATAATAAAAATAATTCAACCAACCAAGCAAATTCGCTTTTTTCTGATGTTTTTAACACAGAAAAACCTGTAAAAATCAGCTTTACAGCCCCAGAGTTGTCTAATCTGGGTGGTTTGTCTCTTGTTTCCAAGGCTGCGAAAGATAGTCGTCTCATCGAAAAATTCGCCTCGTTGATACCTCTGTGGCGTAGTGAATTTACATTAGTTAATACCATTCCGCAATTGGTTTGCCAGCGTGTCATGCAGATAGCCGCAGGCTTCGAGGATGCCGATGATTGTGATGCCCTTCGACATGACTGCATACTGAAGATGTGTGTCGGTAGGAATCCAAACGACATACCATTGGCATCCCAGCCAACCATGACAAGATTGGAAAATCGTGTAACCCATCGAGAACTGTACAACATGGGATATATGTTTGTCGAGCATTTCATTTCCTCTTACTAGAAGGAACCAAAAAGAATCATTTTGGATTTCGACGATAGCAATTCCAACACATATGGTGCCCAGCAACTCACATTGTTCGATGATTACTATCATGAATACTGTTACATGACCCTGTTTGTCTTTGAGGGAAACAGTGGAAAACTTGTACTTCCGATTCTCAGACCAGGTCGCCCCAACAAACGTGCCAATGTCACAGGTTTGATGATTCGCCTCATAGAGAAACTGCGTCAAAAATGGAAGAACACCTTCATCGTCATCAGGTACCCGGACCCCCGAGCAGAAGGCAGCGCTGAAAGCACTGCTAGAGCAGCTGAAGGAGGAATATCCCGAGGCGACGGTTCATGGACATAATGAATTCT
>ERZ507052.707-NODE-707-length-8876-cov-4.61909_pt1 | contig 8876 bp, 6 predicted proteins | sample MGYA00512868_ERZ507052 | MGnify/ENA metagenome assembly ERZ507052 | reverse complement strand
GGTTCTTAGGATTGACCGGCCTGACGGCCGGAGGGTTCTTAAGTTTGACGGGGCCCTTTGGCCCCGAGGGTTGCGGATTGCCGCTCTGCGGCAATGCTTATAAAGTCAGCGTTACGGAGTTTACTTTCAGTGTCAAATGACATGAAAACAATTCTGCTGACTGGCTCGCTACGCTCGCCACCCCCCTATCCGGGCTGCACCGGACTTCCCCCTATTCAGGGGACAGAATAAAACACCGTGAAGCATTCCTTTCATAAGTCGCTCACAGCATAACGGAGCTTTATAGTGCCCCCGCTTGCGGGGGCAAGGTGGTGGCGCCAGCCACCAAAGGGGGAAAACGCCGAAATGGTACATGAAGTATATGACGCCCTGTTTTTCTCTCCATATCTCTCGTTTCCCCTTGAGGGGAAATGCCACGTAGTGGCAAAAGGGTGTACGGGGCAGAGCACCGATAGGATGCTCCATCGCGGTCCTGACCGCCAATCGGCGGCCCCCTGAGCGAAGCGATGCACAGCGAACACATTTTGCACAAGCGAACTGGATTTGTAGGGGGGAGCATCAGCGACCTGAAAATCCAGTGAGTCAGTGACAGCAGTGGTTGAAGGAACGCTAGCGACGCGCAAAATGTAGTGAGTCGTTTCCCCTTTAGGGAGTAATGCTTATAAAGTCAGCATTACGGGACTACCTTCCCGCCCTCATCCTCATCCAGGGTCGGTCAGCCGACAATCGGAAGGCCCTTTTATGTGCAGGCTAAGGGCCAACTTCGGCTGACTTGGAGACCCTCTGCAGGGTCTCCACAAAGCGAAGGATCTTGGTAAGAACAGTAAGTAGAGGAAAGGCTGTTAAATACCAGTCGGCGGGAAGGTTTGCTAGTTTCTAGCAGCTTATAACCAGTAACCAGCAACTAGCAGCTACCTTCTATCGTTTACCATCTATCAGTTCCTAATTCCACCACAGTCGACTTTCGTGCTTATTTCATTTATAATATAAGCATGAAAGTAGGTGATTTCATGACTTTAGATTCCCTGATTGACAACTCCGGCATACTGCTGATGAAAAGCGCTATGAAGCGGGGCATTTCCAAAGCTGCCTTCTATCGATTTGTGGAAACCAACCACTTTGAAAAGGCGGCCCGCGGCGTTTATCTATCTCCAGGCGTCTGGGAAGATCCAGCCTTTATACTTCATCTCCGGTATCCTAAGGCTGTTTTTTCTCATGATGAAGCCCTTTTTTACCACGGACTTACTGACCATGAACCCATGAACCAGACCATCACCATCTATTCCGGCTATAACACGCAAAAAATGAAGAAATCCGGTATCAAAGTATTCACCGTAAAAAAGGAGCTCCTATCCCTGGGACGCATGGAATACAGGAACTCCTTTAACCACCTCATACCTGTTTACGACCTTGAAAGAACCATCTGCGACCTGGTCAGAAGCCGCAGCTCCTTTGAAATCCAGGATTTCCAGGCCGCCCTTAAAAATTACATATCCCGCCCCGACAAGGACCTGAACCGGCTCATGACCTACGCTCCCCTTTTCCATGTGGACACATTAATCCGTCAATATCTGGAGGTACTTCTATAATGAAAATGACAACAGAGCAGCTGAAAGGACATATTCGGAGCCTTGCGCAGAAAAATCATGCGGATGCTCGGATACTTATCCGCATCTACATGATGGAGCGGTTCCTCGAACGATTATCAGTTTCCTCCTATAAGAACAAATTTATCATTAAAGGAGGAATACTTGTAACCTCTATGATTGGCGTTGCGTTGCGGGCCACTATGGACATAGACACCACCATCAAAAACCTGAACCTGTCCGAAGAGGACATAAGAAACGTCATAACAAAAATCTGTGAGATTGATTTACAGGATGATGTACAATTCAAAATAAAGCAGCTCAGCCGCATTATGGATAAAATGGAATATCCCGGACTACGCATAACCATGAACGCCCTCCTAGGCCCCATGATTGTCCCGATGAAAATCGATGTTTCCACCGGCGATAAAATAACTCCCAGAGAAATTCAATATGACTATAAACTTCTATTAGAAGACCGAACCATTCCCCTTTGGACCTACAATCTGGAAACACTGCTGGCGGAAAAGCTTCAGACAGTTCTCGCAAGAGGACCACTTAATACAAGGATGAGAGATTATTATGATATCCACGAACTGCTGCAAGCATATCATGAAAACATTGACCCTTGCACACTAAAAAATGCATTTCAGGCAACCTGTGCCAAAAGAAATACCTCATCCCTATTGGAAACCGGAATGCAGATTTTATCCAACCTCTCGTCAGACAACCATTTATCAAAGCTCTGGAATTCTTATCAGAAAAAATACCCCTATGCATCTGATATTTCCTATCAGTCGGTTATAAAAAGCACAACTATACTTTTCCGCATGATAAACAGCTGATTCGTGAGCGGCCCTTAAGGAATGAAACATTATTTACTAAGCAGCCTCCCGATACTCCCCCATTGACCACTTTCTGTGAACAACTCAAAAAAGGCAATGAAGAAATGATTTCCATTTCCTCACTGCCTTTTTCTTATCCCCTTTCCACTCCCCTATTCCACGCCCAATGCTTTATACACCGCATCTTCCGCGGTCTTATAGAACACCAGGGAGAAACTGCCTATAAGTTCCGGCGGTACCGTGGAAAGATCGGCGGCGCTGGTAATGGGGAGGATGATTTTTTTGGCGCCGCTGTTTAAAGCCACCTGCAGCATGTCCGCCAGGTTTTCGGGGCGGGTGATGGAGCCGCCTATGCTGATTTCGCCTATGACGGCGGCGGAACTGATGACCGGTTTTCCCAAAGCGATGGAGGAAAGGGAAATCAGTGTGGGCAGGGCCAGGGTGCAGGTCATGCCTATGCCGTTCAGGTCCTGGTAATTGATGATAAAGTTTTCGGTGTCCGTGGAAATGGCACCGCTGATACGCTTTCCATTAGCTTTGAGGTAGTTGAAGGCGGTATTGGCCGCTTCTTTGGCTTCGTGGCTGCTGCCAAGGCCTGTCTTTTCAAATTTCCCGTTCCCCTCCAGAATCTGGGATTCCAGGCGGTAGCAGCCTATGCGGCCGTCGGCGGAGGTGCCGATGGTGTAGACCTGTCCGGGGCTTACCATGCCGTCGGGGATGAGGCTGCCGCTCCCCTGCTCCGGCACGCTGACGTACTTTTCTTCAAAGCTGTCGTTGTCAATGTAAGAGAAATTTACATCGTAGAATTCCATGCCCCCAATTTTCTTCAGCTGTTCCTTGACGCGGCGCCGCATTTCCAGAGATAGTTTCAGGATATCCTCCACTTCATCCTTTGTGAAACGGCCGTCGGGATACATGAGCTTCATGAGGCCGTCCACCATCTTTCTTACAGCGATAGTGTCGCGCTGGTTCAGGTTGCTGCCAAGGTGAAAATACCGGTCCATTTCATCGCCCAGTTCCACTTTCCGAAGCTCCCGCATCACCTCCGCCAAGTAGTCGGTGATGAAGCCGTAACTGTCGGTGAAATGTTCTGGCCGAAATTTGGGTATTTCCCAGCCCGGCACATAGCAGTGCATACGGTCCAGAAAGGCCGTGTCCTCCCCCATTTCCGGAGGGAAGGGGGCAAAAAGGCTGGACGTCTTGAGCAGGGACTCCACGCTCTGGTTGATATTCCCTACGAAAACCATGGACGCCGAGGCAGACTTTTCCTCCTTGCCCCGGGAGAAGGAACCGGAGGCCATATAGTCCTTCATGATCTGAATGCCATCGTGGTCCTTGAAATGGATGCCCGCCACCTCATCGAAGGCCACGCAGTCCCACAGGCCCACCAGGCCTATCTGCTTACTGGCCATATTATAGAAAAGATTGGCCACCGTGGTCTGGCCGCCGGATACAAGGATACTGTTCGGCGACACTTCCTTATAAAGATGGGATTTTCCCGTACTCCGGGGGCCCAGCTCACAGTAGTTGAAATTGTTTTCCACCAGCGGCACCATGCGGCAGAGGAGAAGCTCCCGTTCCCTTTCGGTAAACTTATCCGGTTCCAGTCCCGTAGAGCGGAGGAGCAGGGACAGCCATTCATCCTTTGTGAAATGGGCTCTTCCCTCTTTAAATTCCTCTATATCTACATGAGGCATCTGGATAGGCGTGAGCTCCCTGATATGGATAGGCCCACCAGGCCGTCCCGTGTCCGACGCCTCATCGCTCCTATCATAGTCCAGCTGGATGATGCACCAGATACCGCCGCAGAGAAGGCGATCATAGTCCGTGGGATAGCGGGCATCCACCGGCACCCCCTTGAGGCCCAGGTTGGAAAATTCCGCCTCATACATGTCGTAGCGGATGTTGAGCTTTACCGACACCTTGTCGATGACGGTGAAAGACCCCTGTTCCCGAAGTCGGGAGAGGATTTTCTGGGCCTCATCGGGGCGCACATAGTTATTGGCCAGGATGCGTTTTACATCTTCCAGCCCCGCCTGGATTTCCTCCTCCTTCTGGGACGCGCAGTACATGCCGAGGAGGTACTCCAGCACATACACCGGCACATTGGCACCTTCCTTGATTTTCCGGGTGAGGTCCTTTCTCACCACCTTGCCAGGATAGGTTTCATACAGCTTTTCCTGCATTGATTTCTCTTCAGCCACGCTTTCCACCACCTTAGAAGCCGAAACGATTCTGGATAGCCAGTTCGATAGACAGGGGCTGGTGCAGGATAGCCACGCCGGTCCTCGTATCCACCACTTCCAGATAATATGTCCTGTCCCTGTCGAAATAATAATTATCCTTCAGCCGGAGGGTGACACTTCTCCTTCTCTTATCCGGCTCCTCCGATTCACTGTCCGCCGTGATTTTTGCATCGGTGGACACTTTTTCATTTTCGGAAGAAAGGAAATACACCAGGTATTCCGCCGCCTTCGTTTCCGCCGTTACCGGTTCGGACTGCAGAAATTCCAGGGAAACAAATTTGCTGGTTACCCTGGAAATCGGCGTCAAAAGCGTAAGGCCTGCGGTCTTCGTATCCACATGGGCCCTTTCCATCTTCACCGTTACCAGAGGGATGATGAGCTCCTGGGGAGAAGAACCGCCATGAACATAGCTAAGACTTCCCGAAGCCTTGAAAACATGGAGCCCGTAAGGGAAGGAAACGATTTTATCATCCGGTCCGCCCAGGATATCCTTTATGGCCATATGGCACACTCCGTCCCGCAGCACCGGCTTTTTTGCCAGGATATAGCGCCGCTTCACCACCGATTCCTCATCGGAAAGACTTTCGATTTTCTCACTTTCACTGAAACCATCCCGCTTATAGAGGAAACCATGGTCCGCTGTAACCATGAACTTATGTACATTGGCACTACCGGACATGCGGCGGATGAAAGTATAAATCTCCTCCACCGCCCTTTCGCAGGCAGAAAGCACATCATCCGGCTTATTCTCCCCTGCCTCATCCACCTGGTCCTGATACACATAAATAAGCTGCTTCCCGTTGAAAGCATTCCGCAGCTCCTCTTTCTTCATCTTATTCAAGTCCGCCATCTGGTAGGCCCCGCTTTGGGGCACATGGAGGGAAAGCACACGGCTTCGGAAAGCCAGGCTTACGCAGTACGTGCCATCTGCCTGCTCCTGCAGATTCTTCCCGCAGCCCTTGAGCTCCAGCCTGTCATGGGGCAGAAGTGCCGCCATACCAAGGCGGGTATAGGAAGGAAGGGTAGCCGTCATGGCGTCCATCTCTGCCGATGCCTTCTCATCCATAAGAAGCCGGTCATAAAGCTCCCGGCCCGCCTCATAGCGGAGACCGTCAGATATGATGACCATCGTCTTTTCCTTCTCCTCTGCCAGATAGGTTTTGAAGAAATCCTTTTCCTCATTCATGCCGGAAAAATTGCCAGCTAAAAGAAGGGCTTCATTCCATGCAGGAAGAAGATGGCCCATGTACTCATTGGTATAAATATTCTCCACCAGCTGCCTGAGCTTCTCCAGTTTCTCATCTGCTTCCAGCCCATCATAGGCCAGGTAGAAATCGCGGTATCCCCTGTCCACGGTATACCAGCTTTCACTGTACTCCTTTTTCATGGCAGGAAGGCTTCCAGAAAAATGGTACTTCATGGACCCTATGACCACCATGGCAGCCCGAAAAAGGGCGTACTCTCCGGCATATGTCCTACCGAAATGGGTGCGGCTCCGGAGTTCGCATATATCTGCCATAGAAAGATTTCCCACCTTTTCGGTCACATCCTCCGCCATGAGCCTGCCGTAGAGCCACTCCAGAATGAGCCTGTCCACATCTTTGAAAGCCTCTGCTTTAAGAAGACATTCCACCGGCCAGGACGCAAAGGCAGAAAAAGGCGAAAGCGCCTCTGCCGCTGTTTCCGAAAGACCGTCATAAAGCTCCCGGTACTTCTCATTATGACGGAGATTATCCAGAAAAGAAAGGATATTCCCCGACTTTCTGGGATAAGATAAAGCCTTCCACCCATCCGGGACAGGCCTTTCCATTTCCTTTTCTGCCGCCGTAACGAAGAGGGAAATCACCAGCTGCGTCAAAGAGGACGGCGTCTTGTTATAGCCGAAATACTTCTCCACCTGGGACCAGAAAAAGTCAAGAACACCGTACTTCTCAAAAAGAGAAAGACAGGGATTTTCCGTAAGCGAAGAAGACAGCACGGAACGCATGATTTCCTCAAAGGAAATGGTAGCCGCCCCGGCAAGGACCGCCAGGATGCCCATGGGGATGGTAACGGCATTATAAGTCTCTATATCCAGATGATTGAACTTCCTCCGCCGCTCCCCGTTATTCCAGAAATCACCGTGGGCCTCCATAACACTCCGACAGCCCTCATCCATGCCAAGCTCCAGCATCACAGTGGAAATCCTATCCGCCTGGAAAAGAGTGGAATACAGAATCATATCCTCTAGATGATTTTCTGCTGCTGCCGGCCTTGGGAAAGGCGCGTAAATGAGATAATTCGACTCCCTGTCATTCCGCTCCAGAAGCACCTTCGTTGCAAACTGGTTCGTCCCCGTGAGAATCCTTACCTTCGCATTGGTCAGCAGTCCCGAAAGCTCATCCAGGTCCGACTCAAAGTCCCCTTTGCTGTCAAACCAGAAAACCAGCTTCCGCCCCTCCCCAGGCTCTATGTGGAAAAGATCATTCAGTTTGTCTGCAGCCTGTGCAAGGCTTAAATCGGATTTTACTGCCATAATGACTCCTTGTATGAATAGATGAAATGAAAGGGCTAAGAGCAGGGGCCGCTAAGCGGCCCGGGTTCAGAGAGTTCAGAAGGTTCTGCCCGCTTCCAGCGGGCGGGTTCAAAGGGTGTGGTATCGCCGTTTCGCGGCGATGAATTTGATACGCTGCCTGGCAGCGAAATCCGTAAAACTTCGCTTCGCTCGTTGGTTTGTTTCCGCTCGCCCGACAGGGCGGTTGTGAAGGTTTTATCCAAACTGGCGCCTTCAATCATTTAAAAGGCGCCCATCAACCCTCACGCCGAAGGCGTGTCCACAGCCCTTACTTAATCGCCGCCAGAATGGGGTATTTCTTTCCTTCTCTGTCGGTTTGGGCTTTTTCGTAATTCACTTTGACGCCGTCATCCAGATCCAGGGTGATGTAGGAGAGGGCCAGATGGCCCAGTTTTTCATCGTAGGCCTGGCATTCCAGGAGCTGGGCGGTGAATTTTTCCTGCTCCTTTTTCGCCTTCACCGCCGCCGGTGAGGAGGGGTCGGCGGCTATGGTGTTTCTGCATTCCTCTATGCGCTGCTGGTAAATCTTTTCCATGCGGTGGAGATAGCGGTTCCTCATGCGGCTCATGGTGTCCTTGTCGTAGCGGTGGAGGTAGATGAGGGCTTTGAAGCCGTTTTTCTTACCGGAGTCGAAGAGCCAGTAAATGGGCCGTTTCTGGTAGGTTTTGCAGTGGTCCTTGAAGAAGTCGGTGAGAAAATATTTACGGAGCGCCTCTCTGGGGGAGTCCCTTTTTTTGCCCAGAGCTTCGGCCATGAATTTCAGGTTTTCCTGCAAGGTGTCTTTACCGTAGACAGCGGAAAGCCAATCGGTGAAGCGGCCTACCATGTCATCATCGAAATAGGCTTCGTCGGTGATGGGGATGATGTTGTCTTCGTCGGGACAGAAGGACTTGTATTTTGTACTGTCCCACTCTCCCCCTGCATAGGCCAGGCCCGGGGTGTCCAGGGAGTAGCGGCCCAGAATGCAGCCTACGCCGTAGGAAATGAGGGAACGGATATCCCTTCCCAGGTCCGCCTTTCGCACCGTCACATCCTTGTCTTCCCCCTCCGGCGTCAGTTCGTCCTCCAGGCCGTAGATATGGATGAAAATGCGGTTCAGCTCTTCCTCATTAGCCTTGAGCCTTTGGAAACGGTCTTCGCATTCCTCCTTCCACCGGGAAAAGGCCTCTTCCACAGTGCCCACGGGACGCATCAGAGGATGGCGCTGAAAATCCCAGGACGTTTCAAAAGCATCCCAGTCGTCTTTGGAAATCGAAATATTTTCTCTTACTAAAGAATTAACTTTATCTAGATTTTGGGGAACAATCAATGGCAAGCATTCTAAATAGCCTGGCGGAAAATTAATTGTCGGATTAATTAGAGCAAATAAATAGCTGGTTACCTTACTTGATAAAAACGCCAAAGTACTAAATAATACATCTGATTTTTTTACTTCACATAGAGGACCTGCAGCGTCAAAGGTAAATCCCTTTGGGGTATATCTACAGGAGAATCGACCAGATGTAACACTATTCCATGATATTCCTTCCTTAAATTGTTGATTGCCATTAAAATTATGTGCTCTTACCCTATTACCAATAAAGTTATTATATTTCAGCTCATATCCATCATGCCACCAATTAATGACATATGATAGATTAAGATC
>ERZ507052.702-NODE-702-length-8939-cov-15.1805_pt1 | contig 8939 bp, 4 predicted proteins | sample MGYA00512868_ERZ507052 | MGnify/ENA metagenome assembly ERZ507052 | reverse complement strand
AGTAAACAAGTTGACAAGTTAACGGGTTAACAGGTAAGTTTGCCAAGCTTTTTAAGTTTTCTGTCATTCTGCTTTAACATAATAAGTGGTGTAAAGCATACTTACTTGTTAACCCGTTAACCTGAAATTCCGCCAACGGGTTCTATATAATCGTTTTCATAATTAGTCGATATACCTTGGCGCATTCTTCCGCCCATAAACATAGGTTCTATCGGTCACGTAGCCCGCTACGCTCCCTCTTCAACCTATGTTTCTGAACGAAATACTGCACCAAGGCATATCAACTAATTTTAAACACCTACTTACTCAACCCGTTGGCGGAATTTCAGGTTAACGGGTTAACAAGTTGACAGGTTAACAAGTAAGTATGCTTTACACCACTTATTATGTTAAAGCCAGAATGACAGGAAACTTAAAAAGCTCGGCAAACTTACCTGTTAACCCGTTAACTTGTCAACTTGTTTACTAATTCCGCCAACGCGTAACCTTAGAACTCACTATGCCTCATCGCTTCCATCAGTATTGCCCGAGCTGGGAGGAGTGGTAGGCGTAGTGCCTGTTGAACCAGAACCTGTGCTTGAGCCAGAACCATCATTACCCTTGTCACTCGACGAACCGCTCGATGGCTTTGACGAAGGAGCTGTAGACGAAGGGGTAGAAGTTGATGTTAGCTTACCCCCACCCGGAGTAAGGTAAGCATCGCTCACACCGCCATAACTCTGTTGCGCCCCTTGATAAGCCTCCTCACCTTGGTACTGCGCCAACAAGTCGTTTTCGCAAATGATGAACTGAGTCGAAACAAGCGTCTGACCATGCTGCTTGCGCGAGTGAACCCACACCATGCCGTGGTTGCCAAAGTCGTGAGTGCTTTGAGCCGCCAAGTAACTTTGCTGCACCGCAAAGCCGCGTTCATCGACCAGCGACAAAAGCTTCGCTTTGTTATCCTTGTCCAGCACAATGAAGCAAGCATCCACCTCAGCCATTGGCACATTGGTCACCGCATTCACCTCCTGGGTTAGCAAAAAGTAAGTGAGCTGGTCGCCATAGCTGTACAACTTGTTGTGTTGCACCACAGCGTTCGAAAACTCCGCCACGGTGGTGTCGGCCGTAAGGGCCAAGTCGCCGAGCCAAATGTCTGTTACTGACTTGTTGCCTTTACCTTTCACCTCGATGGGCTTTATTGTGCCCTGCGTAATGCCATAAGGGGCCACCAAGCAACTGCCAGCGTTCGCCTCAGCCTTGGTCAGATAAATGGGCTCCAAGGCAAGGTTCGTCGACACAAACTTGTTGTAGTCGTTACGTCCGTTGCGAGTGCCGCCAAAGGCCTGTTTCATGTAGGGCGACAACACCTGGTACATGCGAATGACGTTGGTCCACTTCATGCGTTGTCGTTGTTGGCTCTCAGTTTTGCTGTCAGCCATCTGCGTGATTTTTTCAGACACAATGGTCTGACCACCATTTTGCTTGAAAGTGAGATTACCTAAAGAGCCTTTGATGTTTGAAAGAATTCCATTAAACTTTGCCATGTGAAAAAATTTTTTGAGTTGAAAATGAAAATGTTGAGAAGGTAAGCAAGAAATGCGTGTTAACTAAAATTTAGAAATCGGCAGTTTTTACATTTTCCTTGCTTTTCCTATGTTCCTTCTATCATTTCCGTATCGCTCCCGTATCAATCCCGTATTGTTTCCGTATTGTTTCCGTATTCCGATACGGGATTGATACGGGATCGATACGGGATTGATAGGAGGACGATAGGAGGAAGATAGGAGGATGATAGGAGGATGAAACCCTAATTGGGGAATTTTGATAGCAGTGCGTTTTGTGAACTGTTTTCATTGTTTGTGATTTGTTAAGAATTGATGGGGCTCATTTTTGCGGTCAGTAAGCGTGTGGTAACAGCATCATTTTGCGTCTGCAAAAATAAGCGTAAAACGGAGCAAATGCAAATCCGTTCAAAACTATTCTAAAACCATTCTAAACTATTCTAAAACCATTCTAAACTATTCTAAAACCATTCTAAACCATTCAAAAACCATTCAAAAATTGTTCAATTGGGTTCCATTTACATACGGTGCGGTGTGAAAAATGGTGGGGTGTTCAGTTTCCTATTCTTGTTTTTTTGACTGCCTATTTGCCAATGCACCCGATTTATAGCACAAGTTTGGGGTATAACCGAAACTTGAATGAGTTGAATATACAGGACATGTTAAGTTTAAATGTCGATGAAAACGACCTTTTTTACCCCTTTAGCTCATTGCCCGTCTGAATGATATGGCACAATTCATAAACATCGTGCTCAAAGCTATCGCGCACCTTGGCCCTGTTCTTCATGGCCGTTTTATAGTTATAAATGGTTTGGGTAGAATAAAACAGCAAAGTAGCAATTTCAGAGCTGGCCGTCACCCCCAATCGCATCAAGGCAAAAATACGTAGTTCGGTAGTCAACGCCCTCTCGTTAGGAGGAACAATTTGTGCATCATCGCGCAGCAAAGCATTCAGTTGCTTCACAAAGTCGGGGTAAAGCATGATGAAAACCCTATCAAACCGGTCGTAAAAGGTAGTAGCCTCTTCCTCTTGTATGCGTATGCGGTTTACCTTAGCTTGCAATTCATCCGTCTTACCCGCTTTAATGCAGCGCAACACCATTTTGCGCAGGTTGTCAAGCTTGTTAATGTAAATAGCACTAATGTCAAGAAACAAACGCATATAGGTTTCGCGCTTTTTGTTTGTCTCTCTCATTTTATGGTTCAATTCTTCCAACAACTTATTCTTCTGGTGCAGTTGCAAGCGTCGTAGGTTCAATTTTTTGTTTTGCTTGTAGGCAAACACAATGAGCGCAACCAGCGTGAGCGTAAGCAAACTCATTCCGCCTAAGCCCCAATAGAGCAGTGTGGTGCGCGTGTTGAGTTGTGATTGGTAGGCAGCAACAATTTTGGGCAGAATGCGCGAAATTTCGAGCATTCGCAGTCGGTTATTGTAAAACTGCGCGTCCTCCATCGAGCAGTAAATGTATTTCACAGCGCGTCCTGAATAACTGTCATCCTTTTCGTATAAGTAGAGTGAGAGTTCTTGCAGCGCTAAATTTTCTTTGAGTGGGCAAACTTGGTCCGAAATGCCCGCCTGCACCATGTAGTGTTCATACATATCTGTACGTCCTAATGCCTTGTAGCAGCGAGCCAAAGCATACGCCGATGAGGCATAAAGGCGATTGTTAATGCCCACTTGCTGTAACACATGTTGGTAGTATTTCATGCTTTCAACATTATGGTTGCTGTAAAACAAAGCTTCACCTGTAAGATAATGTTGCATGGCACTACCTTGTGGACAATACTGTATGGCTTGTTGCAGATAATGCAAGCGTAATTGGTTAAATTGCGGGGCAAACTCTTGGTCATCGCAATAGGCCGACCAAAAGTTGTAAAGCCATGTGATAGCGTAATAGTATTTAAACTTCAACGAGTTGGGCAAACTATCGGGTTGTATGCTTTTTAATATCGCTTCGGCTTGGCTATAATATCCACTTGTGGCCAATAATAGGCCGCGTTGAATGCGAAAATTAGTGATGAAAAGGCTATTTTTTGACCGTTGGGCCAATTCGGCACCGCGTTTCACATACACCATGGCCGAATCAAACCTAAAGGTGTAGTACTCCTCAAATATGCGGTCGTAAAGTGCCAATTGTTGTGGTGGCGTGTGTGCATTGCGTAGCTGCTGTTTTATGTTGTCAATGCGTAGCTGTTTGGCCGTAATATATGAGTTGCGGTGTGCTACAAAACTGTCAAGTCGCTCCAAGTCGGCTGTGTTGGCCCACCCTGAGTGACAACAAATGCATACAATAAGAAAAATCAAAGCGCGGAGGTGAAACATATGCCGTATGGTTTACATGTTAAAATGAGTATAGAGAAAACTTACCCCTTTGTGTGCAAAAATAAGCATTTACTTTTTAATAAGTATATTCTACTTTGTGAAAAATATAAATTAGTTAAAATGGTTTGATAATCAGTTTGTTACAAATGTGGTATTTTAAAAATAATCTACTTACCATTTACTTACATTAGGTTTTCGCTGCCCCGAGCCGTAATTTTGTCATCGAAATCGCAAACGTGCAGTTTTGCAATGATAGTGTTGCAAACGGCGGTTGTAAATGAAAACTTGACAAAACAAATATTACCATCTACAAAACATATTCATACCAATGAAATCAGTTACCTTTCAAGCGCTAACCTCATGCGTATTGCTCGCTGCAAGCATGCAGGCACATGCACAAACTACTACTGCTACAGCGCAGGACGGCAAAGGCGAAGAGCGAAACGTAATGCTTAATGCAGCTGATGCCAACAAACCTCGCGAAATTCAAATAGGTTTACCCAGTGAGGACGTTAATGTATATGAGAATGGTCTTCCTGCTGTTTATTCCTCATCCGTACACAAGCTTTCGGCTCATTGGCGCAACGATGCCAGTTTAGGAAGCACGGGCTTGCTTTCACCATCAGAGTCGGCCATCACAACGGGCAATATAGCCTATTCAGTAACGGGTTTTACTGATTTAGGACAAAAGGACTTTCATGGCAAGCTGAACTATCGTGTTAACCACTTTGGTATGCAGAACTTTGATGTAAACTTTAGCGGTGGAATCGGTAAAAATTGGCTCTATAATGCAGGAACTTATCAAAACTTTGACCCAGGTTCGTTTAAGTTGCAATATACTGATTATGCCGACCGCACTCAAATTTACCACGTGGGTTTAACACGCATACTCAATGAGGGCAAGGGTTACATATCATTGCAGTATAAGCATGCCAATAGCAAGAACTCTGGTAACTTTGCCAATGCAGCCCCTTTTATATATGTAGGCGATGGCTCTATAAAGAAGGTAAATGGCTTTGACCCAGGACGCAATTCATATGTTCCCTACAATGGTTCGTTCACTTATATGGACATTATGAACGGACAAAAGAAGACGTGGAATTTTAACAAGGGTAGCGAGAACCGCTCACATGAGGTGGCTTTGCTCACTAATTACAAGTGGGACAGCGGTTTAGAATGGAAGTTTGATGCCAAGTTTATGTATGTGCCAGTGGCCAACTATGTAGACTTTGGTGGAAGCACCATTAGTGAAGTAACGGCTGCTGATGGTTATACACTCGATGAAAACGGCCAAAATGCATACGAAGGCTTAATTGAAGGTCGCCGCACGTGGTTACACTTTGGCAAGGTAACCAGTGGTATGTTTACCACCGAACTTAACAAACAATGGGGCGGACACAAGGTGCGCTTAGGCTTGAATGAGTGGTATTATCATTTGAACTATCATTCATCTTCACTACAGTGGACGGGAACAGTGAGTCCTTATCCGCAGGTGTTATACACAATGGCCATCGACCCCACTGATGCTACTCAGAGTGCCAAACGCACTCAGTTCTATGGTTTCAACGAATTAAGCCCCGAATACACCAAGGGTTCTGAAAACAAATTGGCGTTATATTTAACTGATAATTGGAAGATAACCGATAAACTCAACCTTTACTATGGTGGACGTCTTGAATATTACCGTATGTCGGCCGACCAAATAGCTCAGTCGCGTTTTTCAGGGTTCCACATTGGCGATTATAACACCTATAACACCGATGAAAACGGACAAATTGTAACCACACAACACAGCATACATCCAGCAAATGTTACTAAAAACAAGTTGAACTATGCTGCAACAGCTCAATTGACCTATGACATTGTAAAGGGCTTTGGCATTATGGCCGATGGAACCATTGCTACACGTTATCCGCGTATTAGCGACTATGCAGGCACAGGTCCTACGGCAGAACAATACAAGCGTGTTACCATTCCTTTGGTGCGTGGTGGCATTTACTACCGAAACAACTGGTTAGATTTGTCGTCAATGGTTACCTACATTGCCAAATCGAACAATATTGACCAGCAGAATCTTACCAAGCCTGGTACAAGCGAGGGTAAGACCGTGTTGCTCATTTATAACATTCAAACAATAGGTTGGACCACTACTGCTGAGATTAAGCCCTTTAAGAACTTCTCGCTCCATGCATTGTTCACCTATCAAAAGCCTGTGTACAAAAACTACAATGCCAGCGTAACCTTTAGCGATGGTCAGCAAATGGGTGTGAATGCTAACAATATGATTGTAAAGGAAATTCCGCAAATTTTAGTAGAACTTGATCCTAAGTATAACATAACGAAGGACTTGAACGTTTGGCTTTCATTCCGCTACTTTGGCAAAACTTATGCTAACTTGCAAGAGGCACTCTACTTTAATGGCCATTGGGAAACCTTTGGTGGCATTAACTGGAATGTGAACAAGCGTTTGTCATTGGGAGCCAGTGTGGTTAACTTCTTGAACCAAAAGGGTGCCAAGGGTACTATCAGTGGTTCAGAACTTATCAAGAAGGCTGATGCAGGACAATATGCTGGCAAGTATATGAGTGGTAGCTACATGCGTCCTCTCACATTCGAGTTCAGCGCAAGCTTTAAGTTTTAAGTAAATAAGTGACATTTCTTAGTACACATACATCTTATCTAACATAACAGTTACTATAAAAATGAATATATTACCTAAAATAACGTTGATGGCCATGGCATTGGCCACAACTGCTCTCAATGCACAAATAGTGCGTGTAAGCACTCAAAATACTGACCTCGTGCTGAAGGTTTCGCCCAAGGGTCGCCTATATCAGGTGTACTATGGTGACAAACTCAAAAATGTGGCCGATTATGACAACATATCGTGGAATACCTATGCAGCGTCAGATGGTGCTGTAACCACACGTGGCCATGAGGTGTACGCAACTTCGGGCAACGAGGACTACTTTGAACCAGCAGTGGCTATTACGCATGCTGATGGCAACATGACCACTTACCTCTATTATAAAGGGGTGGAGACGAAAGCCATTGATGGTGGCACCGAAACCATCATTACCTTGCAGGATAACAAATATCCCGACACCGTGAAGCTGCACTATGCGGCTTATGACAAGGAAAATGTGATTAAGGCTTGGACCGAGATAAGCCACAACGAAAAAAGTGCTGTTACCTTGTGGCGTTACAGCAGCACGATGCTCTACTTTGACGCTTCAAAGTACTTTGTAACTACTTATCATAGCGATTGGGCCAAGGAAGGACAGCCCGAAACAGTTCAACTCACTACGGGCAAAAAAATTGTCGATACAAAGTTAGGCACACGTGCCGCTATGCATGCTGAACCCTTCTTTGAACTGGGCTTGAATGAACCCGCTAAGGAGAATGAAGGCAATGTGGTGCTCGGCACAATAGCTTGGACGGGAAACTTCCGCTTTACGTTTGAAGTGGACAACGTAGGTGGCTTGCGTGTGATTCCGGCTATCAATCCGTATGCCTCTGATTATAAGTTAAAGGCTGGTGAAACCTTTACTACGCCAGAGTTTATATTTACTACCAGCAGCACGGGTATAGGTCAGGCCAGCCGTAACTTGCACGATTGGGCACGCCGTTACCAAGTGAACATGGGCATGGGCGATCGCATGACATTGCTCAACAATTGGGAGAACACGGGCTTTGACTTTAACCAAAAGAGTTTGGCTGAACTGATGAAAGATGCCAAAGACTTAGGTGTAGACATGTTCTTGCTCGACGATGGTTGGTTTGCTAACAAATATCCGCGCAAGGATGACCATGCTGGATTGGGCGATTGGGATGTAACACATAGCAAGTTGCCCGATGGCATTCCTGGTTTGGTACGTGATGCTAAAGCCGCAGGCGTGAAGTTTGGTATATGGGTAGAACCTGAAATGGTGAATCCTAAGAGTGAACTCTTTGAAAAGCATCCCGACTGGGTAATTCAGCAACCTAATCGTGACACTTACTACTATCGTAATCAGTTAGTGCTCGACATCTCTAATCCTAAAGTGCAGGATTATGTGTTTGGCGTAGTTGATCGCATTATGACGGAGAATCCTGATGTGGCCTACTTTAAGTGGGACTGCAATAGCCCTATTACCAATATCTATTCTCCTTATCACAAAGGTAACCAAGGCAACTTCTACATTGACCATGTACGTGGAGTTTACAAGGTGATGAGCCGCATTAAAGCTAAATACCCGCAGTTGCCTATGATGCTTTGCTCAGGTGGCGGTGGACGTATGGACTATGAAGCGTTGAAGTACTTTACAGAGTTTTGGTGCTCTGACGATACTGATCCGTATGAACGCCTTTACATACAGTGGAGCTTGTCAAAGTTCTTCCCTGCCAAAACGATGGGTTCGCACGTAACCAATTGGAACAAAAAGACATCTGTGAAGTTCCGTACTGATGTGTGCAGTTCATGTAAGTTAGGTTTTGATATTGACCTAAAACCATTGAAGGGTACCGATGATTACACTTATGTGCAGCAGGCCGTAAAGAATTGGAGCCGCCTAAAACCTGTTATTTTAGATGGCGATCAATATCGTTTGGTTTCACCTTATGAAACGGATCACAGTGCACTGAACTACGTGTCAAAGGATAAAACTCATGCCGTACTCTTTGCTTACAATTTGCACCCACGTTACAAAGAGCCTCGTTTACTCAAGGTGCGTATGCAGGGTCTTGACCCTCAACGCCAGTACAAGGTAGAGGAAATTAATTTGATGCCTGGCACTACTTCAACATTCGACTTTAATGGTAAGTCATTTAGTGGAGACTTCTTGATGAAGGTGGGACTTGACGTTCTCAGTCCTGATGAGGGTACCAGTCATGTGTTTGAACTGAAATAAGGGTAACAGCCTAAGGGATTAGCCTTAGGAAAAAGATAACGTTTTTAGAGGTTAGAAATGCGGGCTTGCAGCTTGCGAGTGAAATAACAACATTCGCATAGCTTGCAAGCCCGCTGTTTTTTTCAGAATAACCCGTTGGCGGAATTTCAGGTTAACGGGTTAACAAGTTGACAGGTTAACAAG
>ERZ507052.698-NODE-698-length-8980-cov-39.8822_pt1 | contig 8980 bp, 5 predicted proteins | sample MGYA00512868_ERZ507052 | MGnify/ENA metagenome assembly ERZ507052 | reverse complement strand
AGTAAGCCTCGGGGTCGTAAGCCAGTCCGCAGCTTCTCACCATGTCCTGGCATTGCTTGTCGCTGCTGATACCCAGCAGTTTGTCGTACAGTTTCATGGCTTTCTGTATGGCGAGCTGGTGGAGTTCGGTGGCAGTGAGATTGCATTCTTCAGGCCGCATATATCTGAGCAGGATGCGGAATCCCTTGCCCGAGACGGTGATGTAGAAGACCATGGTGAAGCGCTGTTTCAGGGCTTTTTTCTTAAGCTCTGCGATGTCTTCGGGAGGCACGTCATCATAATCGAGCATCAGCCAGAAGGTTTCCTTCCTGAAGTCGGTCAGCTTCTTGGCATTACCTTTGAGCTGCACGCTGGGTGTGATGCAGGGCAGCCGGTGCTTGATGTCCTCTGCCGTTCTCTTGTCCACCTTCATCATCGCCCTGTAGCCTTCGGTATTGGCTTTTACCGGTGCCGAATGCATGATGTTGTACTCCAGCACCGCTCTGTTAGGGAGCGGGTTGCTGGCAGAGGAAAACAGGTTAGTGAAAAATGAGGGCAAGGCCTCTTTCTCCTCCATGGCTTCCTGTTCTCTGTTGATTGCTTCTGTTGTTTTCTTTTTTGCCATATTTTTAAAATTTAAAGGGTTGTCAGTTTAATGAATTTCTCATAAATTTTAGCGGATTTCCTGGAAACCGAGTTGTATGGAAGTTTTTCTCTGAACAGTGCCCATTTTCTGTTTCTCTCTTCCCAATAATCATCTCCTTTCTCTTCCTCCCACCTGTCTACTTTTTCCTTGTAGATTTTCAGTTTGGATTGGTATCCTTCCTGATGTCTGTTCTCTATGTCTTTCTGCCTCAGGTAGCTTTTGATAGCCTCTTCCATGGCAAGGAGTTTTTCGGGAGTGAATGTTCCGTTCTCTATATCCATGCTAACGGTATTCCTGCCGCCCTCGATTTCTAACAGCTTTATTTGGTTTATACCTAACTTTTTGGCAAAGCCGAATTTTACGTTGCCTTCTTCTGCCAGTTCTTTTAAAAAACTGCCCATGTCTAATGTTTCTTTAATCTTTTGATTGTTCATGCTGCGAAATTACTACAAATTTGTGAATTGGGTGGTTGAGCGTCATGACGCTCAATTTTTGCAAACAATAACCTAGGTTAAAGTTTTTAACGCAGCAAATCGGTGCCCCTTTCTGGGGGTATTTTGAAGATGAAGATGATGTTTGGTTTTGTATTGCCTGGCGGAAGAAAAAGCAGAAAAATGACGAGGTGAAGGGTGAAGGGTATATTTTAAACTCTATATTATATTCTTTATTTTATGGATTTTGCGATTTTTGACCCTAGGGTCTTTTTTTCGGTTTTTACCCTTACCCTTCACGCGTATATATATAAAAGAGTTTTCAACCCTTCACCCTTCACCTTTTTGTTTAATATTTTGTGGGTCAGAGAGTTAAGGGTGAAGGGTGGTGAAGGGTGGTGAAGGGAGAAGTAAAAAGACTTTCCTCTCCTCTATGTAAAAAACAGCCCTAAAAATTTGGAAGTTACAAATATTCAGCGTATCTTTGCAGAAGATAAACTGCACTCGGCAAAATATTCAAGCAAGCTTGATATTCTGCGCTCGTTTGCATTATCTTTGCAAAACAAAATAAAAACATAAAGCGTATGAAACAGGTAGAAGAAAGATACATCAGCTTGCTGACCGACTTCGGCTTCAAGCGAATTTTTGGAACAGCAATGAACAAGGATTTGCTCATTTGCTTCCTCAACAGCTTGTTTAATGGCAGACAGGTTGTGAAGGACGTGTCGTATCTGAATCCAGAGCACGTAGGAGATGTCTATACCGACCGCAGAGCCATCTTTGATGTATATTGCGAGGGCGAAAACGGTGAGAAGTTCATCGTAGAAATGCAGAACGCCTACCAGACGTATTTCAAGGATCGCGCCCTTTTCTACTCCACTTTCCCGATTCGCGAGCAGGCACCTAAGGGGAGTGACTGGGATTTCAAACTCAATCATGTCTATACCGTAGCCCTGCTCAACTTCAGCATGAACGAGGACGCCTTCGACAAGGAGAAAATCCGCCATCATGTGCAGTTGTGCGACACAGCTACCCACAAAGTATTTTACGACAAGCTCGAATATATCTATGTAGAGATTTCCAAGTTCAACAAACCCCTGGAAGAACTGGATACGCTCTACGAGAAGTGGCTCTATGCACTGAAGAACCTCTATAAGCTTACCCAGCGTCCGAAAGAATTGTGCGATAAAGTCTTCGACCGCCTCTTCGAGGAAGCCGAGATAGCCAAGTTTACTCCGCAGGAAATGAGGGAGTACGAGACCAGCAAGATGGCATATCGCGACATCAAGAATTCCGTAGACACCGCTAAGCGTGAAGGCATAGCTGAGGGTAAGGAAATTGGTATGAAGGAAGGTATGGCGAAAGGTAAGCAAGAAGGTCTTGCGGAAGGTATGGAAAAAGGTATGAACCAGAAAGCCCTGGAAATAGCTGAGAATATGCTGGCAATGGGACTTTCAGCCGAACAGGTTGCCAAGGCTACCCAGCTGCCTTTAGAAATCATTAAGAATCTGAGCAATTCATAAAAAACAGAAAGCGGAGATGTAGATTACGAATATCACCATATAATCAAGGGTCTATACGCCACCTTTTCATCGTGGCATATAGACCACTCAACATTCAACAATCTCTAACATTATCGGAATTTCTATATTCTGTTTCCTGATTTTGAAAAAGTGTACGAGTTCGTACACAATCTTAACTGGACTCATATTAGGCGACTGCTATCTGAAAATAAAAAGAGGGTGAGTCATCTGGTTATGACACACCCTCTTTTTTTGTCTTTTATTTCTTTTTCTTCTTCTTTTTGATGCCGAAGAAATCGCGCCAGCCGTTAAAGTCCTTCTTCATGATCAAACCTAAACCTTGCGTGTTCAGACTGTTGCGCGTAAAATAGCGGTCGTTGGTCTGATTGTACATGCGTATGGCGAGGTTGCCGTTAGGGAAGATGAGGTAGCGGAGGTCAAAATCGCCGATGAAACTCTGCGTGGCATTCGGATTGTCACGATAACCGAACTGACCATTGAAGAGCAAACGGTTGTTGAGCAGCTTGCCGCTCAGAATGCCCTCATACTCGGCATTGTTGAAACCTTCATCACCCGTAGATATGTTGGCTCCGAAATTCCAGTTGTTGCTCTTCACCACGTTGGAAAGTACGGTGTTGAGCTGCTGCGAGATGGTGCCGCTCAACAGACTCTGCATCGCAAGCGATGTCTGACTCTGCTGTTCGCCATCCTCGTTCACCTGGTTGTTGTTGGTCTGAGCGTAGAATCGGCCGATGCCCAGAAGATAGAGCACCTGCTGGTTCATTTCTTCCTGAGAATTGATGATCGAATATATCATCTGCTTCGCATCGCTGTTAACCGTAGGCAGGTCCATAGAGAAATCTACCTTTGGCGATTGAGGCGTGCCGGTGATGTCCATCAGACAGTCTACGCGGATGTTGTTGCCCGAGAACGAACGGCCGATGCGAAGGTCGCTCAGCGGCACTCCGTTGACGGTATATTTTGCCCGCAGGTTGAGTGGGGCATTGTATGGGTTGCCTCCGAAGGCAATGGTTCCGCCAGGCATGAACTCGAACTCCTTCTTGATGAGATTCTGAATGGTGAGCTTGTAGGTGCCATGATCAACCACATAGTTCCCAAACATATCGAATGAGCCCTTGTTGAAGTAGTTGGCGCGAATCACGCCATCACCGTTGAGGGTGATGTAATCGCCCGACTGCTCATCCATCATCAGCTTGAGCGTGAGGTTCTGGTTGGTATTAACCAGGAAATTGATGCGCATATCTGATTCGAAATCGATGTCATCGTCCACCTGCTTGGTGGTTGAAGGGTTCTGCAGACTGTCCATGATATCCGGCACAATCTCATGCCAGTGGATAAAACTCTTGTCGCTGATGGCGTCCGGACTTGCCACATTATATACAAAGATGCTGCCCGGTTCCGGCTCTGCCTTGATGTCGATGACGGTTTCGCCGCTCTTGCCGTGAATGCCCACATCGCCCGTGGCATAGATAGTGCCATAGAAGGTGTTGTCGCCAAACTCGCGGGTGTCGAAGCCCAGGAAGTTGTGCGCCTTGATATCGAGGTCGTAGCTCAGCTTGGTGAGGTGCTTGTGGTGGATGCCTCCGCTCAGGATGGCTATGTTGCGGTTGCGGTCGAAGATGGTGTCATTCTCTATGAGGATATCATCTGGGATAGCGTGGGCATGGAGCGCATCGAAGGTGTAATCGGTGTTGAGCTGCTTGAGGTGCACCTTGCCGTGAGCGGTAAGGTCGCCCACGAGATTGATGTTTTTCAAATCGCCCACCACGTTGAGATGACCATCGCCCCAGGCTTCTACCTGATTCATGAAACTGCCGCAGAAATTCTCAAGGAATTTCATGCTGGTGCCCTGAGCATCAATACCCAGGTCGATATAGTTGCGCTTAGGCGAGACGTATCCGTTGATGAGTGTCTGATGCTCAGGACCATCATCGGCAACTGCATGAATGTCAATCTGTTCGAGCTCTTTGTTGAAGTTAACTCCAGCATGGAGCACACCGAGCAGACCGTTTTCGAAGGTAAACTCCTTTACATCCAGCTGGGCGTAGGCATCCGGGTCGTTGAACAGGCTCTTTACTACCGCCTTGCCCGAAGCTTTGCCGGTGAAATCTACCGAATGGAAATTGATGAGATTCAGCACGTATGCTACATCTACATCCTTCAGATCAGCTACGATAGAATCGGTCTTCTCGGGTGTAGCGAGACCCGAAACGATGACGTGCTGCTGATCGTGGCTTACGGCAAAATGGTCTACCAGCAGACGGTTCTTACTGTAGATGATGTCGGAAGGATGAACCTCCCAAGGTGTGCCGTCGATTCTGATTTCAGACGGATGTATGCTGACGTGGGCGGTAGAAACATTGTCCTCGTTCTTGAAGAACTGCGCCCTCGCATCGATGTTTCCCTGGATAGGGAGTTTTGCCGAATGGTTGTTGTAGAAGAGCTTGGCGAAGAGATGATTGTCGGCAGCGGCTGCCTTTACGTGGATAGCCGGACCGTTATCGCCCCATTTGCCCTGTCTGATCTGCGCATCTACCTTGAGCGAATCGTTGATGGTGTGCAGGCGCACTTTGGCTCCATGATAGTCTTTGCCTCCATAGTTGAAGCCAGGTACGTTGGCGTAGATGTTGACGGTTTTCTCAGCATCGTTCATGAATCCGTCTGCAAAGACAGGCTGCTCTATCTGCAGCGGAATGCCCAGCATGCGCTGCAGAATCTCGGTAGAGGTGATTTCTGCCTGGAAGGTGAAATGGTTCTTCGCACTCCTGTCTACCTTGCCAATGCCCGGAAGGGTTGGCAGTTTGCTGGCTACCAGGTTGGTGAAACTCTTGGCGAGGGTGGCGTAATCGTACTCTCCGTCAACATGGATGCTGGCGAACGGGGCTTCGAGGTCGAAATAGCTGTCCTTGCCCTGGTTCTTGGCACTTACGGTGATGTCATCGAGACTGTAGGTCTTGTCAGAAACCTTCAGTCCCAGGATGGTTGGCAGCAGATGCTGTACATGGGCTGTTGCGGCATACTGCTTGCGTGGAATGGAGTAGGAGCCTTCTACCTGGATGTTGACGTTAGGGTCGGCGATGGATGCGAGTCCCTCTACCAGTCCCTGCTTATAGCTTCCGTCTATCTGAATGTTGCGGTAGCTGTACTTGTTGAAATCGAAGCGCGGAATGCTTCCCTTGGCGTAGAAATGCTGCTTGTTGCCGTGAGCCGAAAGTGAGGCTGCCAGGATGCCAAACTGCCTGTTGTCGAGGATGCGGCCCAGGTTGATTCCCTGGGTATTGATGCTTGCCTTGAGCTCATTGCCAGCTTTTTCGGCCTTGATGGCTACTTCGCCCACACCGGTCTTCAGCTGGCCGCGGGTGCCTGCTTTCTTGCCTGCACCATAGACTTCACCTATATAATATATGTCGCCTAAGCGTAACACTTCTTTCGGAATGCTGATGCGTTTGCCCAGATTCCTGGAAACCTCTCCGATGCCATCGCCTGATATCTTGAGGGCTGAGATGTTGGCCTTCCAGCGCAGCATACGGTCCCAATCGCTCACACGGCCGTTTGCCCGGAGCAGCAAGCTGCCGCTCTGAGTTTTGAACTCGAGGGCATGGATGCGGGCTGAGGTGCTGGTGCCCGAGAACTGGAGATGAAGTTGCAGGGCGTCCTTGAACTTGCTGAACTCAGGAACGAAGCAGGCAATATCTGCAAGCGTGATGGTGGACGGCTTGATGCCGCCCTGAAACTGGAGCGTAGGCTTCACGATATGCTTGTTCTCGATGCGGTAGGTTGCGCGCAGGTCGTTGAGCTGCAGCTGGGAGTGGGGAAGTTCGATGCTGAAGTCTCTGAGCAAGGCTTGCTGCTGGTCAGCATCGAGTTTGAATCTCAGATTCTTGAGTTGAAGTCCTGATTTATCCTTCAGCGATATCTTCTTGACTGTCAGATGGATATCTTTATCGGTAAGATGGCTCAGGATGATGTGGGCAGAAAGGTCTCTGATGCCCAGATGCTGCGGCGAGAAGACGCCCGGCTTAGGCGCAATATTGCGCTGGTTGTAGGCAACGGCACCATGACGGATAATCAGGCTTCCGATGTGCAGGTCGAGCGGAGTGTGACGGGTGGTATCTTTCGAAGCCAGCGAATCGAGCACGAACTGGATGTTCATCGGGCTCTTGGCATCCTGCTTGTAGATGTTGGCGTTGAGACCGAAGAGCTGGGCTGATGAAACCGAAATCTTGCCATCCTTGAGCGGCAGGAAATCGAGCTTGGCTGATACGCGCGAAGCACAGATCATGCTGTCGCCTTTCTGGTCGAGCATCATGACATCATCTATAATAATGCGGTTGAAGAAGCCCAGGTTCACCTTTCCGATACTTACTTGAGTGCCGAATTTCTGAGCCAGTGCACCGGCTACTTCAGAGCCGATGAAGGCCTGTACTGGTGGCACGTGCAACAGTACGACAAGCAAGAAATAGACAGCTGCCAGCGTCCATATAATGCTATTGATGATATGTTTTAAATGTTTCAGAGTTGCTTTCTCTAGTTTACAAAAATGTTACTAATTTGAATTTTGCGACAAAATTACGGAAAATTCGGCATAAAATCGAATAATTCACACAATTTTTCTTTTTTATATCACTTTTTTTCATTATTTTTGCAGCACGTTAGAAGTTTCAGCATAGAAGTAGAAAAAATATGTGTTTTATGGCAGATGGCCAGTATAGTGTCTTGATGAGGGCGCTGACGCATATATCTTGAAGTGATTAATAAGTTTATATTTAATATTTTTTAATGTAGTTATGGCAAATGTAATTAAGTTACGTAAAGGCTTGGACATTAACCTTACGGGTAAGGCTTCCAAGGATGTAACGCTCCAGGTGGCTCAGGCTGGCGAATATGCGCTGGTTCCTGCGGCTTTCATGGGCGTGACTCCTAAGGTGGTGGTACGCGAGGGCGATCATGTTAATGCCGGAGACGCCTTGTTTGTGAACAAGGCTTGCCCAGAGGTGAAGTTTGCCTCGCCAGTGAGCGGTGAAGTAACCGCCATTGAGAGAGGGGAGCGCCGAAAGGTGCTCTGCGTGAAGGTGAAAGCCGACGCAGTACAGACCTCTACGGATTTTGGTAAGAAAAACGTTGATGCATTAGATGGTGAGGCTGTCAAGCAGGCGCTGCTTGAGGCTGGTCTCTTCGGATACATCAACCAGTTGCCTTATGCCGTGTCCACAACTCCTGACACCAAGCCTAAGGCAATTTTCGTTTCCGCTCTCCGCGACATGCCGCTCGCTGCTGACTTTGAGGTTGAACTCGAAGGCAACGAAGAGGCTTTCCAGACGGGTTTGACAGCCTTGAGCAAGATTGCGAAAACTTATCTTGGCGTTGGCGTTGACCAGCACAGCAATGCGCTCGGCGAGGCTAAGAACGTAGAACTCAATGTCTTTGATGGTCCTTGCCCAGCCGGTAATGTAGGCGTACAGGTGAACAACATCGACCCTGTAAACAAGGGCGAGGTGGTTTGGACAGTTGATCCTGCGTCGGTTATCTTCTTCGGAAGACTCTTCCTTACAGGTAAGGTTGACCTGCATAAGACTGTGGCTGTGGCTGGTAGTGAAATCAAGACTCCTGGCTATGCAGAAGTACTGGTGGGCGCACCTTTAAGCAGTTTTGTAGCCAATCAGCTGAAAGCTACTGACCATGTGCGACTTATCAATGGTAATCCTCTTACAGGTGTAAAGACAACTGTAGTCGATTTCGTAGGTGGTCATACGTCAGAGATTACAGCTATCCCAGAGGGTGATGACAATGACGAGATGCTGGGTTGGATTCTTCCACGTACCGATCAGTTCTCTACTTCGCGTTCGTATCTCTCCTGGCTCTTCGGCAAGAAGAAGGAGTACAATCTCGATGCCCGTATCAAGGGCGGTGAGCGCCACATGATTATGAGCGGCGAGTATGACAAGGTGCTTCCGATGGACATCTATGGTGAGTATCTCATCAAGGCAATCATCGCCGGCGACATCGACAAGCAGGAGCAGCTCGGTATTTACGAGGTAAGCCCTGAAGATTTTGCTGTGGCTGAGTTTGTAGATTCATCCAAACTCGAATTGCAGAAGATTGTACGCGATGGTCTGAACACCCTGCGCAAGGAGAACGCTTAGTTTTAGTTCTATTAATTATTTAAATAATGAGTGCATTAAGAAATTATCTCAATAAGATAAAGCCTAACTTCCAGAAGGGAGGTAAGCTGCACGCCTTCGAGAGCGTGTTTGACGGTTTTGAGAGCTTCCTGTACGTGCCAAATACGACAGCGAAGAGCGGAGCCAGCATCCACGATTCAATCGACTCGAAGCGCATCATGAGCTTTGTGGTAATCGCCCTGATTCCTGCTTTGCTCT
>ERZ507052.690-NODE-690-length-9040-cov-69.5244_pt1 | contig 9040 bp, 10 predicted proteins | sample MGYA00512868_ERZ507052 | MGnify/ENA metagenome assembly ERZ507052 | reverse complement strand
GTTTACACTAAATTAATGAGTGGGTAGTATATTAAGTTACACCCTCTTATGCTGTTTCCGAGTTTTTGGTTATCGCCAAAGTGGGTAAGGATTCTATCAAGATTGTTATGAAATAAGGATTGTGCAGAGCGATGCACCTACCGTAAAATTATAAAAGTAAGGGGAAGAAGGCGAGTAACGTAAATTGCTCACTTTCTCTCCTTTTTTTGTATACTTTTGTGAGAACCATTTTGGTGACAATGCAGTGGAGGATGCTCCTGAGGCATATCTTTTCAACCCCAAGGGGGAAAATCATGTATTCCCGCTTGTTGGATAAGTTTGACAGAGACGCCATAGGACTTACCAGCGATTTACATTTAGTAAAGCTTGAAAATCAGCATTTGAAATATCTCAAATACCACAATGAGAACTGTTTCTTGCTGTAAGGTTCCCGCAGCTTATTATGGAGCTTTGGGAGTAAGCAATTGTAACAAAGTGAGGTCGGCCATACTAACCTCATTTCTGATTTTACTGACGATGCGCTTGTCATGTTCTGAAAAATTCTCGGCTCTTTCAAGCGCATTCGCTAGAATCTGTTCTGCCTGCTGTAATTGGCTGCAAAACCATCTGATGTCATTTGATACTTTATTCATATTTCCTATTTATTTGTTTGTTTCGATGCCGCGAAGATATGAAAGAGTAGGCATATACAGAAACTTTTTCATCTTTCTTATGTTTTTCGCGCATTTATAAACATTCGGCGACTGTTGTCCTAACCATTTTCAAAGGCCAAAGAAAACTAAAAATACTCCGAAAACTTGTCTGTTAGGCTAATATTCATTTACTTTGCATTTTGAATATTAACTAAATAGATAAGATTATGCCGGATTTTTCAGACACAGAGCGCCGACTTATTGATTTATTGGAGGTCGGAGTGAAATTTCAGTTAAAATGCTTCGTAAATTCAAATTTAAGTAGTATTTTTGCTCCCAAATTAAAGCAATAGATTTATGGTGTATGTTAATGAAACGATAGTAATCAGGAGCTCTTCTACCAAGTTGGCAGAATGGGTAAAAGAGACTGTACCTCTTCTTCGTATCCTCCACACGCCCTGATTTTTCATTCTCCTTGCCCCATACGCCCAGAACCAATGGTCACCGGTTGAAGGAAAAGGTAAGTCGTCAAGTAGGCCCCACACGCCCTGAAAGGGTAGAAGCTCCTAGCCCAGGGCAACGCCCTGGGTATTAACGGAATATAAACCAACGCCCTGTAAGGGCAAAAGCTTTGCAATTATGGCACAATCATTATCAAAAATTTATATCCATTTGATTTTCCACATCAAAACCACGAGCCCCAAAATACGTGAAAATGATTTGGAGCGACTATCCAAAGACGTCACGATTTCCCAGATAGTGGAGGAAATTAAGCGGAACAGTAGCAGATGGATCAAGAATCTCGCCCCTGTGTATTATCATTTTTTCGCATGGCAGGGTGGTTATGCTGCCTATTCCATCAGTCAATCAGTTGTGGATAAAACATTACAATATATTGCCAATCAGAAAGAGCATCACACAAAGCATTCGTTTGCAGAGGAATATAGAGCGTTCTTGAAATTATATAATGTGGAATATGATGAGAATTTCGTATTCCGGGATTAGGCGGGCTGGTTGATATTATAAAGCTTTTGCCTAGTAATTGAAAGCTTTTGCCCTTTCAGGGCGACAGGCTTGCACACATCATACCCAGGGCGATGCCCTGGGCTAGGAGCTTCTGCCCTTTCAGGGCGCCTTGCTGACTGCAATTATACCCTGAGGTAAAAATCCCACCCCTCATGTCGTTCACAAGAGCTGTGGAAATGGTAATAGAGTAGCCTGTCCATCTATAGGAAGCCGATAGAGAAAGTGAGCTGCTAAGACACTCATTTTCTCTTTCTTTTTGTTACATGATTTTAAAAAATCCTAAAAAATAGCCTTTTGGTGAAAATTAAGCATTTTCACGAAATTCGCCTAGTTCGCGATTAAATTGTACTTTTGAAACAATTTAATATCAGTTAATAATGGCAAGAGGAAGAACATATAATAAGACGTATGCTGATGTGCGTATGAAAGAGGATATAATCAGGGAGGTGGGGAGCTTCCTTGAGGAACTTATTGTTAAAGACATTGCGCCATTAAAAATGATAAAGAAGGATTTTCCTATTACTAATCCGTCAATCAGAGATCTTAGAGATTTTGCCCCTTCCGTATCTTATGAAACAACCAGAGAATTCTGCTATATTATAGGATATTATTTGCATAAAGAAGAAAATGCAGTTAGGAATGGTGGGAAGCATCTAGATGATAAAGAAGCCTGGTTGGCTTATCTCTCAGATTTGAAAGAAAGATATCTTAGCCTTTATGGGCGCTCAGCTCAATTTGTGATGAGCCTTATCGAAGATAATATAGATATAAGAAAATGGTGTAAACAGAATAATGAGCCAGATTGCTAAGAGCTGCTGGCTACTAAACAATAATAATCAATCAAACAATTAAAAACCAAAAAAGAAATGAAAGAAATAACATGAACCACTAGGGTTTTGCTGGTCATAAGTCAACAACGCCTTGATAGCTGCCTCACCTCATGAAAATCATGGGGGCTGCCCTCTCTAACTAGTAAATGGTAGTTTTTAGTCACTCCTTCAAAAATTAAAGATTAAGAAAGGGATTATTATGGCTAAATTATTTTATAAGTCGCTGATTAAGCTCGCCCAGCTGAGATTAATCGTCGTAGTAGTTAACGTGAACTTGTACGACAAGAGCTTGTTCGTGCAGCTTCCAGGTGGCAAATCAGATAAATTCAAGAAAGGAGAAGAGCATGGAAATCACCAATAACTTTAATTTCTATGATCAGTCCAGATTCGTGAAGATTGAGAATATGGACGTAGAGAATTTCTCCGAGTATATGAACTCCTATCAACGCCATTCTTCTGTTTCGGATTCTGTAAATGAGGCAGATTTTGAACAGGAGGAGGTTGATGAAGCGGATGAAGCTCCTCCCGTGGTAGGATATGTTGGAGCTTCTCATGCTACAGAGCTGCCAGAAGAGCTGAAAAGCAAAAAGGCTAAGGCTATTCTTGATGGACTGGTAAGCATAAAGGTGTTGGATAAGAATTATCAGCCCAATAATCTTACGGGGTACCAGAAGGGATATTTGGCACATCGTATAGCCGAAGAACTGAGAATTACTAATATGTGGGTACTTTTTGGCAGATTCTGGAATGTAAAGCCCAAATTGCTGAGAAACAAGTATAATGATGCCTTGAACCAAAAAAAGACCTTATCTTTTGAGAAATTGATCCACAATTATATAAACAAACGTTAAAAAAGCGGGTACTACCGGGGACGACCGCCCCTGGTAGTACCCGTTTAATCTTAAAATATCGCCGTACTTTTGCCCCAGATTTCAGAACGATACCGGTTCTGAGGTCTGGGGCTTTTGCGTTTTCTATCGCCAGGTTGCTGGGATAGTTTTCCTGCCATGTTGTAAGTGGCGTAGCGTATCAGCCCATCGGTCTTTGACAAGGTTGATACATTTATTATTCAAGTTTCGCAAGTATGCTCCACACGCCCTGAAAGGGCAGAAGCTCCTAGCCCAGGGCATCGCCCTGGGTATACAAGCAATCAGCAAGGCGCCCTGTAAGGGCAAAAGCTTTGTATATTGCCTGGTATTTGAAGGCTTTTGCCCTTACAGGGCGACAGGGTTGCGTCCATAATAACCCAGGGCGATGCCCTGGGCTAGGAGCTTCTGCCCTTTACCTTTCCCTTCGGCCGGTGACCGTTGGTTCAGGGCGTGTGGAACATACTTGCGAAATTTCAGTTTATTAAATATTTGCGGAAACTTTTAGCGTGTATTTTTTGCAAAGGTATCCATCAGGTACCTTTTATATATTTACTTAATTTTTTTTGCTTATGATGAATTTAAAGATTCAGAAGGCAGAGGATGGCAAGAATGCCGGCTCTGCCAAGAAGTGTGTGCAGACTGGTAAGAAGGTGGCTGACAAGAAAGAAGCCAACAAGAAGCAGGCTGCACAGGTGGCTGTTTTTGAGAATCCGGAGTTCGGAACGGTAAGAACCGCTACTGATGAGAAGGACGAACCTTGGTTCTGTGCGAAGGATTTGTGTGATGTGCTCGGATATAAGAGAGCAGATTTGGCTGTAAAACAGCATGTTAGGTCTAGCGATGCAGCGAAACGCTGCGTCGCTAGAATTGCTAAAAACCGTTATGGCGAATGTAACGGAAAGATGCAGGTCGTTCAGATGATCTTCGTCAACGAGAGCGGTTTTTATGCCCTGGTGCTCGGTTCGAAACTGGCTACGGCGGTGAAGTTCAAGGATTGGGTTACCTCGGTGGTGCTGCCGCAGATTCGCAAGACGGGCGGTTATATCCCGGTGCATGAGGGGGAGAGCGAGGAGGAGACGATTCGCAATGCCGAGGAGATTCTCCGGGCTACCCTGAAGAAGAAGGAGGAACTGCTGGAGCAGCAGAGAAAGCTGCTCCAGGAGAGCAAGGTGATACTGGCTCAGCAGAAGAAGCTCATCGGTGAGCAGGATGTGGAAATCCGCAGACTGAATGGCGTGGTGGATGAGCAGGTGGTGAATATCGCCCGAAAGGGTGAGAACATCATTCATCTGGAGCACCAGGTGGATGGGCTTCTGCCGAAGGCAATCTACTCGGATAATGTCTTGGATTCCGTTTCCTGCTTCACTACTACCCAGGTGGCGAAGGAGCTGGGGGTAACGGCGCAGGAGCTGAACCGCTCATTGTGCGCCTTGCATATCCAGTACTACCAGAGTGGGCAGTATATGCTCTATGCGGAGTATGCGCACATGGGACTGGCGAAGAGCCGCACCCGATACAATGCCTTCCTGGATCCGAACTGCGATGGCAGAAAGGAGAAAATGGGCAAGGCGGTTACGCATACCTATCTGGTATGGACCGAGAAGGGCAGAAAGTTTATCCATGATCTGGCCCACAGATTCTGGGAGCTTGCCGAACTGTATGAGGTGAAGAATTTGGGATAATCATTAAAAATGGAAATATGGCGATAAAGCAACAGGTAATGGCTTTAAATCCGGCACGCAAGGGCAATATGGGAAGATTGAATTCTTCCCAGCCCCTGTATGTCTATGACACCCTGATAGCACAGCCGTGGCTGAAGGGTGTGATTGCGCAGATACGTGGGGAGAAGGCGATTCCCGGCGTAGATGCTGGTGATGAAAAGGCGGTGAAGAAGGCGAAGGAGGGGCTGAAAAGACAGCTGCCTATCCGTGCGATTCATTATTCCAAGTTCAGGAATAATCACCGCTCTAGTGAGGATGCGGATCCTGAAAGTTTCCTCTTCCAGACTACCATCGATGTGGATGATGTGGATTATGTGGATGCTGCCCTGGAGAAGGCTCGTGAGCTGAACTGCAGCAACACGATATGGAAGGGGAAACTGCTGCATCTGGAGTATTCGGCTAGAAAGAAGCTGCATATCGATATCCGTATGCCGATGGGCATGACGATAGAGGAGACGCAGAAGGCGTATTGCGAGGCGGCTGGGATTCCCTACGACAAGAGCTGCATCACGCCGGAGCGAATCATCTTTATCACGGATAAGGACTCGGAGATTTACCGCTCGAAGGAGTGGTATGGGGTGCTGCCGGATGAGGAGATTAAGGCCCGCAGAGAGGCTTTTCTCAAGCGTGGGCTTACGATCGATGGAAGGGGGACGGCTCGCTACAGCTTGCTTGCCGGGGATTGCAAATCCCCGGAACGCCTGGCGGGGGACTTTCAGGTATTTCAAATTCAAAATACAGATTCAAATGTTCAAGACAATCGATTTCAGGGCACTGACAGCCATTCTGCTGTTCCTTCTGGCGCTGCTATTCAGCCTGCCCAACCTGGTAATAGCCATCGTGCTGATGATGATTATATCAGCCATACTGGAGATGCTCAGAAAGCTGGCGGACTGGCAGCCCAAGAAGCAGAAAGTGCCAGTGAGAAGAATCTGATAGCCTTCGACCTCTTCCAGGATTCCGCAGGACTGAAGGGGATGAATATTGATACCGTCGGGTCAAGACACTCCTCCCTGCTCGCTATTATGAGTGCTGGCGCTTCTCGTGTGATGAGTGAGGAGGAGCTGATGAAAGTAGTGGCAATGAGGATGCCGAGCTATTATCAGGAGAATGACTGCCATCAGCTGATTCACGATTTCTATGCGAAATATGGGGACAGCTCCAAGCCTTTTTCACGTGATGTGATTCGGGTGAATGCCTTGGCGGAGCAGGCTGCTAAGAGCTTGCTTGCCGGGGATTGCAAATCCCCGGAACACCTGGCGGGGGACTTTCTTTCTGGACAAAATGGTTATAGCTTGCTTGCCGGGGATTGCAAATCCCCGGAACACCTGACGGGGGACTTTATGGGGCAAATGGCAGGCAATGCTAATCATACAGTTCAAAGTTCAAATCTCAATGCTCAAGGCGAAGAGGAGGAGTATCCTGCTCCGCCTCCGATGCCGAAGAAGCTGCCGAAGCTGGTGGAGCTGCTGATATCCAAGACGCCGGAAATCTATCAGCCTGCTGTGGCGCACGCCATTTTTCCTTCGCTCGCTACCCATCTCTGGAGAACCAGATTCAGATATATCGATAACGTGGAGCACGAAGCCACCCTGATGACCTGTCTGCTTGCAGGTACAGGTGCAGGTAAAAGTTGTGTACAGAAACCTATCGACTTCATTATGGAGGATATCCGTAAAAGAGATGCTGAAAACCTGAAGCGTGAGAAGGAATGGAAGGATGAAATGATGCGCAAGGGTGCCAACAAGGATAAGCGCAAACGCCCTGAAAATCTGATTATCCAGGAGATTGATGCCGATATGACCAACCCTGCCTTCGTGATGCGTACCGCTGAAGCCAAGGAACATTTCCTTTATACTTCGCTCAACGAAATCGACCAGTTTGATGCACTCAAAGGTAGCGGTTTTCAGCAGTTCCGCATCATGTGCCTCGCCTTCGACCCAGGTAATTTATATGGACAAACGCGAGTCGGAACCCAAAGTGTCACCGAGCGAGTCACCATCCGTTTCAACTGGAATGCTTCTACCACCATCCATAAAGGCATCAAGTATTTCAAGCGAGTGCTGACCGACGGTCCGGTTTCCCGTATCAACTTCTGCACCATCCCGGAAAGAGACATCGGCGAGGACATTCCCGTCTATGGAACCTATGATGAGGAATTCAGAAATTCTCTGAAACCTTACATTGATAATCTCTGCATGGCTTCGGGGCTGGTGGAATGCAAGGAGGCTTTTCATCTTGCCGAGGTACTGAAGGATGAGAATGCGGAATTCTCCCGTCTGTCGCAGGACAGAGTCTATGAGAATCTGAGCTTCCGTGCCAACGTAATCGGCTATCTGAAGGCTTGTGTGCTCTATGTGGCGAACGGTTACCAGTGGGAGCCTGAGATTGAGGATTTCATCCGCTGGAGCGAGCGTTACGACCTCTACTGCAAGATGCGTTTCTTCGGTGATGCCATCAAGAAGGCGGAACAGGAGTGTGATCAGGAGAGCAAGAGAGGTCCGGCAAGTATTCTGGGATTCCTGCCAGAGGAGTTCAACTATCAGCAGGTGGAAGCCTTGAGAGTTGAGCATAAGATGAGTGCGAAGGGCACGATGAAGATGCTGAACAACTGGCTCTTCCGTGGCTACATCAAGGTGAAGGAGAAAGACTCAAATACTCAGTTACTCAAATACTCAGTTTTTATCAAGACCCATTCTTGAAAATAGCTTGGTACTTGAAAGCTTTTGCCCTTACAGGGCGGCAGGCTTGCGTCCGTAATTACCCAGGGCGTTGCCCTGGGCTAGGAGCTTCTGCCCTTTCAGGGCGTGTGGGGCTTACTTACGAAAGTTTAGTTAAAATAATGAACGAAAAAATCTATTTTATATGGAAATTGTTGTAGAAAGAATCGCAAAGAAGAATACTTATACCATCGGCCGACTGTATCTGTTGGCTGATGGTGATGTGAAGCGCAAGGCGCTGTCGGGCAAGAATGCAGGCGACAAGCGCAGCTTCGAGCATCGTTTCGACTTGAAGAAGTTGTCTGATGACAGCTACTTCTGTGATACCCTGGAGCCTACGTGGCGCAACCTGAAGGGGATAGCGCTGAAGCCCGGGGAAGTGAATGCCAGGTTCAGTAGAGAGAGCGGCAAGGTGGCAAGAAAGATTCCGGGTCATACAGCCATCCCTGAAGGCTCGTATCGTGTGCTCGTCACCAAGTCGCCCCGTTTCAAGGAGTGGCTACCGTATGTGCAGGGTGTTCCCGGTTTCGAAGGCATCCGCATCCATGCCGGCAACTATCCCGACGATACCCAGGGCTGCATCCTGGTGGGCGAGAACAAGGTGAAGGGTATGGTGGTGAACTCCCGTATCTGGCTCCGTCGTCTGATGAAGCGCATTCAGGCGGCTGAGAATCAGGGGGAAGGTATCTGGATTACCATCCTATAAAATTTGCAGTGCGCTGCCATCTTATATAAAAAAAAGTCCGTGAACATTCATTTGCCCACGGACTTTTTAAATTATCTGATTCTTATAAATGTCTTATGCCTTGAAGCTCTCCAAGTCTTCTGCCTTGAAGTTCTGGATGTATGCTGAATGACCGAGAACTTCCTCCTCTGCCATGCGAACATATACGTTGGCACTCTTGGCAAACATCTCTGGTGCCTTGGTAGCATCATCGAGGATGAGGAGAGACATTACGATGTCGCCAGTCATGTTGTAGAGACGGCGAGCCAGGAAGTCGTGAACAGCCTGATCGTTAGCTTCCTTCACCTTGTTGATGGCAGCCTCGTAAAGATCTACGAGCTTAGCTACACGCTCCTTCAATGCCTTCAAATCATCTGAAACCTCGTTCTCCAACATCTCCTTGATGATGCTGAGGTAAGTACCGTTGGTGATGTAGCGGATGGCTGCAACAACCTGCAACTGGGTAGTACCCTCGTAGATAGAGAAGATGCGGGCATCACGGAACAGGCGCTGGCACT
>ERZ507052.688-NODE-688-length-9059-cov-6.77155_pt1 | contig 9059 bp, 2 predicted proteins | sample MGYA00512868_ERZ507052 | MGnify/ENA metagenome assembly ERZ507052 | reverse complement strand
TTAGCAATGCGGCCGTTGACAAGTATTTGTCGCAAAGTGCTGTTGATAAGAGTGACAGCAAGGACGTTTATTTGTCGGTGTTAAAGGTATTGCCTAAGGTTATCCGTAAAAGTGTAGATGCAGAACAATATGCGGACTTTAAAAAGGGTGAAGATGGTGTGCGTTCGGCAGAGAATGGCATCAATCCCAATGTAACCATACACAGATTGTATGGTGCAGTACGTATGGACGGAAAGGTGTATAGGGTTAAGGTAACGCTGAAAGAGGATAAGACTTCAAAAGAACCAAAAGTTCCGCATAGCTATGAAGCAACAAAAATAGAGCTGTTTGCAGGAACATTAGGAAATTCTGATAACAGCCTCTCCCCCAATACAAACAACTCTATAACTGCTGCAAATTTACTGAATGGTGTTGATAAATCCTACGGTGGCGGTAAGTTTTTTGAAGATTACAACAAAATTCGTGAACAATTTATTGGTGAGCAGGGCGCAGAACGTGCTGATCATGCCGAGGAGGTAAGTACGCGACTTGACAACTTGAGTGTGGCACGTGAGATGGAAGTAGCTAAGAAAGATGCCAAGGCAATAAAGTTGGCTACTGGCTGGGAACGTGGCGCAGATGGAAAGTGGCGTTATGAGATACCCGACATGAAGTATTTTAGTAAGGGTGATGCTGGTTATAAAAAAGCACGTGGAAAGCAACCTTGGAGCAAGGAACTTGATGGTTTGTCAGACAAGATATTTGATGGTGAAGAACTATCGGATTCAGAAAACCAACGTTTTGATGAACTTGCACAAAAGGAAGAGAAATTCAAGACAGACTATCTGAATAGAGAAAAACCGCACCTTGCTGACTGGGTGGAGAACGATGAATTGTTTAAGGCTTATCCCGACTTGAAGCGTGTGAAAATGGTGTTTACTGACCAGCTGCTTGTAAATGTGGGTGGCAGTTATAATGAGCATGAGCATACGATTGTAGTCAATACGAATTATGTGGGCGACATAGCCTCTGTATTGGCTCATGAGGTACAGCATGCTATTCAGCAGATTGAAGGTTTTGCAAGGGGCGGTAATCCAGAATCTATGCAAGAACGATTTAATGCTGCTAAAAAGGAATGGCGTGCGCGTGCTTGGGCTGATGAATTGCGTTACAAGGCAGATGAAATGGGGAGCATTACAATCAAGCTGCAGTGGAAAAAGCCCTAATTGATGAGTACAAGGAAATGGGCATGGATAATGATGAATGGATGCCCGATAAGGAAACTCGCATGAAGGGTTTTAACTACTTTGCAAGGGGGTATGCAGACAGAAGTCTTGATGCAGACATAAAGAATTTCCGTTTAAACGAAAGTACGCGTTCTGAATTTAGTCCTTATGTAGAGTACACAAAACTTGGTGGTGAAGTAGAATCACGCAACGTAGAGCATCGTATGAATATGACACCAGAGGAGCGTATAGCGAGCCTTGCAGCCGAAACAGAGGATGTGAGCCGTGAGGATCAAATTTTCTTGATGAGTGGTGATGGTGGAAATGCGAATAGTGAAATGCCCCAAGAGAGGGAAACGGATGATGATTATTCAGAGTTTGCTAAAGAGCATGGCGTGGATGCAGATATGGTGAAGGATTATGCGTCTGGCATGAAGACAGGCAACTTGCAAAAGGCTGATATTGCATTGGCAGAAATACGTCGCACAATGCGCGTGGCGAACCGAGGCATGAAACTTTCGGAGTTTGGCAAATTGTTCCGTCCTGTACAAAAGGAACTGGCTGAACGTTATGGCGACATAGAAAAGTTGCGTCAGGAACACATTGATGCTGCTATGCGTGAACGAGGCGTTATGGAGGCAGCTCGCAAACGTGCCGAGGAAGAGGAGGCAAAACGCAAGGCTCGTGCTGATGAGTTGTCGTTGTTGTCAACTGAGGAACTTGACAAGCGTTATTTTGATGCGGTTGAGCGTGGTGACGATGCTGCTGCCCGCGAGATGCTTGACGAGGCAGCACGTCGTAAGGGGTATGACGACACCGAAAGCAACTACCAAGGTGTAGGGGCATGGATTGCACCTTCCGACCCTGGCTATGAGAGTGATGCAGAGCGGAGAGCCGATGTTGAGGACAATGCTCCCGATGTAAATATTGAAGATATAGCTTTAGGCTATTCGTTGGTTGACGAGAATTATTGGCATGAGCCGCGCAAATATATGCAGACAGACGCTACCGCCATAGAGTCTGTCAACGCGATAAGAGAGGCAATAGCCGCAGTCAGACGTGGCGAGAAGAATGTAAAGGTAAAAGTGTATCGTGCTGTGCCGACTTCGGTGAAGGAGGGCAAGCTTCGTAATGGTGACTGGGTGACTCCATCAAAGGGCTATGCTGAGATGCATGGCAACAACCGCTTGGAGGGCAAGTACCGTATTATTGAGGATGAGGTGCCCGTGAGTGAGTTGTGGTGGGACGGAAACGATAGTCGTGAGTGGGGCTTTGACGATGGCAGAGGTTACAAGTACAAGAATGTGGAGAACAACCGCAAGTTGAATGATCTTGTTACGCGTGATGATAATGGCGAGATTATTCCTCCTTCGAAGCGTTTTGACGAGAATGTGGAGGATGTGAGGTTCAGAGAAGGTGTAAGTCCTAAAGCGCAGATGAAGCAGCGTGTGAAAAAATGGTTGTCGCCAGAAAACTTGCAGATGGCGAGTGGTAAAACGCGAGATGAAATCTTTGAACAATTCGGTAACGAACTTGAACCGATTGCTATTGTTCCAAAGGGTTATTTAAGATACTTGGGTGATGGTTTTGAGAACAATGCGTTGTATTGTGGTAAGGGTTATATGGTAGACCATGCCGCAAACCATCATGCGGAAGAGCCGATTGAAAGCTACGAGCAAATTCAAGATATACTTGATTACCCAGATGTCGTTAGGTTAGATAATCGTAAAGATAGGCCATCACTTATATTTGTGAAGAAATATGACAATTACAAAAGCGAAACAATTAGTGTAGATGTTGAAAATGGAAAATTAGTAATTCACAAGACATTAAATCATCGAAAAAAAGAACCACACAAGGCTTTACCAAGTGTGGCTATAGAAAGTCCATCGGAGGACGAAATTACCTCCATCAGTCACTCTTCAAATGAAGAATCCGCCAGTTCCGATTTTTCTGCTCTTGATGGACATGACAAAGGTACGGATTATTCTAACACCGCGCAACTTTCTGATTCAGAAAAAGCCAAGCACCAAGCCGCCACTGACCTTGCTCAGAAACTGCACGTGGAAGGTGATGTGGAAGTGGTGACCACTACCAAAGGACTTACAGGTCGCCAAGCTAAGGCGAAAGGCTGGTATGATGTGAAGACTGGGCGCATCACCATTGTGCTGCCTAACCATAATGGCCGAGCCGATGTTGTTAACACCATTCTACATGAAGCCGTAGGGCATTATGGCTTAAGAGAACTTGTCGGTAAAGAGAAAATGAATGAGTTCCTTGACTTCGTTTTCAAAAATGCTGACAAAGCCACACGCAGCCAAATAGCCCATAATTCAGCCAAATATGGTTGGGATATGCGAAAAGCCACAGAGGAATATATGGCAAGTATGGCCGAGGACGGAACTTTCAAAAATGTGAACAAACGATGGTGGCATCAACTAAAACTTGCATTCCTTAAAATGCTTCATAAGTTAGGCTTTGCTGGCTTTAGCGGAACAACACTTAGCGATAATGACTTACGTTACCTTTTGTGGCGCAGTTGGAAAAACTTGACTGAAGGCCCTGCACGCAACATCTATCAAGTGGCCGAAGACACGTGGCGACAACAACACTTAAAGGTAGGCGACTTTGCCGAACCTAAAGCGGTTGACGCAAAAACACGTGAGCAGAACTTATACTACCGCGAAGAGAGAGAACGCAAAAGCGCACGCGATGAATATGAACGAAGCGTAAACACGGCAAAGCATAAAATGAACCTTGCATGGGTGGATAGCATGTCGGGACTAAAATTGTTGCAAGACGCGATTGTTCCCAACGAAAAAGATTTGAAAGATTGGGAGAATGCCTACATGGCCGAGAACCGAATGAGTTCGACCAACCTTGCCGAGATGGAAACGTACAAAAAGTCGTTCTATAAAGACCTGCTTGATGCCGAACAAGAGTTGCTTGACAAAGGTGCTATTCACGAGCAAGTGACTAACTACATGATGGCAAAACACGGATTGGAGCGAAATGAAGTGCTAGAATTATTCGGGAAAGGTGTTAAGTTTTCTGATTTGTTCAGTATTGAACGCAAATTAGAGAATGGTGTTGTGTCATTCTATGATGGTGGTGATAAAACGCAGCACGAAATACCTCAAGGCAATTTGCTTTACATCTATATGGTGAACAAGATGCCAGATGGCAAGATGAAGTTACGCAAGATGGGCATAAGCGAAGGAGACGTAGAGACGATAGCAGACTTTATTGACCCAAGATTAAAGCAGTTTGCGGACTGGGTTCAAAGTGACTTTCTCGTTAAGAAACGCGACAAGTACAATGCTGTTCATGAACGGTTGTTTGGCGCATCAATGGCAGATATCGAAAATTATTTTCCACTAAATATTTTGAAGGATGCCATTACGAGAAATGTTGAAATAGAAGATATGGGACGTGAAGTGAATAGAGTATCAACCATACCTGGAGGTTTCAAGAAACGTGTACGCAATTCATTGCCATTAGACATTATGGAAGCCGATGCTTTCTCTGTGCTGATGAACCATATTAAAGAGATGGAACATTTGGCTGCATTTGCAGATTGGAATAAAGACTTAAATACGTTATTGTCTTACAAACGTTTTCGCATACAAGTTAAGAACATGGCGAGTGTTTATGGTTCTGGACAAAAATTGCTAAATCATTTTGAGAAGGTGTGTCAAATAGCAGCAGGCGTGTATAAACCAGAAACATCAGTCAATGATAAATTCGCGATGAATATAGCAAAGGGTGTCACAGGCGCGAAGGTATCTGGTCGCATGTTTACTGCATTTAAGCAATTGACATCATTCCCAGCCTATCTTTCTGACGCGAATCCTATTTATCTCGCAGAAGGATTGAGTAGACCTTATAAAGCATGGAAATGGAGTATGGAGAATCTGCCTATTTTGCGAGAAAGATGGCAAGGCAGATTTGCTGGTGACCCATTGCTCATGAGTAATGAGAATGATTGGAAATTGTGGCGAACACGTACAGCTGAACTTGCCGCTAAATACGGAATGGCTCCGAATGCTTTTGTTGATGCATTAACTATATCAATGGGAACTTATGCTATTTATAAGACAAAATTAGCAAAGTATTTGCGAATGGGCTACGATGAATCAACAGCAGAAGAACGAGCTAAGCAAGATGCTACAATCGCATATAATCAGACACAGCAATCAAGTGAAGGCGCATTTATGTCTGTTCTACAATCTGATAGAACATATAAAACAGCAATGCTTACTGCATTTAGAAATTCGTCAATGTCATATACAAGACAATTATACGATGCTCTAAGGAATTATAAGCGGTTGTTTACTCCTGGTTATAAAGGAATGACTGAAGAATTCATGGCGAAGCAGATGGAACGTGATGGTTTAGACCCTCAAAATGCGAGCAAATACGCGAAACGTGAATATCGAAAAGCATGGATAAACAACTTCGTTAAAGTAGGCGTTTTCGGATTCTTATTGCAGTATGTTTGGAATCTTGTAGGGTATGCCCCATATTTGGCATTTGGTGATGACAAGGATAAAAAGAAAAAAATGTGGAGTGACATACTCACGCACTCTTTATTCGGCAGTGTTGAAGGTTTAAGTTTGGGAGATGTTTGGAGTGCATTAGGTAATACCTTATTTAGAGAAAATAAATATGATGATAAATTCAATGCTAATAATTTCAGAAAAGAGCTGCCTATAGCTACAGACTTAAACAATATGCTGAAAGACTATGAAAGTGGTGGAGCATTAGTCGCACTGAATGATGTAATAAATTTAGTTGTACAGTCAGGTATAGGATTTAATCCACAGACATTGACTGATGCATTAGTCGCGGTTTATGACTATTGTGGTGCAGACGATAAGACTGCAAGGGAATGCGCGTTGATGATTATGCGAGTTATGAACTGCCCACCAAGTCAAATGAAGCAAATATACTTTGACGAGATTGACGCTACAGGCGAACAAGCGAGCAAGATGACTCCTGCCCAGATTGCAGAACGATACGCAAGATACAAATTACGGAAAGATGCTCCTTTTACAAGCTCTATGTATTCGGATGATACGAAGAATGACAAACTTTCGAAATACAAAAAGCAAGTGACTGATGAAGCGAAGACTCGTTTTGAAGAGAAAGCGCAAACAGAAGAAACAAAACGATTGTATGAGGAGTATGATAAGACAGCGAAGAAAGTGAGTAAAATACGTCAATTACAAGATACAGATACTGAAGCATATCAAAAGCAAATGCGTGAGATGGTAGGGACAGCAGAATTTAAACGTTACAGACGTATTGGATTATTTAAATCACTCACGAACAAACTTGCAAAACAAATGCTGCGAAGCAAAAGCGCAAGTGAGAGGAAAAAACTGCATGAACAATTGATTGAACAGCGTGACAAAATGCTGAACGATGTAAAAGGAATAGAATAATATAGGAAGAATGTCGGTGGCACTATCCACCAATAAATAATGGTGTTGCCGACTAAAGCACGTAAAGTTGATTATAAGTTAGGGCAACACGTAACCCAACTTTAACGCTTCAAAGAAAATTCAGCTTTTTTTTGAGCTTTTTCTTTCCCAAAACTGTTGATAATCAATTCTGCGTATGCCGTTAGGTTATTTGTAGTACCCAAGCATGTCGAAAGAAGTGTGTAACTTTACGGCATGTATTTCGTTTCGGATAGAAGAATTAATCCCGCAACTGGGGAAATGGACCATTACTACCGCATCAAGGAGTCATTCCGTGATGCGGAAGGACGCGTGCGTACCCGTCTGATGTTGGCGGCAGGATTCTTACCCGAACTGAGTACGGATGAAATATGCGACATTCGCCGTGGACTTTCCTATCTGCTTGAACAAAGTGGTGAACTGCCAGGACAGCGACATCTTTTTGATCTAAATCCGATGAAGGAAATGAGCGAGAAGGTATGCCGCTACGTCCACTCCTTTTGGAAAGAAATGAAACAAAAGGGTACAATTGATGCTGCGCGCGAAAGCTATGAAGAGTCGGTGCGCAAGGCCCGCCGATTGGTAGATGTTAAAACCATCGAACATACGGATGCCCGCGAGGTGGGTGCTGAAAACGTATGCCTGCAGGCTATACGAGAGTTGCAGATTGACAAGTTTCTTCAACGGCAGGGTTGGACTGAACGTAAAATTCAATCCACCCTTTCTTCCTTGATAATCAGAACTGTTTATGCTTCTTTAGAATGGAAGTCCCTGCGTTTAATGGAAGAAAATTCTGCTGCCATGGAACTGCTGACCGGCAATTTTGAAGATTGCCCTACACAACGTGAAGTGTATGCAGCTGCTCCAGAGTTGTATGCGCTGAAGGAAGATTTGGAGCGTCACCTTTGCCGCCGAACCGACTCGCTGTTCAACCTTACGAACCGCATTATGCTCTTCGACCTTACGAACTTCTATTTCGAAGGAAGCAAACGCCAGTCTGCCAAAGCCAAGTTCGGACGTTCCAAAGAAAAGCGTTCGGACTGCAAACTCTTGGTGCTCGCACTGGCCATCAATACCGAAGGTTTTATCCGCTACAGCTCTATCCTTGAAGGAAATACGGCTGATCCTCAGTCGCTTCCCGATATGGTGGAACGTATCATAGCCCGCAATCCCGTATCCCGTAATCCAGAGGAAAAGGTACTGGTAGTGGTTGATGCAGGTATCGCTACAGAATCCAACCTGCAACTGTTGAAGGACTCGGGTTATAATTATCTTTGCGTAAGCCGCACGAAACTGAAGGATTACACACTCAAGGATGAGGGCCGCAAAGTAACGGTTTTGGACAGTCGCCGCCGTCCCATCACTCTGGCCGAAGTGTCACACGAACCAGAGGGCGATTATTATCTACAGGTCAACTCCCCTGCAAAATCCATGACCGAAAGTTCGATGAACCGCCAATGGCGCGAGCGTTTTGAGGCAGAACTTCTTAAAGCACAGCGCGCACTCTCCACCAAAGGGGGCGTAAAAACCTACGAAAAGGTGGTTGAACGCATCGGCCGAGCTATGGGCAAATATCCATCTGTTTCAAAGTATTATCAGATGGAATACATCCGTTCTGAAGAAAATCCCAATCATATGGGCGATATACGCTGGAAGATAACTCTCTCGGAAGACACGCAGGAACAGAGCTTCGGTACTTACTTTTTGCGCACCAATGTTCCTACACTTGATGAAAAGTCAACGTGGGAGTATTACAACCTGATCCGCGAAATAGAGACCTCGAACCGCCAACTCAAAACCGACTTGAACCTTCGTCCCATCTATCATCAGAAAGACGATAGTGCCGATGCTCATCTATTCTTTGGCTTGCTGGCTTATTGGATAGTCAACACTATCCGCTATAAGCTTAAACTGCAGGGTATCACTCATTATTGGACGGAACTCAGGCGCATCCTTTCCACCCAAAAAGCCATAACGACCGAAGGAACCAATGCAATGGGTGAACATGTCACACTGCGCATGTGTTCCGAACCGACCGACAAAGCCGCAGAGATATACCGCTTGCTTCACTATACTTCCATACCCTTCCGAAGGTATTACCTTCATCAGTCCAATTCAGCGGATTTGGAAAATCTGTAGTACCCACGAACAATGTGAAAAAAATGAAGGGCCTGAATTACAGGGAAGTTCTAGGGAGAATATGTCGAAGTTGGGTTAGGAATACCCACGGTGGTAGACCGATTGGTGCAACAAGCCATCAACCAAGTACTGATGCCACATTATGAACGCAAGTTTTCAAGGACAAGCTTCGGTTTTCGTCCTCGCAAGGGTTGTCATGATGCCCTGCACAAAGCACAGAAGATAGTAAACGAGGGGTATGTCTACGTAG
>ERZ507052.673-NODE-673-length-9257-cov-12.2591_pt1 | contig 9257 bp, 6 predicted proteins | sample MGYA00512868_ERZ507052 | MGnify/ENA metagenome assembly ERZ507052 | reverse complement strand
AGTTTCGCAAATAACCTCCGGTCCCCGAAGGGGGCCAACTTTCAATAACCGCTGGTGGAATGACCGAAGGGAATGGAACCTGCGGATAGCTGCAATACTCTCTCCAATCGTCCCCAAAGGGGGCGAACAGAAGCAGAAAAACTTGCAGCCTTGCTTCTTTTATGGAGTAACGAAAAATAGACTAGTTTTTTATAACGTGTTGTAATTTTCCCCCGCCTTTGGAGAAATTTAATATACCCCATCATATTTTTTCGAAACTTTCTCCCGATTTTCTTGCCAGTTTCAAATAAATTCTAACTGTACGGTTGAAATTACCCAATACGCCCTGAAAGGGCAGAAGCTCCTAGCCCAGGGCGTATGGGCTAAGAGCTTTTGGGCTTTCAGCCCGTTTCAATCGTACAGTTTTGTTTTTTTTGAAACTTTTCCCTCGATTATCTTGCATGTTTCAAATAAAAAATGGACTCCATAACTAGTTCATGGTCCATCGTTCATGGCTCATGGCTCATAGCTCATCGTGGAGCTTTTGGGGAAAGCAGCATTAATAGAGTGAGGTCTGCCATCTCAACTTCTTTTCTAATCTTGCCGATGATGCGCTTGTCCTGTTCAGAAAACTCCTCAGCTTTTTCTAATGCATTAGCCAGAATCTGTTCTGACTGCTGCAACTGGTTGCAAAACCATTTGATGTCATTTGATACTTTATTCATTTTTTCTATTCGTTTGGTTCGATGGCGCGAAGATAAGAAAGAAAATGCTAAGCCGGGAACTTTTTGATTTTTCTTATGTTTTTCGCGCATTTATAAACATTCGGCGACAGTATATACGGCAAGTTCTCAATAGAAATATGAAAAAAATACGGTTAAAAACGTTAAAATGTTCTTTGGTTACAATTTTATTGTTTATATTTGCGCCGGAACTTTTATATTATTAATTATTAATCTCTTTTAACTATGAACAAGTTTACATTTGATGTCAGAACATTCGTTGTTCTTTTCTTATGCCTTTTATGGAGTAACCAGGCATATTCACAAAGCGGAAGTTGGCTTGATCAAGGCAACTATGATATTTCATGGTTTGACGAATCAAAATCAACCTTCTACATTTCCACGGCTAAACAATTAGCTGGAGTTGCATATTTATCTAACAGCCAGAATAATACTTTCTCGGATAAAAGTATTATTCTTCAAACTGATATTGATTTGTCGAAACATTATTGGAAACCTATTAAAACCTTTTCTGGAGTTTTGGATGGTAAGGGACATACGATAGATTATATCATGGCAAAGGCAGATAAAGAAAACGAAAGTGTATCATTTCTGAGTTTACTAGACAGAGGTAAAATTCAGAATTTGACCATTGGAGAAAATTGTAATATACAAATTGAAAATACAGGTATTTTTCCTCCAACGACTTCTTTTGTCTTTTCCATGAGAGAGCAAAGTGTAATAGATAACTGTGTAAATAAAGCCAATATTTATACAGTTGGGGCAGTTGTTGCTCCTTTTTGTGGATACATGTATGAAACTTGCACCATATCAAATTGTGATAATTACGGTGATATTTATGCAGAAAAAGGCAGCGCTTATGGCATTGTTGCTTCTGTTGAACGCATATATTCGTATATAGAACCTGGAAGTATATTAAATTGCCATAATTATGGAACCATTTCTGCTTCTGGTACTGCAGCAGGAATAGCTGGAGGTTGCTATGGTATTATTAAAAAATGTAGTAATTATGGTGCGCTTAAAAATATAGAAAACAAAGAAAGGCAAGGTTCGTGTTATGGAATAACAGGTGGTATTGAAGGAGAAATATCTGATTGCAAAAATACAGTCAGCTTCAGTAGTAAAGGTTCTGCTGCAGGCATTGCAGGAGGCGTATCTGGTATCATGACCAGATGCAATAATTCCGGTAATATTAAGGCGGATTATAATGCAGGTGGAATTGTAGGACTCCTAGTTAATCAAGTAACTATTTCTGATTGTTACAATACTGGAAATATTGAAGGAGGCACTTATGCTGGCGGCATTATAGGAGAAGTTGGTTCAAGCTTTTCTTGCCCGGTTATTGTTTCTTGCGTAAATAAAGGTAAAATTACAACGGAGCAAGGTCAAGCTGCAGGAATCGTAGGACACGGAGATTATTATACCTATATCGATAAATGTGTAAATCTTGGTGAAGTGAAGGGAGCTGCATCAGTTAAAGATATAATTTATCAATATTATACAGTCTCAACAACAGCTTCTGGTATTGCCAATGGTTGTAACATTATCAACTGTTTGAACAGAGGAAAAGTTACGGCTCATTCCGTGGCTACCTCAGACCTATGTACCATTGAGGCTCAAGCGTATGCATCCGGAATTGGCGGTTCGTATGTTTATAACTCATGTAATGAAGGAGACGTAAAAAGTATCACCAAGAGTGAAGTCTATAGTTATGATAATTTTCAATGTTCACGTTCTGCTATCTTCGTGGGAGGAATTTCTTGTCAAAATTATGGAATGATATACAATTGCTATAATAGAGGAGATATAGATTATAGTGCTAGACAGGAGAACGCTTGGGATGAGTTTTATAAAGTTTGGGAAAATCATATTGGTGGAATTGCAGGCTCTTCAAGTAAGGAAAAAATAGAACATAGTTTTTATAGCAATAGAAGTGCAAGTTGTTATCACTCTTGGTGGCATAATCCTTTAGCAAGCAATCCGAAAGATATAGATACAAGCGTGGATGGTGGCACGAAAGGCTTCCTGGAAAAAGATGATGCCAAAACACCTGAGTTTGTTGCGGTACTCAACAGTAGAAAGGATACTATAGAATTCGAAAATGGGAAATTTGCGTTGCTGAAATGGAAACAAGGTGAAGATAGCTTCCCTATACTCGACGGACTTCCTTCAACAACTCCTACTGGTATTGAAAATATAGCAGCAGACAATCCTAAGTTTGATTTTAGTGTTGAGGGTAACAACATTTGTTTTGCTGATGATAATAAGGAGCAGAAGACGGTTATTATATACAATCTGCAAGGACAGATGATTGACCGCATTGTTACTCACGACAATAAGATTGGCATAAAAGCTCCGAGACAGGTTGTTATTATGAAAATAATTTGTGGAAGCAATGTTTTGACTAAGAAACTGCTGATGAAATAAAACTACATAATTGAGTATTGATTGTTAGCACAGCATATTCCTTCTCGTTACGATGGAGAAGGGCTATGCTGTGCTTTCTGTAGAACACAAGGTCTATGTAATAGTCTTGTGTGTCAGTTATGATGTGTTCTGTTTTACTTTTGACTATCTCTTTGTTATTGATTTCTGTATAAAAATACCGGATTAATGCATTTTGACGGATAAAATATAGAAATCTGAAAGATTTTCGCTAAAAGTTATGGCGGTTTCATTTTTTTTCCTTACTTTTGTAACCATGAAACACAGATCCTATGGTTTCGCTCCAATAAAGAGGAATTGATGCTTTTGTGCGGATAGATTATTAAGTTTAACTCTTAAAAGCTAATGACCATGGATCATGAATTAATCCCGATTCCTTCTCGGTATAGATTTCTTCTCCATCTGTTGGCTGGTATGTGTATTGGCATACTTGCTAATTGTAGTGATAGTAATCTGGACCTATATTCTATCCAGACCTTCCTGGGAGATATAAATAGGCTCGTCTTCAATAACTTTTTTGATGAGGAAATGAAAAAAGTCGATGAAATTGTGTTAAATCAAGCCAATAATCGAAGAAATAATCAAAACAATAAGCATATGGAAATTAAAATTAAAAAATGCAATGATGTGAGGAATTATGATATCCATGATTGCGGTGACGTTTATATCAGCACCGATGGGGTAAAGGTGGAGAAGAAGTATGATTCTGATAGAGTTGTGTTATCTGAAATGGAGTTGTATGCTGCTTCTGAAGTTAAGCAGTATGCTGCACCTGATGGCATGCCTGAGCCTGGTGGCATGCCTGAGCCTGGTGGTATGCATCATGCAGCACCCTTTGGTGAGATGAAGAATCCTGGGAATCCTCCAAAAGAGATGACGGTAGAAGTCTTCGCTCAAGCCGTAGTAATGCTTATGGAGAAGAAGGATGAGCATGGGAAGCCTATCGTGAGATACCAGAAGCAATGGATTGGTATTTTCAGAGCCGCGGTTGATATCGGCTTGGTGGGGAATACCGACTACGAGGGCTTCTGCCACATGATGAATGAGGTGCGCCCAGAGGGGTATCCCGTGGTTCTGTGCAAGAATGATATCAAAAAGATAAGTAACTCTTCATGCTACTTCAAACCCTTTAAACAGTGGAGCTTCGAGCCGATAGGAAACGAAACGGTGCGACCGTTTATGGAAATGAAAAGAGTGGTTGCCTCTCTGTTTGAAATCCTGAATATAGAGCTATGATAGGAGCAATTGAGTTCTGAATATTGAACTGTGAAAGGAATGATTGAGTTCTGAAAACTGAACTCTAAAAGGAACTTTGGAACCTTGAAAGGAACTCGGGAACTCGTGAAGGAACCCGGCGGTTCTTTGCTTGGATAGTATTGTTTATCGCCGTATCTTTGCCTCGCAATCAGATGATAAAAGTCTGGTTGCGAGGCTTTTCTGTATATGGGTATATGGAATTTGGCGAATAGTCGCAGCCTCAATCATTTAATATAAGGAGTTTTTTGCATGAGTGAACAGAAACAGGTAATGGCTCTGAATCCCGCACGCAAGGGAAACATGGGGAGGATTAATTCCCTGCAGCCCCTGGCGGTGTACGACCAGCTGATAGCCCAGCCGTGGCTGAAGGGATTGGTGGAGCAGATTCGTGGCGAGAAGCCGATGGCGGGCGTGGATGCTGCCAACCAGAAGGCAGCGGCCAAGGCAAGGGAGGAACTGAAGAGGCAGTTGCCCTTCAGAGCCATCCACTACGCCCGCTTCAGAAACAACCACCGCTCGCAGGGCGATGCCGACCCCGAGAGCTTCCTTTTCCAGACCACGGTGGACGTGGATGACAAGGAGTATGTGGAGCAGGCACTGGAGAAGGCTCGCGAGCTGAACTGCAGCGACACCATCTGGAAGGGCAAGCTGCTGCATCTGGAGTATTCGGCAAGAAAGAAGCTGCACATCGACATCCGTATGCCGGTGGGGATGACCATTGAGGAGACGCAGCGTGCCTATTGCGAGGCATCGGGGATTCCCTACGACAAGAGCTGCATCACGCCCGAGAGAATCATCTTCATCACGGATAAGGATTCCGAAATTTATCGTTCTAAGGGGTGGTATGGGGTGCTGCCCGCAGAGGAGATTTCGTTGAGAAGAGAGGCCTTCTTGAAGAGGGGGCTGACGATTGACGGAAGAGGCAAACAAAATTTCCCACAGATTTCACAGATGCCACAGATTCATTCTGCGGGAAGTGAAAATGTTAATAGTAATCATAATGTTCAAAGCTTAAAGTTCAATGTTCAAAGTGAAGACAATCGATTTTCGGGCACTAACGGCGATAACGCTGTTTATGCTGGCGCTGCTGTTCAGCCTGCCCAACCTGGTAATAGCCATCGTGTTAATGATTCTCATCTCGGCTCTGCTGGAGCTTCTCAAGATGCTGGCGGAGTGGCAACCCAAAATGCCAGTGAGAAGAATCTCATAGCCTTCGAACTCTTCAAGGAGGCTGCCGGACTGAAGGGTATGGAGATTGATACCATCGGTTCACGCCACTCCTCCCTGCTCGCCATCATGAGCGCCGGAGCATCACGTGTGATGAGTGAAGACGAACTGATGAAGGTGGTGGCGAAGAAGATGCCGAGCTACTACGAGGAGCGTGACTGCCATCAGCTGATTCACGATTTCTATGCGAAATATGGTGACAGTTCGAAGCCGTTCTCACGTGATGTGATGCGCATCAATGCCACGGCTGAGAAGCAGGCTGCTGTTTATCAAGTTAATAGTTTACAGTTAAAAGTTGAAAGTTCAAACCCTAATGCTCAAAATGTTCAAGGTGATGAAGTACACTATCCAGACCCGCCAGCCATGCCCACCCAGCTTCCTAAGCTGGTGGAGCATCTTATCTCCAACACGCCGGATGTATATAAGCCTGCCGTGGCACATGCCATCTTCCCGCCACTTGCCACGCATCTCTGGAACACCCGATTCCGATATATTGATAATGTAGAGCACGAAGCCACCCTTGCCACGGTGTTGCTTGCTTCTACTGGTGCAGGTAAAAGTTGTGTGCAGAAACCTATCGAGTATATCATGGAGGATATCCGAAAAAGAGATGCCGAGAACCTGAAACGTGAGAAGGAGTGGAAGGACGAGGTGGTGCGAAAGGGCGCCAACAAGGATAAACGCAAGCGACCGGATAACCTCATCATCCAGGAGATTGATGCCGACATGACCAATCCGGCTTTCGTGATGCGTACTGCTGAGGCGCAGGGGCATTTCCTTTACACTTCGCTGAACGAGATAGACCTCTTTGATGCGCTGAAAGGTAACGGTGGTCAGCAGTTTCGCATTATGTGTCTCGCTTTTGACCCAAGTAATAAATATGGCCAGACGCGTGTAGGTTCACAAAGTGTTACCGATCGTGTTACCATCCGGTTCAATTGGAATGCATCTTCTACTATCCAGAAGGGACAGCGATATTTCTCTAAGGTGCTCACCGATGGACCTATCAGCCGAATTAATTTCTGCACCATCCCAGAGCGTGAAATAGGTGAGGAAATGCCTGTTTACGGCACCTATGATGAGGCTTACCGTGAGGGATTAAAACCTTACATCGAGAACCTCTGTCAGGCTTCGGGACTGGTGGAATGCGAAGAAGCTTTTCAGTTGGCGCTGAAGCTGAAGGAGGAGCATGCTGAGTTTTCCCGCTTGAGTCAGGACCGCACTTATGAGAACCTGAGTTTCCGTGCCAATGTGATTGGCTACCTGAAGGCTTGCGTGCTCTATGTGGCTAACGGATACAGATGGGAGCCTGAGATAGAGGAGTTTATCCGCTGGAGCGAGCAATACGACCTCTACTGCAAGATGAAGTTCTTTGGCGATGCCATCAAGCGTGCGAATGGTTCTGACGAGAAGACGAGCAAGCGTGGTCCGGCGAGCCTGCTGCAGCAGTTGCCCGATGTGTTTAGTTTTCAGCAGGCTGAGTTCCTGCGCTCGCAGTTGGGGATGAACCGCTCGGGCACGGTATCGATGTTGCGCAACTGGGTTAACCGGAACTATGTGAAGAAGATTCCGCCCCAGGGTGCCAAGGGGGATGTAATCAGTATTCAGTTGTTCAGTTTTGAAAAGCTTCGCAATCGCAAGGATGGCAAGGTAGTTAATATGTTGAATTCTTAAATTTTTTTGAGTATGGAAATAGTAGTAAAGCGCATAGCGAAACAGATGGGTTATACCATTGGTCATCTTTATTTATTGACGGATGATGAGGTGGAGCGCAGTTGGCGTTCGGGGCAGAAGATAGGCGACAAGCGCATCTTTGAGCACTCCTTTGATGTGAAGAAATTAGACAAGGAGCATTATTTCTGCGATACCTTGGAGCCTACGTGGCGCAATCTTCTGGGCATCACGCTGAAGCCCGAGGAGGAGAATGTCCGCTTCAGCAGAATATCGGGCGAGAAGGCTCGCAAGGTTCCGGGCCACACGGCTATTCCCGAGGGTACGTATCCGGTGGTAATCAGTTGGTCGCCGAGGTTCAGAAAGTGGTTGCCGCTGGTGCAGGGTGTTCCCGGTTTCCAGGGCATCCGCATACATTCCGGCAATTATCCCGATGACACCCAGGGCTGCCTGTTGGTGGGTGAGAACAAGGCGAGGGGCATGGTGGTGAATTCGCAGGCATGGCTCCGCCGCATCATCAATGCCATCACGGCAGCGGGAGAGCGAGAGGAGAGCGTCTGGATTACCATCTTGTAATTGAAAGTTTAGATTCTTATTTTCTAATTTTATTTTTTATGATGAAGAATTCTTTTGGCAGAAATGCAAAGGCGAAGTATGAGAAGATGAAGGCAGCAGATGTTGTCGTGTTTGAGAACCCGGAATTCGGAAAGGTTCGTACCTTGACGGATAAGCAGGGGGAGCCATGGTTTTGTGGCAAGGATCTCTGCGATGTGCTCGGGTATAAGAGACCGGATCATGCTGTGAGTCAGCATGTTGATGAGTTTGATGTCCTGAAACGGGACATTAAACTTTCGGGACGCTTCCGCAAGGATGGAACTCGTACAGAGCGTCTTCAACAGGTGATGTTCGTTAACGAGAGCGGCTTCTATGCCCTGCTTTTCGGTTCGAAGTTGCCGGCGGCTAGAATGTTCAAGCGCTGGGTTACCGCCGAGGTGCTGCCGCAGATTCGCAAGAATGGCTGCTATCAGCTGCAGCAGGACTTAGAAATAAAGGAGAAGCTGATAGGAGAGAAGGAGAAGCTGATTGGCGAGCAGACCCAGGATATTGCTCAGAAGCAGAAGCTGATAGGCGAAAAGGAGCAGGACATTGCCTTGAAGCAGAAGCTGATTGGCGAGCAGGATGTGGAAATCCGACGTTTGAACGACGTGGTGGGCGACCAGGTGGTGCGTCTTGTCAAGGGCAGCGAGAATATCCTCACCCTTGAGCGCCAGGTGGACGATCTCTTGCCGAAGGCGCTTTACAGCGACAATGTGCTGGATTCCATCTCCTGCTACACCACTACGCAGGTGGCGAAGGAGCTGGGCATCACTGCTCAGGAACTGAACCGTTCGCTCTGTGCCCTGCACATTCAGTATTACCAGAGTGGTCAGTATATGCTTTATGCCGAGTACGCCCACAAGGGACTGGCGAAGAGCCGCACGCATTTCAAGTCGTATATGGCGCCTGCAAGTGATGGCAGGAGCGAGAAGGTGGGCAGGGTGAATACCCACACCTATCTGGTATGGACGGAGAAGGGCCGCAAGTTCATCCACGACCTAGCCCATCGTTTCTGGGAACTCGCCGAACTGTATGAGGTGAAGAATCTCTAACCCCTTCATCCTAAAACAAGGATGAAGAAAGGAAGAAAACAATAAAAATGAGGGTGTGTCATTATTCATCGGATTACGCGGAATAAACGGAACCTTAACCGCCTTCCTCGGATTACTCACGGATTTTAAACGGAAACTCGACCTGGCGGTCGTGGCGATACCCCCTAAAGCTGGAATGCGAATGCGCTAGCCCAATGGCCGTAAGGCCAAATCCGTTTAAATTCCGTGCGTAAGCCGTGTTGCAGCTCATTAAAACTTATATATAGGCAAAACCTTGACCTTATAT
>ERZ507052.665-NODE-665-length-9329-cov-116.583_pt1 | contig 9329 bp, 9 predicted proteins | sample MGYA00512868_ERZ507052 | MGnify/ENA metagenome assembly ERZ507052 | reverse complement strand
CTGTGAAAAGGAAAAAAATAAAAAAGGGTGCGTCACAGACTTATGACACACCCTCTTTTTCTTTTTATGCATTAATTCTGTTGTTGCCTAATCCATAACAATGCCCTCCTAAGGACATGGAATGGCTGCAGCTGACCAGAAAAGCATTATTCATTGACCAGTATCTGGACGATACGGTCGGCAGATCTTCCGTCCCATCTGTCGGGAATGCCCGCTTTCTTCCATTCGCCTCTCAGCAAGACCTTCGTCATCAGTACAAGACGGTCAGCATCCTCGCCCACCAACACATTGGTACCGATCTTCACGGTCTCGATATGCTCGGTATAGCTATTAAGCGTGATACAAGGCACACCGTTGAAGGTGGCTTCTTCTGCCACATTTCCTGAGTCGGTAACGATGCCCATGGCGTGAGCTGTGAGATAGCTGAAATCCAAATAGCCCTGAGCCTCTATCAGCATGATGCCCTCCAAGCCCATAGCCTCTACCTCCTGGCGAGCCTTGCCACGAAGCGGAGCCACTACAGGCACACCAGCCTCATGAGCAGAGGAAACCACGGCAGACACTAAGCTGCGCATCTCCTCGCTATTATTGATGATGGCCTTGCGGTTGAGCGTCAGCACGATGTACTGTCCCTCCTTCAGTTGCTTGTCGTCCATCAGCTGTGGACGCTTCATACGCTGCTGCAGAAAACGGATATTATCGATGAGCACATTGCCCACCATATAGACCTTGGAAAGCTCGGCGCCCTCCTTGTTGGCGATGCTGTTGTTGGAAATACCCGCAGTAAAGAGGATATCAGACAGTCCGTCGATAACCAGTCGGTTGATTTCCTTGGGCATAGTGATGTCGAAGCTACGGGTGCCTGCGGCAATATGTGCCAACAGAATGCCTTGCTTCTTGGTAACGATGGCTGCAGCCATGGTAGAGGCAAGGTCGTCGACCACTATAACCACATCCGTAGGATTCTGCTGCAGATAAAGCTCGAACTTAGACATGACCTGTCCTGTGAGTTCGTTGAGATTCTCGCAGTCCACACCTAAATAGATATCAGGACGACTTATCTCCAAATCGTCGAAGAGAGAGTCCTCGAGTGTAGGATCGTCCTCACAGCCGGCATAAACCAAGCTGTAGTTGATGGACTGTCCATTCTTTTGGGCGTTTACAATCGCTCTGATGACGGGTGCCACCTTGATAAAGTTGGGTCGTGCACCCGCCACAATACAGATATTCTTATTCATCGTTTCGTTTTTGATTATCCCTTAAAAAGATCCTTGATGCCGCCGATAGAACCCATCAGGTTGGAAGCCTCGTAAGGCAGATATACAACCTTGTTGTCCTTACCCTGAGCCACATCCTGCATCATGGCGATGTATTTCTGTGCCAAGAGATAGTTGGCAGGATTGGTAGACTGTCCTACGGCATCTGTAATTTTCTGAATAGCTATAGCTTCTGCCTCAGCCTTGCGAATACGTGCAGTAGCCTCACCCTCAGCCTTGAGGATGGCCTGCTGCTTGACAGCCTCTGCCTTGTTGACGATAGCAGCCTTCTCACCTTCAGAAAGCAGGCGCTGTTTTTCCTTCTCACCCTCGGAAGCCAGGATAGTGGCACGCTTGTTACGCTCTGCCTGCATCTGTTTCTCCATGGCTCTGAGCACACTCTCAGGAGGAGTAATATCCTGCAACTCCACACGATTTACCTTGATACCCCACTTGTTGGTAGCATCGTCCAATACCGCACGCAACTTGGTATTGATGGTATCGCGCGAGGTCAAAGTCTGATCCAGTTCCATCTCGCCGATGATGTTACGCAGAGTTGTCTGTGTAAGTTTCTCGATGGCATTGGGCAGGTTGTTGATTTCGTACACACTCTTGAAGGGGTCTACTATCTGGAAGTACAACAGAGCATTGATCTGCATCTGGATATTATCTTTTGTGATCACGTTCTGCCGGTCGAAATCGTACACCTGTTCACGCAGGTCGATAGTGTTGGTGTACATATATCTTCCATTGCGCATAGCCACAATCTCCTTGGCACGGTCGATAAATGGTATAATGATGTTGATACCAGGTCTGAGGGTTGCATAGTAACGTCCCAGACGCTCTATAATCTTTGTCTCACTCTGAGGAATGATAACAATCGTTTTCTTTACGAAAATAAGGGCCAGCACAACGATGGCAGCCAATACATAAATTCCAATCATAATCGTTATGTTTTAGAGTTATTAATTATCTTACGATCTCCTCCACCTTCAAGATGATGGACTCTCTGCCCACGATTTTCACCTTGGCACCTTCGGCAATATCCTCAAGTGCAGAAGGAGCCTCAGCTTTCCAGTCGTCACCATCGAGTTTCACGCGACCATAACCGCCCTTTACGATGCACTGGCTTACCTCGCCTACCTGGCCCAACAAGGCATCGGCATTACTCACTCTGTCATCGGCACCATGCTTGATAATATGCAGCAGGTGCGGACGAATAAGCCAGATACTCAGCACGGAGCAAACCGCCCATACGACAATCTGCAACCAGAAGGGCAAGCCCATCCATGCTGCTAAGATGCTGACAATGGCACCAATGGCAAAACACGTTACGTAGAAATCGCCCGAAGACAACTCCATAATCAGGCACAGGAAGGTAATCACCGTCCAGAACAGCCAAAGGTTTTGTGAGATGTAATCAATCATATCTTTGAATTTTTAGTTAGTCATTCCTACTGCATTCATGCTAAGAGGTTGTCACGAAAGCACATTCTTTGGTCTGCCCGTGCTTTTGTCAGCTCATTCTCTCCCAAGCTTACCTTTTCTTTGTATTCTTGGCAGGATGATAATACTTGAGCGCTGTAGGCATTTCCTTTTGCAAAGCAGCTATTCGCTTGGCATCGGAAGGATGGTCGCTGAAGATGTCATTCTGGTTGGAACTGTTGCCCTGCGACATACGTTTCCAGAACGGAATGGCCTGCTGAGGATCGTAGCCTGCCATAGCAGCAAAGATAAGTCCCATATAGTCGGCCTCTGTCTCATTGTCGCGCGAATACTTCAAGTTGCGGAAAGAGAAATACTTTCCAGCCACGGCACTCGCCAAATCGCCTACACCGCTGCCTACAGCCTGATTGAGCACATTGCCCAGGATGTTGGTACCTACCTGTTGGTTTTGCTGCTTGGTAAGCTGCTCGGCACTATGCTTTGCCACAGCATGAGCAATTTCATGTCCCAAGACGATGGCAAGAGCCGTCTCATTCTGTGTATAGGGCAACAAGCCTTCATACACCACAATTTTTCCACCAGGCATACAGAAGGCGTTGGCACTCTTGTCCTGCACGAGATTGAATTCCCATGCATAGTTTTTCACATCGTTGGCAAAGCCGTTCTGCTTCAGATAGGTTTCCACGGCTGTAGCCAGTTTGCGCCCTACCCTTTGCACCATGGCCGTATGTTGAGCATTGGTCGACTTCTTGGCAGTCGCCATATACTTGGTATATTCTTGGTTGGAGAGGCTGAGCACTTGCTCGTCTGACACCGAGATGCGATGTGTGCGACCTGTAAGAGGCACGGTCTGCGTGGTTCCGCATGATGTCATCATCATCAAAGCCACCATGGCTCCAAGAGCCATTCTTTTAATACTTTTCATAATCTCCCTTTTTTGAGTTATTTGTTCATACTGCAAAAATAGTATTTATTCGGCAAACGACCAAACAAATAATGTTATTTCTTAGCAAATTTTCTATATCTGCAGCAGATATTGCCCACGATAACAGATAAGTATAAAGGTAAAGCAGTGCTCATCGATTTTTAACACTCTCAATCTCTTGGTTGCGAATTTGAGGCTTAGCACAATATTTATCAATTCTATCATTTTCTAAATAACAAGCTAACTCCCCACATCGCAAATATTCCTCCAATTGTGAAGACTACAGATCCTATGCAGAACCCCCATGCTATTTGTTTCCATTTCTTATGCCACTTAGCATCTTCTTTTTCAAATTGTTTAAAATATTTCAGATAACGATCGTTTGAAAGAACAGCCTTATATGCTGGAATATAACATAGTCCGACAGGCAATGCGATTATTGCTATAGCTATAATTTCATTAACTCCCCCAAACATGCCATCTGGGATTCCCAATAAAACAAATGACAAAAATATAGAATAACCTGAATAAAAAAATCCAAACCAATGATGAGCGGAACTTATAGATATCCCTCCTTCCTTTCCATACATATAATACCACAAGTCCTTACATTTCGTTCTTTCATCCACTTTCTTATTGTAGAAGTTCTCAAAAGAAAAAAGAACAGATAAATAGTACATTATTCTCAATACACAATTATCTACTTTTTTCATTGACCATATTTCTCCTAAATATATGCAGTAATGAACTGCGTTCAAAAAAACTCAAATTTCTTATTCATACGTAAATTACTAAAGTTTCCCACCCCAAATTAATGGGATAAAAATAACAGTTTCTCAATAAAAAATTGTATATTTGTAATCGCTAAACAACAATAATACAACGATTTAAAGAGTAACTGTTATGAATGCAAAATTAAGCAATTTTCTGAGTTGTCCAACATATTAAGTGTTAAAAGTTCATTGAGAACGAATTTAATGTCACTTTTCAACCGATTTGGGCTTGGTCATCTGCTCTGTAGAATGTCCTTGGAGAAGCAAGCAGACATTCCTTCCGTTCAGCTAATCCTGTCTCTCTGCCTTTTCCTTATAGCAGGTGAAAGCATACATTCCATGTACAAGAAGTCATATTATGACCTTCTGAACACAGGTCACAATTGCTATTATCGAATGATGCGCAGGGCTACCATGGACTGGCGCAAACTCCTTATGGGTATGGCTCTTCGCTTTTTGGCAATTCTTCGCAAGGAGCAGGCCGAAGTCTCTTCTGATAACGCTGTTACATATTTGACGACACTACGTTGGAGAAGACAGGCTATGGCATAGAGCAAATCAGCCGTGTCTTTGACCATGTGCAAGGAAAATACATCCTTGGATTCAAACTGTTGGTATGCGCATTTTTTGATAGCACTATATGAAGGCATTTTTATGAAAAAGAACGCCTAAAAAGGCAAAAAATAGCAAAATAGAGCATTTGTTTTGAGTTTCAAGTGGTTGTGGCAGTCTTTGGCTTTAGTTGTCAGTGACAAGGAAATGAGGAAAAAGCAGATTAGAGAAGTAGAAACGCTTTCAAATCATTACCCAATGGAAACGCCCTAATAAGCATTTTTAACGGTGGCGGTTCATATTTCCCCATTCTGCGTAAGTTTTGGTTTTGCCATGCAACTCTCATAGTTTAATTTTGCACCGAACAAAAAAGTAAGAATTATGAGATGCACTTTCAAGACAGTCTTCTATGTAAATGGAAGCAAGGAGAGAAACGGAATTGTCCCTATCATGGGACGTGTGACAATCAACGGAACTATCGCACAGTTCAGTTGCAAGCAGAGCGTTACCAAGGCTATCTGGGATGCCAAGGGCAACAGAGCCATTGGCAAGAGCAAGGAAGCCAAGGAGGTGAACTTTGCGCTTGACAACATCAAGGCTCAAATCACCAAGCATTACCAGCGACTTTCCGACCGTGAGGCGTTCGTTACCGCTGAAATGGTGAGAAACGCCTACCAAGGCATAGGCACGGAATACGAGACATTGCTCAGAGCCTTTGACAAGGAGAACGCAGCTTTTGCCAAGCGTGTAGGCAAGGACAGAGCCAAGAACACCTACCGCAAGTATTTGACGGTAAGAAAGTATGTTGCTGAGTTCATCAAGCATCAGTACAAGCGCAGCGATATGTCCATGAATGAGCTTACCGAGGAGTTCATCCGTGACTATTGTCTGTACTTAAAGAATGTCGTCGGACTTGCTCAGTCCTCCATTTGGATATACTCCATACCACTGAAGCATATCGTAACGGCAGCTCACTACAACGGCAAGATACCGAGAAATCCATTTGCCATGTACCACGTTGACCCAGACCACAAGGAACGTGAGTTCTTGACATTGGACGAGCTTACCGCCATGACAGAGATAAAGTTGGAAGACCCGAACATGGCATTTGCGAGAGACCTTTTTATCTTTGGCTGTTGGACAGGTATATCTTTCATCGACATCAAAAACTTGACGGAAGATAACATCAGCATGATAAACGGTGCTCCTTGGATTGTTTCCAAGCGTCAGAAGACAGGCGTTCCGTTCCAAATCAAGTTGATGGACATTCCCATGCAGATTATTGGGAGATACAAGGCTTTCAGAAAAGGAAGTCACTTGTTCAATATCGGCAACCTTGACAGCATCAACAAGCGCATAAAGAAAGTTGCTGCAATGTGTGGCATCAAGAAGCGTGTCTCGTTTCATGTCTCACGTCATAGTTGGGCTGTTTTAGCCTTGGAGTACGGAATGCCGATAGAGAGCGTGAGTAAGATTCTTGGTCACACGAATATCACCACGACACAGATATATGCCAAGGTGACAAGCACCAAGCTTGATCATGACATATCTGTCTTTGAAAGTCGAATCAAGGGGCATTTGCCTGCAATGGGAGGGATGGCATGAAAAGGACAATAATCACCGTGGGCGGAAATGGAATGCTTTCCATTCCGTCCAACTTGGAGAACTTGTGGATGAGTGAGAGTGAGTTGGTGGATATGCTTTATGTTACCGCCCCGAAGCTCAAAGCCGTGATACGAGCTATATATAAAGAAGGTATGTTGTCTATGTTGGAGGTCCAACAAAGGGAAGAACTTTCCAAAGGCGTTTGGCAAACGCTGTATGGATTCCCTATGATTGTTGCCATTTGCTTCCGCCTAACCTCTAATGGGGCTACACAACTTCGTGATGCCATCTTCAAGAGGCTGTACGGAGCAAAAGAGAAAACAGCCATTGTCCTGCAACTCTACGGAGGGACTAATTACTTTAGCTGAAAAACTCGCATCTTTGAGGCATCGGTTATTCACTGTCGTATAGACTTGCTGACGTACTGATTCACTGTCGTATCAAGCATTTCTGTGAAGAACGAAGAACTGCCGATGTCAAACGTTTTACAGTTTTATCGTATGACATATAAAACGTATGACATGCAGGAATACATTTTTGTTCATCCCGAGGAAAGGTTTACCAGCAAGCCTTTCTTCGGGATTTTTCGTTCTATCTTATCCCGAAAGGCTACATCAAGCACCTTGATTTCCAATCTTTTAACATTGCCGGTGCAAACTTCTCCATTCTGCGTAGGTTTGTGTTTTGCGTTTTGATTTTCCGCCCTTACCTTTGCAACTTTAATTTTATCAACTCACAAAGGTTAGATTATGAGCAAGACAAACGACAACAATCAGCCTGTGGCTGTGGGAAGCAAACAGCCACAGGCAGCACCTCCGACAAACGAGATGTTCATCCGTGTTGGCACTACCTTATACAAGGTGGTTGACCAACCTACCATCACAGGAGGAAAGGTAAGAAAGCGCATCCCATGGAACATGGAGACCTTGCGTCAGGACTACGGCAAGGAGTTCATCAAGTACGTTCACAAGTATGACGGCTTCTGTACTGTTCCCGAACATGTGAACCACCGCACGGTGATAGACGGTTTCCTCAACCTATACGAGCCGATAGGACATAAGCCGATGCAAGGGGACTTCCCTAATATCAAGAAGTTGGTTAGTCACATCTTCGGTGAGCAATATGAGCTTGGCATGGACTACCTGCAACTGCTCTATCTCAGACCTGTGCAGAAGTTGCCCATTCTGCTGCTCGTATCAGAGGAGAGGAACACAGGCAAGACCACGTTCTTGAACTTTCTGAAAGCGTTGTTCCAAGACAACGTGACATTCAACACCAACGAGGACTTCCGCAGTCAGTTCAATTCCGATTGGGCTGGCAAGCTGCTGATTGTCGTGGACGAGGTGTTGCTCAGTCGCAGGGAGGATTCCGAGCGGTTGAAGAACCTCAGCACCACCCTCTCGTACAAGGTGGAAGCCAAGGGCAAGGACAGGAACGAGATTTCCTTCTTTGCCAAGTTCGTGCTGTGCTCCAACAACGAATCACTCCCTGTCATCATTGACGAGGGCGAGACCCGATATTGGGTGAGGAAGATTTCATCGTTGCAATCTGACGATACCGACTTCTTGGAGAAACTGAAGGCGGAGATACCCGCTTTTCTGTTCCATCTGCAAGGCAGAACGCTATCCACAGAGCACAAGAGCCGAATGTGGTTCGCCCCCGAACAGATAGCGACCGATGCTCTGAGGAGAATCATACGCTGCAACCGTAACAGACTTGAGGTGGAAATGTCGGAGCTGTTCCTTGAGGTCATGGAGAACACCCAAACCGACAGTTTGCAATTCTGCCTCAATGACGCAATCGCCTTGTTGCAATGCAACCACGTGAAAGCGGAGAAGCACCTTGTGCGAAAGATAGTGCAGGACTGTTGGAAGCTGCAACCTTCAGAGAACGCCCTCACCTACACCTCATACGAGTACAACTACAATAGCAGCGGTCACTACTCGTCAACAAAACGTGTGGGCAGGTTCTACACTGTAACGAGGGACAAGCTAAATAGCATATAATTTTGTTGAATTGTTGAATATGATGAAAGAAGTGTTGAATATCAAGTATTTAAGGCTCAACATTTTCTCAACAAATCTCTCAACAAAAGAAAGAGACTGTTGAAAAGAGAAAACATGACAGCTAATGCCTGTCTTTCTCTTTTGCCCAGTGATTTTGTTGAAAAGAACCATTTGTTGAGAGTTTGTTGAGAAGATAAGCCTTTGGTTATCATATCAATACATACTATTTTCAACAATTCATCAGAAATATATACACCACTTAATCCACAGTAAGACATGAACATTCAAGAAGCAAAGCAAATCAAGATTGCAGACTATCTGCAAAGTTTGGGACACCGCCCTGTCAAGCAGCAGGGTGCAAACCTTTGGTACAAGTCACCGCTGAGAAACGAAAGCGAGGCATCTTTTAAGGTGAACACCACGATGAACAGTTGGTTCGACTTCGGAATGGGCAAGGGCGGCAACATCATCACCATGCGTCATACCTCTACGCATCAGACAGCTTGCCATATCTCTTGGACAAGTTGGAGAAGCAAGCACCCCATGTGCACCCGACCGACTTTTCTTTCCCTCAGCAAGCCTCCGAGCCGAGTTTTGAGATATTGGAGGTTAGGGAACTCAACCATCCTGCACTCCTGCGCTATCTAAGCGAGCGGAATATTGACCTGCGCATCGCCCGAAAGGAATGTGTCGAACTTCATTTCTCACATGATGGCAAGAACTACTTCGCCATCGGCTTCAAGAACAAGTCGGGCGGTTACGAGGT
>ERZ507052.657-NODE-657-length-9460-cov-5.68262_pt1 | contig 9460 bp, 5 predicted proteins | sample MGYA00512868_ERZ507052 | MGnify/ENA metagenome assembly ERZ507052 | reverse complement strand
CATGACAGCCTCGCTACTGAACGGGAAGAAGCTTCCGGCAAGAAACGCTGCCAGGAGCATTCCCACGTATCCCCAGCTCATCAACACCTCCATAATGGCATCCGTAATGCCGGATAACGAAACAAGCATCAGAACGGAAACCATATATTAAAAGCTGTTAATGCGAGTGAGACGATAAGAATAACATAGAAAGAGATGTTGGTCCAGAAAGTGTGGGTGAGCGCAAAGTAATGACCAATCATAGGCGACGTGCTCACTATCAGCAAAGCCAGCTGATAATCCATCGACTGCGGATGAACAGCCATCATTACCATCGAAATCAACGACATAACCGAGAACACCTCGAACAGCATACGTGTACGTATCTTGTCCTTGAAGTTGTTCAGACGGAAATGTATCATGCCAAGAAACGAAAGCACCACCACGAAGCCTATCGTGCAAATCTTCACCAACTCCACGTCAGCCCACAAGCCGATGCCCTGAAAGTCTACAATAGAGCAGAAATGGTCCACCAACCAGTCCGTCTGATTCTGATAAAGATAATACGCACCTATAAACCAATAAGGCGTCAGCACGCCAAGAACCGAAGCCAGAAGGGTCCTGCCGCAGCCCACCATAATGTTGGTGTAAAGAATAATCCAAAGCACCGGCAACAGATAGAGTATCTGCACGTACATGGCACTTGTCAGTCCCAACATCACGAAAGCATAATATACCTTGCCAACAGCCCTCTTGTCCTGATAAGCGCTGAAGAGGAACAAATAAAAAGATATGAAGCACACCTCTATAGCCACACACTTGATGTCGGACAACAGGAAGAACGACATTACCGAAAGCACCAGGAAGGAGCACGACACCATACGACTGTAAATACGAATCAGCGAGTTGGCGTTGTTAAGTATCATCATCAGGAAGGAAGCAAGGGCAAGCAGACCGAACTGTGCCCACATGTGTCCTGAAAACATCCCTCCCAACAGGCACATCACCAAGGCATAAATGCCCGTAACAGGCAGGGAGATGCGGCTCTCTGCCACCTTGTTTTGAAATCTCTTCGTTATCACTACTTATCGAAAAAAATTAAAAATGGGGAGAGGACGAAAGCCATATTGCGTGGCCATCGCCCTTTCCCCTTATTGTTTACTCTTTGTCAGCGGTGGCGTATTACAGGTCCTGACCGATGTCACGACGGAAATACTTGTCCGTGAACGTAATCTTCTGAGCCTCAGCAAACGACTTTGCCAATGCCTCGTCCTTATCCTTACCATAAGAACTTACAGCAATGACACGGCCACCATTGGTGACCACCTTGCCGTCAACCTCCTTGGTGCCGGAATGGAACACTACAGAGTCCTTTACGTCGCCGATGCCACAAATCTCGTAACCCTTCTTGTAAGCCTGCGGATAACCGCCGCTTACGAGCATTACGCAAACCACAGATCTCTCGTCGAACTCAATCTGACGCTGGTCAAGATTGCCTTCAGCCACACCCTCGAACAGGTCAACGATGTCGCTCTTCAGACGGAGCATCACGCTCTCTGTCTCAGGGTCGCCCATACGACAGTTATACTCGATAACCATCGGTTCGCCGTCAACATTGATAAGACCGAAGAAGATGAATCCCTTATAATCGAGACCGTCTTCTGCCAAACCATCCACAGTAGGACGAATGATGCGGTCCTCCACCTTCTTCATCCATGCGGCGTCAGCGAAAGACACCGGTGTGACGCTTCCCATACCGCCTGTGTTAAGACCCGTATCGTGTTCGCCAATACGCTTATAGTCCTTTGCCTCAGGAAGAATCTTATAGTTCTTGCCGTCCGTAAGAACGAAGACAGAGCACTCGATGCCTGAAAGAAACTCCTCTATCACCACGTTGGCAGAAGCGTTGCCGAACATGCCACCGAGCATTTCCTTCAGTTCCTTCTTAGCCTCCTCCAGCGTCGGCAGAATCAGCACGCCCTTTCCGGCGCACAGACCGTCAGCCTTCAGCACGTAAGGAGCCTTCAGAGTCTCGAGGAAGCGAAGTCCATCCTCCACGTTAGTGCCGTTGAATGTACGATACTTAGCTGTGGGAATGTTATGGCGAGCCATGAAAGCCTTGGCAAAATCCTTGCTTCCCTCCATCTGCGCACCAGCCTTTGACGGGCCGATGACGGGGATGCTGGCTGTACGCTCATCGTTCTTGAAGTCGTCATAGATGCCTTTCACAAGGGGATCCTCCGGACCGACCACTACCATGTCCACACCATTGTCGACAGCAAACTTCTTAAGGCTTTCGAAGTCGTCAGCAGCTATTGCCACGTTCTCTCCACACTCGCCTGTACCAGCATTACCGGGTGCGATGAAGAGCTTCTCCACCTTTTCACTCTGGGCAATCTTCCATGCTAACGCATGCTCCCTGCCACCACTTCCTAACAAAAGAACTTTCATTTTTATATTTTATAATTCGTTTACTTAAGATAATCATCGAAATAACGCGAAATTCTCTCATGGAGATGCACACTCTGGTGTCCGCGCATGTTGTGCGGCTCGCCCGGATAAACGAAGAAGTCGGGCTGTGTGCCCACCTTTATACATTCCTTGAGGAACGAAAGGCAATGCTGCGGCACGACAGTAGGGTCGTTATATCCTGTAATGATCTGCAGTCTGCCCTTGAGGTCCTTCGCCTTGTTGATGAGCGATGTTTTCTCGTAGCCCTCGGGGTTGGCCTGAGGTGTGTCCATGTAGCGTTCGCCATACATCACCTCGTACCAGCGCCAGTCAATAACCGGACCGCCAGCTACGCCCACCTTGAAGACGTCAGGATAATTGGTCATCAGCGAGATGGTCATAAATCCGCCGAAGCTCCATCCGTGTACGCCAATCTTGTCTGCATCCACGTAAGGCAGGGTCTTCAGATATTCCACACCTGTCATCTGGTCCTTCATCTCCACCTGTCCGAGCTGACGGAACGTAGCCTGCTCGAAAGCCTTGCCACGATGCTCGCTGCCTCTGTTGTCGAGGATGAAGAGCAGATATCCCTTCTGAGCCATATAAGTCTCCCATCCGCGGCTGCAGTAGTTCCAGCGAGCATCCACGTTATGGGCGTGCGGGCCACCATATACATATATGATAGTGGGATACTTCTTGTTCGGGTCGAAGTTCGTAGGCTTCACCATGCGATAGTAGAGGTCGGTCTTGCCGTCGTCAGCCTTAAGAGTGCCGCATGAATACTCGGGCACGTCATAGCCCTTCCACGGATTCTCAGCCTTGAAGTAAGATGTCTTCTTGCCGCTTGCTATATCCACGATGGCAATGTTGCGGGGAATGTCCGGAGTTGAGTAGTTGTCGTAGAGGCTTGTGCCGTCTTCGCTCAGCACGCTGTTGTGCCATCCCTTGCCGTTGTCGTCCACAAGGCGGCGCTTGCCGTTATCCACCGATACAGCGAAGATATTGCGCTGAATGGAGTTAGCCTCGTTGGAAGCTATCACGATTTCGTGGCGCTTTGCGTTGAATCCGAGCACCTCCATAACCTCCCATTCGCCGCTTGTGAGCTGCTTCACGTCCAGCGAAACGGTGTTGCTTGCCATGCGGCTGCCGTTCTTGCCGAGAGCGCAGAGATAAAGGTGCTTATATCCGTCCTTACGTGTCTGCATTATGAACTTGGTGTTGTCCCAAGGAAGGAACAGGATGGGGTCCTGCGGCTCCACGTAACGCTCGTCAGTCTCGCGATAAAGCTCGGCTGTCTTCTCGCCTGTCTTGGCGCTATAGCATGTGAGGCGGCAGTCGTTCTGGTCGCGGTTCACCTCAAACATATAGACGCTCTCGCCGTCTGGGCTCCAAGCTATATTGGTGAAGTAGCGGTCTGTCGGGTCACCAGCCTTGAGATAAACTGTCTTACCGGTCTTCATGTCGAACACGCCGACAGTAACCTTGTGTGAAGTCTCGCCAGCCATCGGATATTTTGACGGGGCAAACTTGGCTATAACCGACTCGCCCTCATCCATATTCGTAAACACGGGGTCGGGGATTTCCACCTGAGGATAGTCCGTCACCATGCTCTGGTCCATGCGATAGAAAGCCAGCTTCTCGCCGTCTGGTGAGAAATAAGTGCCCTTTCTGATGCCGAACTCGTCACGATGAACAGCCTGTCCGTAGACGATGTCGCGTGATCCGTCCTCTGAGATCTGCCATTTGCTGTCGCCCTTCTTCACGTAGAGGTTATCGTCCTTGAGGATGGCAGCCGCTCCGCTCTTTGTGTTGAGCTCCAGTACTGCCTCGCCGTCCTCCATGTCCATGCGGTCAACGAGGTTGTGGCGCTTGAAGTCGACCATATAAATCACGTCACCTGACTGCACCATCACCACCGGCTTGCCGGCAAAGGGGAAGGATGCGCCCATAAGCGAGCGTGCCTTGATGTCCTTCGTAGGACCAGCCCACTGATTGAACTGTGCCAGCGTCATCAGCTCCGTCTCCTTGCCCGTCTTCTTGTCCACCAGGTAGCAGGCGTTGCGGTCAAGGCGAACCAGCTGGTTGCCCCACCAGGTGCAATACTTGTTCTGGGGCTGCATATCGCGGAAGTTGGTGCCGCCGAAGTTCAGGTCCTCCAGAGAGAAATGTTTAAGTTCCTGTGCGCTCATCGGAGTAGATGCCAATAATGAGAACAATGCAATGGAAATTAGTTTAGTCTTCATCATCAAAATTACGTTTGTTTGAGAATTTTCTATTGCTCTTGCCCGGCTTGCCGCCCTTGGCGAAACCGCCCTGACGCTTGTATGATCCGCGCTCGTCGTCATTGTCCTGGAACTTTCCGCCACGACGGTCGCCGCCGCGTCGGTCAGAGTCTCTGCCCTGACGTTCCATAGAGCGGAACTTGAATGAGCGGATGTCAGCCTCAGCGTTTTCCTCGTCCTCGTCCAGACGCTTCTTAAACTCGCGGTTCTTCTTGAAGCGATGCTTCTCTGCCATCTGACGCTTCTCGTCCTCAGTCTTCACCACGCCGCCGTCCTGACGGAAGTCCTTCATGGTGCCGTCGAAGATGGCATACTTGCGGAACTCGCACTCCAACGATCCGTTATAAACCGGAATCTTGATGGATGGCTTCAGACCGATGGCCTCGAAGCATTCCTCGCGGTAGCTCAGCACCCAAGCCTCGTTGCCCATGAAAGCATGCTTCAGACGCTCGCCAATCATCTTATATGTATTGAGGAGGTTAGGCGTAGAGATGCGCTCTCCGTAAGGAGGATTGGTCACCATGATGCTCTTGTCGGCAGGCTTCTTGAAGTCCTTGAAGTCAGCATGCTCCACGGTGATGTCCTTTGTGAGGCCTGCTGCACGAATGTTAAGACGGGCTGTGTTAACGGCCTTCATGTCCACGTCGTAACCATAGATATGGTGTGTGAACTCGCGCTCCTGCGAGTCATCGTTATAAATCTTGTCGAAGAGTTCCTCGTCGAAGTCGGGCCACTTCTCGAAGGCGAAGCTCTTGCGGAAGATGCCGGGACTCATGTTGTGTGCGATGAGAGCAGCCTCCACGAGCAGCGTTCCCGAACCACACATAGGGTCGATGAAGTCGCAGTCGCCGTTCCATCCGGTCATCATAATCATACCTGCAGCCAGCACCTCGTTGAGCGGAGCCTCCACCGACTCCTGACGGTAGCCGCGACGATGGAGCGACTCGCCACTTGAGTCGAGCGACAGAGTAGCGTCAGTCTCTGCGATGTGGATGTTCAGGCGTATGTCAGGATTGCTGACAGAGATGTTAGGACGTGTGCCGGTTTTCTCTCTGAACTGGTCGACGATGGCGTCCTTCACCTTATAGGTAACGAAGCGTGAATTGCGGAATTCCTCAGAATAAACTACAGAGTCCACGGAGAAAGTCTTTCCCTTCTCTATATACTGTCCCCAGTCTATCTTCTTAATCTCTTCATACACTTCGTCCGCAGAGCGGGCCTTGAATCTTGCGATAGGCTTCAGAATTCTGATGGCCGTGTGGAGTTGGAAGTTGGCACGATACATCATTTCCTTATCGCCGGTAAACGAAACCATACGACGACCTATCTGCACATTGTTTGCCCCCATCTGGGTAAGCTCTCTTGCCAAAACGGGCTCCAGTCCCATGAATGTTTTGGCAATAAGTTCAAATTCATTCATATCTTATATTGATGCAATATTTTTCTGCCTACAAAATTAATAATAAATATTTAGCTATGACTCATTTGTCCCCTAAATTTAACATATCAATTTTCACAAAAACGTTGTAACACGATTGTAATATGTGTTTAAACATGGTGTAACATCAAGATTCTAACTTTGCAGCGGAAAAATAAAGACAAACAAATATATGGAACCAATTTATTTATGCATCGTCGTCTTTCTGCTATGTCTTGCAGTATTCGACCTTTTCGTTGGTGTCAGCAACGACGCCGTCAACTTTCTCAACAGCGCCATTGGAGCTAAAGTGGCGAAGTTTCGAACCGTCCTTATCGTCGCTTCGGCAGGTGTGGCAATAGGAGCTATAATGTCTTCGGGCATGATGGACGTGGCAAGACACGGCATCATGCAGCCGTCCAACTTCTCCTTCTACGACGTGATGACTATCTTCCTTGCGGTCATGGTGACGGACATCATCGTCCTCGACATGTTCAACACACTCGGAATGCCAACCTCCACCACAGTTTCATTGGTGTTCGAGCTTCTCGGAGGTACGTTCATCCTCGCCGTCCTGAAGGTGGCAGCCGACCCTAATCTTGCCTTCAGCGACCTCCTCAATACGGACAAGGCATTGAGCGTCATCATAGCCATCTTCGTGAGTGTTGCCATCGCCTTCGTGTTCGGTATTATCGTACAATGGCTCTCGCGTATTGTCTTCACATTCAATTACAAGCACCATTCTCGTTACTCCATCGCCATCTTCGGCGGCATCGCTTTCACAGCCCTCGCTTACTTTATCTTCCTCAAGGGCATCGCCAAGTCTCACTACATCGCTGAGGACGTACGCACATGGGTGGAGGCTAACACACAGATGCTCCTCCTTGCCACTTTCGTAGGCTCGTCCATCGTCATGGAGGTGCTCCATCTGCTCCGCGTCAACATCTTCCGCCTTATCGTCCTTATGGGAACATTTGCCCTCGCTATGGCATTCGCAGGCAACGACCTCGTCAACTTCATCGGCGTGCCTCTCGCAGGACTCGACTCATACAACGACTATGTGGCCAACTCTGGTGGCGTAGGCGTATCACACTTCATGATGGACTCGCTCAACGGTAGCGCCCAGACACCTCCCGTCTATCTCTTTGCTGCCGGCGTGGTAATGATTGTGGCTATGGCTACATCCAAGAAAGCCCAGAACGTAATCAAGACCAGCGTAGACCTTGCACGTCAGGACGAAGGCGACGAGATGTTCGGTTCGAGCCGTGCTGCACGCAGCATCGTTAGAGCGACACAGGAGTCGTCAAGCTGGATTTCACAATACATGCCCAAGAGCATCGCACGCTGGATTGACAGCCGCTTCAACAAGGAAGAGGCTGAACTTAACGAAGGCGCTGCCTTTGACGTGGTACGTGCAGCCATCAACCTTGTGCTTGCTTCGCTCCTCATCACCGTCGGCACCAACTACAAGTTGCCGCTTTCCACCACTTACGTTACGTTCATGGTGGCTATGGGATCGAGCCTTGCCGACCGTGCATGGAGCCGTGAGAGCGCCGTATTCCGCGTAACTGGTGTGATAAGTGTCATCGGCGGATGGTTTATCACAGCAGGTGTAGCCTTCGTTTCCTGCGCAATTGTCTGCATCATAATGTATTACGGCGGCATTGTTGCCAAGATAGCATTCATGGCTCTCGTCGTCTTCCTCCTCATCCGCAGCAACCGCAAGTATGCCGAGAAGGAGAAGGACGCAGACAAGGAGGACGTGTTCCGTCTGATGATGCGCACCCGCGACCCGGAGATTGTCTGGGACCTCCTCGCAAAGCACGTATCGCGCACACAGAGCTTCGTCACTCGCTTCGCCATGCAGAACTTCAATGCCATCATTGACGGTCTGGAGAGCGAACGTGCCAAGACTCTCCGCCACGCATCCAACGAACTGAATAAGGAAAAGACAGAGCTTAAGAAGTATCGCCGTCAGGAGCTTCTCGCCTTGAGACGCGTACCCACAGAGATTGCCATAGAGCGAAACACATGGTTCCACCTCGGCATCAACTCTTCAGAGCAGTTCATCTATTGTCTCCGCCGCATCCTCGACCCTGTAAAGGAGCACGTCGACAACAACTTCAATCCTCTTCCGGCTGAGTACATTGAGGAGTTCCGTCCCATCCGCGCTCAGATCAACGACCTCATGCAGCAGACCGAATCGCAGATTTCAACATGCCGCTTCGAGAACTATCGCGAGACACTAGCCCTCGCCGACCAATGCAAGGACGAGCTTTCTGTTATCCGCAAGAAGCATATCGACCGCATACAGCAGAGCAAGGACAACAGCAAGCTGCAGGTTTCGCTCGTCTATCTCAACCTCCTGCAGGAGAGCCAGCAGCTCCTCAGCAACATGCGCCATCAGCTGAGAGCAGCCAAGAAGTTCATAGACAACTGATCTGCATAAGTTCACAATACAATCAATCGAGATTCAGAAGGGGTGTCGCGTTTTGCGACGCCCCTCTATCGTTTCTTTCATCAGGAAAAACATAGAAGTACAGGAATGGAATCTTGTCATTTGGTCATCTTGTCATCTTGTCAAAATCAAATTCTGAATATCGTTATTCAGCTCTATAGAATAATATATTTAATATATATTATACTATAGGAGTCTGACAAACACTTTCGCTTTCTCATTTTGACAAAATGACAAAATGACAAGATGACAATCAGAATTGCGCTTGCACTACTTTGCACGTCGTAAAGGACAACTTTGGATATTGTAAAGGTCAACTTTGCACGTCGTAAAGGACAACTATTGCATAAGCGGAGATTACGCCGTATCTTTGCAGCATAAACGGAAGAATGCAGATGGCTGTCCACTCCCGTCCCCTCCTCACAATTTCTCAGCCTTCTTCACGCTTCCAGCCTTCAATATCAGCCTTTCAGCCTCCTTACGGTCAGTTATCTGCGGATTGCGTTCCATGAAAATACGGACAGCGCGGTCAATAAGTTTGGCATTTATCAGTTTGGCATTCACCATCTTGTTGCCCTCCACCCTGCCAAGTCTGATTTCCACCGTAGTGCTAATCATGTCGAGGCACATCTTCTGCGACGTTCCAGCCTTCATGCGAGTGGAGCCTGTTACAAACTCCGGTCCGGTGATCACCTCCACTGCATAATCAGCCTCACGGGATATGGGCGAGTCAGGATTGTTGACAATACATCCCGTAGCTATTCCAGCCTCACGGCAACGCTTCAATGCGGCAAGCACGAAAGGAGTTGTGCCGCTGGCAGAGAAGCCCACAACAATGTCCTTAACGCTGACACCACGCTCCAGATCGGAAGA
>ERZ507052.639-NODE-639-length-9697-cov-27.6691_pt1 | contig 9697 bp, 8 predicted proteins | sample MGYA00512868_ERZ507052 | MGnify/ENA metagenome assembly ERZ507052 | reverse complement strand
ATGAAATCGAGAAAATCGAGATAGCCGTTCGTACAGCTATCGTTGATGAGTGTACATCAGCGTTTGTTGGCTGCTTTTCCTCTTGTCGATCCTGCACCAATGGGATTTCCAAAGGGGTGGGAGAACGATGAATTGTGGGAAATCGGGTAAATTAAAGCAAAAGATAAAAAATATCCCCAAAAGTTTGCAGATTTCGAATAATCTTCGTACCTTTGCAGCACTAGTACCCGCCAAGCCTCTCAACGATGCTCAAATGTGCGGGTCGTTTTATTTTTATACATTTTGAATAATCTAAACTCATTCTTTTATGAATAGTCTTATCCCATTCCGAAAGGAATACCAACATGCAGATGCTCTTGTTCAATTACTCTTGTCAAGAGAACTTGCTGTTGTTATAAAAATATACTAACGGAGCATTAATAAACTCATAATAAATAATATATGGAACTAGCATGTTTTTCAGAAATTAGAAATAAGATAATTCCTTTTCTAAATAATGCAACTGACAAGATTCAAGTTGCTATGGCTTGGTTTACAAGTAGTGAATTGTTTGGAGCACTTTTAGATGCATTGAACAGAAATGTAGATGTAGAGCTAGTGCTCCTGGACAATGCTATTAACTACATGGACTATGCACCAGATTTCAATGAATTAATCAAATTGGGCGGTAAATTACGCATAGCAGGAGCCAATATCGGTTTTATGCATCATAAATTCTGTGTAATTGATGATAAGATTGCTATTACCGGATCTTATAATTGGACTTACTATGCAGAGACTCGTAATGTCGAAAACATTATCATATCCGATAATCCAGAGATTGTAAACGGCTACGCCTCTGAGTTTCAACGCTTAAAACAAGCTTTATCATTAAAATCATCATGCATACGTCTATCATGGGAAGATCTTGAACTAAGAGATGACATTGATTATCAAGAGCTTAATTATGAGATAGAACGAATCTGTGAAGTTCAAAATAAACCGGTAAAACGAATATTTGAAACTAAAACAGAAGTTATTCGAACTGAGATAAAGAAAACTCCTTATGCCAAATATGCCATCGGAGTTCAAGCTATTGATGCTAATGATCAGGTTATATTTGATCCATTTATAAAAGCTGGAGAAACTTTACCATATCAGTCTTCAGAAATTGAACTCTACTTTGATAGTAAGCATGGGAAAGAATTCCCTTGTCTTCTAATCTATGGTAATCCTCAAGATAAAGCAGAGAAATGGAAGCTAATAAGAGAAGTCGATTTGATGCAAGTCGCTAGAGGTACTTCTGAAGAGTATCTTCCTGTAAAATTTTCCATGCATCTTGACGACAATGGTAGCTTAAGAGTTGATGTTACCTGTGCTAAATCAGGGCAAAGATTAACTATTAGTGATTTAAAATCAACGTATGTAAAATATGAATAAGTCATTAGAAAAATTCAAGAAAACTGTTGAAGCAATTAATTACGAATACGCAACTCTTCATACTCTTACAAATGATGAGTTGCGCATGAGATATTTCTATTTAGAACAGTTTGTAAATGAACAAAAAGATAAAACCTGTGCTCTAGACAAATGCCTTCCATCAGTATATGCTTTAGTAAAAGAAACTGCAAGGCGTTTCTCTTTGGGAAATATAGAAGTAAATGCCACACCAAATGATTTATATTTGGCAGAAAAATATGATTTCTTAGAGATATTAGGAGAAACTGCCATATACAAAAATCATTGGGATGTTATGGGTGTTCCTTATAGCTGGAATATGGTTCATTATGATGAGCAATTACTAGGTGGTATTCTGCTTCATTATGGATATGCTACGGAAATGGCAACAGGAGAAGGTAAAACTCTTGTTGCTACGCTGCCCGTATTTTTAAATGCCTTATCACATGAAGGGGTCCATGTGATAACAGTAAATGATTATCTTTCAAAGAGAGATTTTGAAACCACTCGCCCTCTATATATGTTTTATGGTCTTTCTGCAGATTGTATTGAATATTATAATCGCTATGACAGACGTCGTAAGGAAACATACAAATCTGATATTTCTTTCGGAATGCATTCGTCATTTACATTTGATTATCTCTATGACCATATTGCTATTAAACCTGAAGAATGTGTTCAGCAAAACCATAATTATGCTATTATTGACGAACTTGATTCCATTTTAATAGATGATGCGGATGAGCCACACATAATAGGAGGAGGAAATTCCTATAATGCAGGGAATATTTTTAAAGAAAACTATCCATTGATTGTTGAATTAATAGGATATAAAGATTCAAAACTTTATGAGATAGATAGATTGGGAAAAACAGCATGGTTTACACAAGAAGGTAAACAATGGTTGTCTTCTAAAAAAAGCATACCTGATCTTTTTTCTGTAGGACGCACCTATGAAATAAAAGATTTCGACACACTGGCGCAAGATAAGCAGGCGGAAGTGCTTAATAGAATATACCTTCAAAATGTATTTTACCAATTACTTCTTGCATTGACGATATACGAACGCGATGTTGACTATATAGTTGAAGACGATATAGTAAAGATTATAGATTCTCATACTGGGCGCATCAAAGAGGGAAATAGATGGGAACATGGATTACATACGGCTATTGAAATTAAAGAGAAAGTAAAGGTTCAAGACGATTTTGATGGAATGGCTGTTATTTCGTTGAAAAACTACTTTAAATTATATCATAAAATAGCTGGTATGTCAGGAACCATAATGCCTGTGGAAGATGAACTTAAGGAGATATACAATCTTCACTGCGCTACATTGCCAACACATAAACCATTAATACGTAAGGATTCTCCTTTACGCATATTCAAATCTGCTCAACTTAAAGATGATGCCATTATTCGTGCCATAACAGATAATAAGAAAGCAGGACGTCCAACTTTGGTCGGAAGTATTTCCATCAAACGTTCAGAACAACTGTGTTCGAAACTGGATAAGTTAGGGATTACTTATAGAAAACTGGATGCCAAAAACATCAAAGATGAAGCAGATACCATTGCCAAAGCTGGCTTCGGAAACGCGATAACCGTATCAACAAGCGTAGCAGGAAGAGGTACTGATATAAAACCATCGCCTGATGCAATAAAAGCTGGTGGTCTCATGGTTATCGGTACAGACCTTTTTGAATCCGTCAGAGTTGACAGACAGCTTAAAGGACGTTCCGGCAGACAAGGAGATCCAGGTTCTTCAGTCTTCTTTGCATCTCTAGAAGATCAGATTCTAAAAAATCTGAATCAAAAAGATTTAGATTCTCTTGAACACTTGGGAGCTTCATATTCTACTGATGAGATTTCTACAGATGAGGTAAGAAAATATTTTCACAAAGCACAGTTGAAACGTGAAAACTTTTTTAAAAAACGCAGAAAGGAAACTGCTCGCAAGGATGATATTATTGCTCCTCAAAGGAAAAAATTCTATGAACAGCGAAATGCAGTTTTGTTCTGTGCAGATGTAGCTGACAGGATTGTTAATGAAATTACCAAAGATTCAAAAGTAAGTACAGAAGTAATAAACAACCATCTTATGTCTTTATACCACAAGACAAAAGAATTGGTTACAAGAAGTACAAAAAACAATCCTAACAGAACAGAAGTTTTTATCCCATTTTCGGAGTCTATGCATACTTTTGCCATCAAGTTGGAAGTAGAGTTAACCATTGCAAATTTTGAGTATTTCTGTAAGGAATACAAAAGACAGGTTATACTTCAAGTATACGACATGGAATGGAAAACATTTGTTCTTTATATGATGGGTAATCTTGATAGAGCAGAGATAGAGATGCTTGACAACAAGTACTCTAAAATGACGAAAGATATCCACCGTATCATTCTCAGACGACTCCAATATGCTTCGATACCATTTGATATTAGAAATGAGTCCAATACCAACGAGGAAGAAGATGAGAAGACAGATAGTGTCAGCAGTCAAAAGGTGTATCGACCTGTCAATATTGCAGCAGGTGAACTTTGTCCATGTGGAAGCGGAAAGAAATACTGCGAATGCCACGGAAGTAACATTCGCAGTAATAATAAATCAAAAAGACGCCGTTAGAGTTTTTGGCTAAACTTAACCAACTCATTGTTAATGTATAGGAAAAAAGAGAGCGAACCATCTGGATTCCTTACAGCTAACAATGGGTTGTTCGTATTGATAGAATCATCTTCTGCTTTTGATGCCATCAGTTCAAAAGAAGATGCACTATAAGTTTCTGGTTCTTCGCCAGAATAGCGATAGTCGCCAATATAATCAATTATACCTTTTGACGTTTTAAACGCATCTGTCAGAAGTTCTTTGGCATTCCATGCATCAACAATATGAGTTATCATAACCTGTTTGCCATCTTTGCTATATGAACCGAAAATATAACCAATAGCTCCGTCAGGAGAATCGTTCATTTCTTCTGCATCATACAGGGTCTCGGTTGAAACATTCAATAGGATATCATAACCATCAAGTTGATAGGTTGATATCCGATCAGAAACGATTCCACGATCAGAGTATGAATAGATGGTAGAATGCATTAACTGACCTTTGTCCATATTGAGGTTCAAATCTCTAAGTGCCAGATTGACCAAAGAGGCGATATCGCAATTATTTGCCAGGAAAGTCGGGGAATAACAACCTTCCCCCTCAACATAGAAGTTCTTTGTATCCTGTTCTATTCTTGAAAGATAGATCTTACGTTGCTCAAACGGATTACCATCTTTGCTGGAGATACAAAGCAGATTATTGGCATGATTAGTTATACACATACTGATAATCTCCCTATTCGAAGCCGCATAACTCAAAAAATGAAGCATCTCATTACTACCCGTACAGTCCAAGATAAGGTCATAACCATCAAGTTCTTTTATAGCTTCTTCTTGACTCTTGTAGTTCACATTGGCATAGAATGAGGCTCCTATAAACTCGTTATAATTAGCACCATCAGAACACCAATAACCATGTATACTCAGATCCTTAATGAAAGGATTGATGGATTTAATAACAGATGCTAAGGCTCTTACTTTACTTTCGCCAATATTACCTAAAGTATAGGAACTCCTGCAAATATTACCAGGCTCTACAATATCAAAATCCCAAAGTCCAATTTTAGATGCACCACAGTGCGCTAAAGAACTAGCCACCATTGATCCTATAGCCCCCAGCCCCACGATAGCAATCTTTTTCGAATTAAGCAACTGTGAAAAAGCTCCTCTGCCAAAATACATTTCTTTGGTTATTACTTGAGTTCCTAACCTATTTAGAGGATAAGAGGATATTTTTCGTATAGTAAATCCCTTCAATGCCAGATCGAATGAAACACTTTCAAAATTACCGGATGCAATGTTTGTAAAGAGTATATACCATGCGATACCATCGTTATGCTTAATTCCAAATGCAAAATGATGCCATTCATAAGGAATGATATCAGTTGCCATATATTCCAGATAAGCTTGTTCTTCAAGTTCTTCGTCTGTCATATTTGTCTCATCTGGGATATTAAATCCTTGGTAGGAATTATAGCCATGATTCTTAATGACAGATTCTTTAATAGAACTTATCTCATCTAACAATACTTGTTTTTGTGAAGGAAGAACTTTTATTTTTTTTACTTTTCTCGAAGATTGATTCTTTCCTATTCTAATGCCTTCGGCTTGTGGAAGATATGAACTCTCTTGTTGAAGTTCAGAAATAAGTTGCTCTAATTGTTTTAAAGCATCAGGTTCTGTAAAGTCTTTTTTGCTTCCTATGGGCTGGCTGCTACTTTTTTGCCATCCATTAGATATATTCAATTCTGGCAAAAGGTGCTTGCATATTTTATCATCCCATTCATATTGCTCTATCAAACGAACAAAATCAGATAGTGTTTCAGATGATTCTGGAGTTTGATCAACAATGATATATGGAAGTTTGTAATTACAAATCGCCTCATTCTCGACGGCATAAAACCTATTGTCAGGAGTTTTTATACAGTGGATATAGCCAAGGTTCTCCTTAAAATAGTCAGGGTTATTATGAAAATTCCCTACGAAAGTAAGCATTGCTTTAGAGCTGAACTCCTTTACTTCATCAAGATTTTCCCATTCGTAAGCATTTGCAAAGGCTAATGCGGTTTTGACCGAACTATCTTTGATTACTGGAGGAAGATCCTCACGCATCTGGTGAGAAATCCACTCCTTTAATCTTGTAATTTCCTGTTTGAGTTGCTCTTCTGGAGTTTCGGCAAAAGGGGTGTTGAGGCAAAACCAATCTCCATAGTTGATTTTACCTGTATGTATCAGATGCGGATAGCCACTAAGAGACTTTGTACGAAAAACCAACTTGGCATGTGGAAACATAAAAGGAATTTCAACACGAAGAATCAAAGGATGAATCGTATGCAGAACCTCTATGCTACCAACATAAAGATTCTTTTCATCCTTATTCTCTGATACTTTAAACTCCTCAAGAACAGAAAAACCTTCTAGAGAAGAAAAATAATCTGTATAAAATTGAGCGTCTTTATAATCAAACATAATTCTTAAGCATGTCCTCGTGGAGAGGGAGTTGATGGTGTTGAACGTTGGGTTGTAACTCGGTCTTCTGCCTCTTTGCGAGTTGTTCGAAGTACGGTTCTTGAGTAAGAACCAATACCGTTGTATGAAGGATTGTCTATCATAATTGTTATATTTTAAAATTTACCGTGTAAAGGTAGAGCTTTTTTTCAAAATAAACAAATTTGTTGCGTACTTATTTTAATTTTTAACAAACATTTTTGTTGATGAGTGTGATTCCTTTCTAAATAGACTATGTTGAGTAAGAATAGAAATATAAAGTATGTAGTATTTTACATTATAGTGTTTACTTGAAAAATCTTTTTACGATATTGTTCCTATGGATATCAATAGGTACAAAGACAAAAATATAATTTAGGGCTTTTTAAAGTTGACTCTGTGTTTTATATATTCTTGCAAGATTAAAAAACTCCTTAAAAATTGCAGGTTTCGAATATTTTTCGTACCTTTGTACCCGCTAGAACCCGCCAAGCCTCTCAACGATGCTCAAATGTGCGGGTCGTTTTATTTTTATATTGTTTGTAAGTAACTACTCAAACTTTCTTTGTTATATCTTGTTAAAGATTAGCCTTGAATCAGATATTTATTAAAAGAAATCACTATATTTGTATTTTATAAAACTACGCTTGTACAACAATTCACTGAAAGTCATTGTTTGGAGAATGAGATTATGAAGCTGTTGGGCTGTATAAGCTTTAATAGTAATGTGGAAAAGGAATAAAGGTATGAATAAACCGATAAACATATTGGACAAAGATTACTTGCAATGGGTCAAGGAACTATGCAAGCGTTATCGCCAGAGCCAGATAAAGGCTGCGGTGAAAGTCAATACAGAAATGCTCAAATTCTATTGGAGTTTGGGTAGAGACATTGTTGCCCTTAAAGCAGAGGCTCGATGGGGTAGTAAGTTCTATAAAAATCTTAGCAAGGATTTAAAAGAAGCAAACCCTTTGGCAACTTGCTTCTCGCCGAAGAATCTTCTATACATGAAGAATTTTTATTGTATGTACCTACCATATACAGAAATTGGTCAGCAACTTGCAGACCAATTAGAGAAGAAGGATTTTTCGTCTCAACATAGGGCCAAAAATAGTAGCTTTGAAATTAATCAGCAACTTGCTGACCAATTAGAAAAAGATATATTCTCCATTCCATGGGGACATCACATGCTATTGATAGATAAGTTTTTAACAGTGCCTCAAAAGGCTCTTTTCTATGTCCGTCAAACAGTGGCAAATGGTTGGAGTAGAAATGTCCTTCATAATTTCATAGACTCATCTCTGTATGAACGACAAGGGAAAGCATTGAGTAACTTTAATCGAACATTACCTGATGTCGATAGTGATTTGGTACAAGAAATAACAAAAGACCCATACAATTTTGCGTTTGCAGGCATTACCAAGCCATATAATGAGCGTATTCTCAAAGATGCTTTGCTCAACAACATCACCAAGTTCCTAACTGAGCTGGGTACAGGTTTTGCATACGTAGGCAAGGAATACCGTTTGCAGATTGGAGAGAAAGAGAATTTTATCGACTTGCTCTTTTACAATTTGAATTTGTCATGCTATATAGTTTTGGAAGTCAAGATAGGATCCTTCACCTTTGCTGATGTCGGGCAACTTGGCGGCTATGTAGTAGCTTGCAATCATCTTCTTCGTAAGGAGGGTCGAGACAACCCAACAATAGGCATACTTATCTGCAAGGAAAAAGACCGCATTCAAGCCCAATATGCTTTGGAATCAAGTAGCCAGCCAATTGCGATATCAGAATATGACTTGGAGAAATTCTATCCAGAAAAGTTAGAGGGAACGATGCCAACAATAGAGGAATGGGAAGCCAAGTTGGGTGGAAGTATTGAACAATAGAATATCTGATTGACACTGCAAAGCTGAAAATGGCTATCAGTGTCAATATGGGTACACTCAAATGTGCGGGTCGTTTTATTTTTATACATTTCCCTTGCTGAGATTCTCGTATTTTCAAACGATTCTTATTTCTTTGTGAATATTGAAAATATGGAAGAAAATGGTAATGTGTTAATAATCAAAGAATTATGGTTTTGCTCGTTGATAGCGTTGAAATAGGAATTCTATAGTTGTACGACTATAACCCCTATAGTTGTACAACTATAACTCTACAGTTGTACGACTATAGCCTATATAGTCGTACGACTACAACTTTATAGTTGTACAACTATAGGGTATTCGCTTAATTAGAAACAAAAAATAGAGAATTCGGATGCTCAAAACTCCCTGTTTTCGTTGCTAGATTCCAAGTTTACCAGTATGCAAAATTTGGTTATAAATATTGACAGAAATACCCTTTTTGGCAGGGGAAGATTACTTCTGCTCTAAATGAAATAGGCTTCAATGGCGAATGAAGCCTATTTCAATCGCACATGAAGCCTGTTTCGATAGCACATGAAGCTTATTTCATTTTTACCTCCAATTATTTAGAATTCTGCATCAAACAAGACGCTGATTTTATAAGGTATGAAGAAAATCATCAAAGAACACGAGCATTTTGAAAAGTTCATGTGCTATAAAGCACCAGAATTCAAATCTGATTCCGGAGAATTCCATGTAATATTATGGAATCTCAACTATATTTCTAACAACAAAAAAGAAATCGCTAACTCAAAAGTACAGTTCGCCAACTCCGGAAAGCAGTTCGCCAATGGAGCGAGAGAGTTCGCTAATGACATGAAAGAGACTACCAAAGTAGTCAAACAAAGGAAAGAGTTCGTGAAGGCTAAAAGAGCAATCTATAAGCTCATATCTTCCAACCCAAAGATGACAACTATACAAGACTGATGAAAAGCGAATGTTTTTCTTGATAGACATACCATGAAATCCGGATTGTCTAGGAGGACCAATCCTGTAAGGTGACATGAAAGGTGACATGAAAGGTGACATGAAAGATGACATGAAAGGTGACATGAAAAACCTATCTGATATACAGAAGGTTATTGTTTCGTCTGTTTGGGATAACAACAAGATGACTATTCCCGAATTAGCGAGAAAGACAGGTATGTCAGTAAGTAAGATTAATAGAGAAATCAGAATCCTTCGAGACGATTTCCATGTCTATTTCAAAATGCTTTCACACTCATATTAACTCTTTGTATCATAGTGGATTAAGT
>ERZ507052.638-NODE-638-length-9709-cov-6.68138_pt1 | contig 9709 bp, 6 predicted proteins | sample MGYA00512868_ERZ507052 | MGnify/ENA metagenome assembly ERZ507052 | reverse complement strand
TGGGTTACACCCATCGGAATACCAATCAAGGTAGAGATGATGATGGCGATAAACAGGGACCATACCTGTGGTTGCTAGGATGGTAGGGTTCACTGCCAGGATGTAACACATGGTCAAGAAGGTGGTCATACCAGCAATCAACTCAGTCTTAACCTTCATCTGTTTTGGGTCGAAACCCAACAATGCTTTTAATTTATTCTTAACTCACCAAAATGCCTTATTTTACAAGTTTCAGAGTATTCCTCCTAAAAACTATACCTTACAGAGACCAAACAACTTATTGGACGAAGATAATATATATAACTATAATTACTTTCCTCATATTGTTTGTTTATCACATATTTTCTCTCATTAGTCAAATTTTGAGCCAAGCATTCAACCTCCCAACTCTTAACCTTATACCTCATTCCCATACTAGCATAAGACTCTCTCTTGCGAAAAGTCTCTTCTTTTAACCAATTCATATTCATACGCCCAAATACTTCCAATTCTTTCACTAAAAAACAAGACACCTCCAAAGCAGCTTGGTTATTTTGTATCTTATTTTTCATGGCTTGCACTTTATTCTGCATCTGAAAGAATGCGTAATTCAAAGAACAATTCAGTTTGTCATTCCATAACGTTTGAGCGATAGTCGTCGTCAGCCGATAATTGTCATTTACCAGTTTCAGCACATGGTCCTTAGCCATAATATTGGTATTTGCACTACCTAAGCTTGCCACTAACGAGAGAGAAGTATCCGTACTTCGTATTTTTTTACTGCAATCGAATGTCAGTCTTCTTTCTACCAGTGAATTTTTCTTATCTAATATTTCCTTATGAACACTACCATCAGAAATAGTAGTTTGACTCATCGAACTCATACACAGACGAGACACAGAAGCCATCACTGAAGCGAAAAATCCCTTTATCGCATTATGGTAATCAAAAAATCCACTGGCAAAGAGAGTGTTTCCGTTACTGAAATTCCCAGCACCTTGTGTTGTAACATCCTTGTAGGTATAATAAATAGGTGATGTCACAAAATTGGCAATACTTCCAAATTTACTACGTGAGCCACCAGCCAGGCGAAGTCTAGCTCCTTTAGCAACCTTCCAAGAGATTGTAGTATTCACATTGGCATAAACTTTATCTAGCCTAAAGTCATTATTACTGCCAGCATTTTCAAAATGCACATTAATAAGAGACAAGGGCACTTTCAGTTCCCATACCAATTTGTCCCAATTCAGGCGTAAATAAGCAGCCATGTTTGTATTGAGCATATATCCACTAAAGGAATCATTCAAATTTTTCTCAGCATGAAGCTGTGACAAGGATATCTTATTATAATTGGATTCAAAATCAATTTGCATTCCCGTTTGAAGCCATCTGCCCAACTGCCAGGCAAAAGCAGTATGTTCATCTGTCTGAAAGGCTGTTTCTTGCAGGCTCTGAAACAACAGCCATTTCTTGTTATCTGTAAAAGCTTGCAAGCGATTCACAGGCGTATTAGAGAATCGAACGTTCGACTTAAATTGAAACATCTTCTTCCCAATACGATAAATGAAAGCAAGTTGATTGGCAAACTGACTATTTTCCGATTTCTGCTTTTGAATTCCATCAAAATTATCTTCCAAGCCGAATTGCTTATGATAGAAATTGGCATTAACTGCCAAATGGTCCCAGAAATAAACTTTATCCATATTGTTCTCTATAGTCATCTTACCCACCAGACGGTTAGAATATACTGCCGCCTGAACCTTTTCAGAAATATCCAGATACTGATTATCACCAACAAATATAGAAGAATTCTTTTGGTTCTGATAATGTATATCATCACCTGCATAACGAAAATTGAGAGTAAGCGTCTGCTTATTTTTCAACTTGAACAGGGAATTAAGAGAAGCCTCACCCGATTTGTTATTCAGATAACGGTTTAGAGATATATCAGGCATATCTTGCGCCGACAAACCGATTCCATTCCACGTAAAGGAAGAAAAATCAGCAACCAAATCCGCATCATACACCCCCTGCGTATTATAAGTATCCCCAATATCGTTGTACTTCAAAGACAACAGATGCTGAAACTTTTTACCCACTTGCATGGCAAAAAGATTGCTTTTACACAAAGTTTGCTCATCATATCCTACACCTTGCTGAAAATATCCAATAGGTTTTAACCTACGGCTGTTCCTTAACGTCAGATTAAGCGCAGCTTTATTTGAAAAGCTAAAATCCTTCAAAGCTCTTACAGGTTGATGATTCTCATAGACACTCACTGTAGCTATATCATCAGCATTGATATTTTTCGTTGCCAATTTGTAGCTCCCCGAAAGCATATCCATGTTTTCTATATAAAACTTATTGATAGGTTCCCCCTGATAATATATGCTACCAGTATTATCTACATGAATACCAGGAAAGCGCTTGATAACATCCTCTATCGTCCGATCATTACTCTTTTTAAATGCACCCACATTATAAATAAGAGTATCTCCCTTCTCACGAATAGACGTACTTCGCACTACCACTTCCTTGATTTTGATAGCCTCATCATGGAGGACTATCTCATCCAGTTTTCCAAAGTCCTTACGAAGAAAGATTTTTGTTTTATAACCTAAACGGGAAAAGGTAAGGTTATCTATAGAATCACTTTCCTCAACTAAAAGCTTGAATTCACCCCGTCGATTTGACAAAACATATTTCTTCATCTGGTGATTCATAGAAAATGCCTTGACCACAACATTGGTTAACGCCTTTCCCGTTTCATCACTTACTGTTCCCGAAAGCATCGTCTGCGCCTTTATCGGCAGCGCCAACAAAATCATGAGAACCGATAGATACATATTTTTTATCTGATTCATCTATTATGCTAGAGTTTATGGATAAATATTTTATTCCTTCTCTAAAGGATTAAAAAATAATTTTCGTTTTGGAATCGGCACAGCATTTCCTTTAGCATCCTTAGGAGCAAAAGGTGTATTGCTTAACAACTTGCCAGGATTGGTGCGATATTCAGACAAAGACTTATTATATTTTTTGCGGGTCGTCTTGAAATAGTCTCGCTTAGCATATTTGATTGGAGAATGAGACTTTCTGATGGCAATAGCAGAAAAACGATGATCATTATCCTCTGTTTTTGCCTCTAAGATGAGACCAGGTAAACCGTTTAATTTCCAAGGTCCCACACTTTGTGGAATTTCCGAATAAAATACAATCCATTTATATCCACGAAACTCACAAGTTGCCATGTGGCACAAATTTCCACATACTTCTTTAGTGCTATCTGACAAAGTCCAATTCATATTGGGAATAGGTTCTTGATAAACAAAGTTATCGATAAAAACCCTACCATAAAACTCCAGGTTATTGCTACTCAAGTTTTCCATAAGACTTTCCGTTGAAGTACAATCATACCTACGACTTAAGTTATAGAATAACCTATTAGTCACCTTATTATATCCAATAGAAGCAAAAACAGAATCAAGCCTGAAAGCATTATAGTCCTCATATTTACAAATAGAATCCCCTATCTCCATTATCACATCATATTCTCTCATATCTTGCAAATCACGATCAATGACAGAATAGTGATAGATACACTCCACCACGCTTGTATCCACTGTTACCATCTTGTTCAGTACCGCAATCTGGTTATCCATTTCTTCTTGAACCAGTCCTTCATTTCCTTTCTGAGCTTGAGAAACTACAGAAAAGAGCATAAATAATAAAGTGAAAATTGTTCTATTCATTTACTTATAAAAATATCAAAGCATAGAGAGCTACAAAAGCCATCTATGCAAACTGTTAATAACCATTAGTAATATGATCGATAAATCGTGGAAGATCTCGTGTTCCACAATTAATTTCATTTAAATCTCTCAAGTACTCTGTATATTCTGACATAGAATTAAAAAAGCTTGAAGATACTGTACTTACACGTTTACCACAGCTTGTAATCACTTCTGTTCCATTAACAGTGTAGTCAGGACTTTGCATAGCATTTGCAGCGACAGCAATAAGTCCAAATGTTAAAACCAAAATCTTTTTCATTGTATAATATTCAAATTCTTAATTTACAATTTCAAAATCACCCTGATAGCAACTATTTTCATTGGAAATAGTCACCTTCAAGTTTCCACTCAACTCTTGAGGAATCTCGAATGTCACACCATATATATAATAGGTATAGACTTCTCCATCTTCACTTTCTAATGTAAGCGTATAGCCTATCACTTTACTTGGCAGAGTCAATGTATGATCAACCAAATCAACAATCAAAGGGCTCTTGATAGATCTGCCCCAAGTCGGTGATGATTGATTATGACTTGTCCAAACACCTGCTAGAGCATAAGGCTCTGCTCTTGTATGAATGGGACTGTAAAACAATGCCCATCCAAGAACTAATAATGTTATTAAATGTTTCATATCTTTTATATGTTTAAATCGCTTGCAAAAATATAAAATTGCTGCGAAACACACAAACAAAACATTCTATAAGAATTTACTAAAAATTTAGTAAAACCAATAACATCCTCGTTTTCAATCACTTAACAAAATCAGACACTATGATATATGACGAACAAATTCATCAAAATCCTTAGGCGTGCCTACCTTATGACACAATTTCTCCAACATTCTTTTACGTGCGGCACAGACCGCAGACGACGATAAATTCACAAGACCGGCAATAAACGAAGTAGAAAAACCCATTTTTACCAACAGACAAATGTGATATTCCTTTTCACTCAATTGTTCTTTCAGAATAGGAACAAAAGATGGAATCAACTGCTCTACCGTTGTTTCCAACGCTATCCAATCTTCCTGAACCATATTCTCCTTTGGGTGCATTTCTATATAATGGAGTTTCTTGCATATCGAAGAATTTCTCAAAATAACATCTGCATCCGACAAAAGAGGATTAGAAAACTTAGCCCTAATATCCTTTACTTCTTCCTTTAATTTACCTATAGCTTCCTCCTTTTCACGAATCATCAAAGACATTTTATTATCCTGTTCTTCCTGAAGCTGCAACAACTCCGCCTGAAGTTTTTTAAGCTTAAGCAAACTATCTTCATACAGGAGCTGGGTAGCTGCAATTCTCTTCTTCTTCAGAACCATTTTCTTTCTATAGATGAAAGCAGCAAACATCCCCAATACCATACTGCCTATAATCAAGATATATATAATATGATCTCGCTGCGCAGCTTTTTTCTCTGCCAGAATAGCTTTTCGCTGATTCCTATTATAATTATACAGGGCATGTACCTGCTGTAACTGGCTATGCTTCATCTCCACGAAAATAGAATCCTGATAATCCAAGCTCTTTAGAGCAAACTCAGCAGTCAAAGCAGGACGATTGACTTTGGAATAGTATTGAGCCAATGCCCTTGCAGTTACAGCCTGATTGCCATTCGACTTGCAAAGCTTCAGGCTCTGATTAAGATAATAATAAGCAGAATCCAGTTGAGAAAAACACAGATAATATGCTCCCCTTTCATAATAAATGTAAGCCAAAGCATCTTCGTAATTAAGGTTTCCCTTATAACCTGTAGAAATATACGATTTGAAAGCATCTTTTGCCTCATTATATTTTCCCTGCTGCATATAATACTCATAATTGCAGCCCAAAGCTATAGCCGCATCGTTATCATTTCCATATTTCTTAAACATTTTTGCAGCATTCAGATTAACAGCTATGGCTGAATCTATCTCTCCCAAATAAGCGTATGCTCCCTGCCTACCTTGGTAAAACCTGATGGCATTCTTGATATCGTTTGCCTTAAATGCATATTTATAAGCATTTTTCAAAGCTGACAATTCCTCGTAAGGCAGATACTGCTTATCAAATAATAATGCCATCTGCCCATACACCTTGCCAAGCGTATTGTAATCACAATCATTTGCCGTTGTATCAGCCTGCTCGGTAGCCTTGTTATAGTACTCCAATGCAGTAGGTGCTTCATGCATGTCTCTATACACACAACCCAAAACATAATAAGCCAGCATCCGGTTATTGGCTGAGCCATGATATTCATAATAATCTGCCACTTCCTGCATAATGCTATCAGAAGTAAAGGGAATGAATGCCTTGTTCATTGCCTTGTGATAAAGCAACTGGTAACGCATTCTCTGCCCCTTGGTAAATTCCGGCAACTGCGTTTTTACTCCATCAAGCATCCGGATGGCAACCTTTGCTGAGTCGTCATCTGCATCCATGATACTATCTGCCCGCTGCATCAAATCATCATACTTTCTGTTTCCTGCACAAGATGCAAGAATCATGATGACGAGCAACAAATACATGACCTTACTTTTCATTTCGCTCTTTTTTTTGCAAAAGTACAAAAAAATAGAGAAACCACCATACAAATCTCCATATAAAATTAGAAAAAATATGACTAAAGGCCGATTAGGCAAGTTCTCAATAGAAGTGCAAAAATCTGAGGGGGTTCAGGCTTAATAATCTATACCTGAAAACACCGAGGGGTTTGGGGGCGAGTAGCCCCCATGTATTGAGCTATGTCAAGAAATTCAATGAGCAATGCAATAAATGTAGATTTATCCACCATTTATCGCGAATAAAAGCGAAATAGTGGTAGTCGTAACCATTACAACTAGGATAAAGAATCAAAAAAACTTTTATTACCAATAAAAAAGTTCTTATCCTTAGTAGAAAGCTATGTTCAAAGGTTCTGAACTTAGGTTCAAAGCTTTTGAACATACATTCAAAGGCTTTGAATACACATTCAAAAGGTATGAACATAGCTTTCTACTAAGGATAAGAACTTTTTTTTATTCCAGTGTCAGCCATCCATCTTCCGTCCAGTTGATTTTCTTCTGAACCAGAATGCTGGCACCATTCTTTGGCACGCTGTAACCATGGCAGAAGAAGAAATCGCCATCAGGGAAGGAGTAGGCAGAGCAATGACCCATCGCCTCATATTCCTTCTTGTCGCCTTCCAGCAGCAGGGTGCCACCGCCATTGCGCATATCCTTGCCTTCTTTATCCAAATAAGGACCAGCCACCTTCCTGCTCCTGCCTACGGCAACACGATAGTTGCTTTTGATGCCACGACAGCAGTAATCCCAGCTCACGAAGAGATAGTAATAGCCACCATGCTTCATGATGAAAGGAGCTTCGATGGCATTGGTGCCGGCATCCTTGGAAGTAGGATTGGTAGGCACATCAATCTGATTGAGTGCATAACGGCGGGCAATGGTCTGAGGCTTGGCGCCCTTCTTCACATGCATCGTCTTCTTGTCCAGCGGAATGAGCTGGATGCCATCCCAGAAAGAACCCCAGGTAAGCCAAGGCTTGCCCTTCTCATCTATTACGAAATTAGGATCGATGGCATTCCAATTCACTTTTCCACCCTTTGAGACAATGAGACAACCCTCGTCTTTCCAACCATCGGTATCGGCTAAAGAAACATTGCTGAGCAATCCGATGGCAGAGGTGTTCTTGCCGAAGGTAGAACAGGAATAAGCCATATACCACTTGTTCTTATACTTGATGACATCAGGTGCCCAGGTATGACTCTCATACCCCGGCACACTATCATGGGTCCAGGCTGGGAAAGCACCACGCGCCTCGTCTTTCAACACACCCTGCGGATTCAAGGTCCAATGCTTGCGGTCGGTAGAAGTCATCTGCGTGATGCCATGACCCGTACAATAGAGATAGTACTTGCCGTTCTCATAAGCCATCACGGGGTCGTGAACCATTGGAGTGTCTACCACGATTGCCCCTTGAGGAGCATTCTGTGCCATCATCTGGCAACCGCTTTTTACAGCAGGAGCAGCAATCATCATTGCTGCTCCCAATAGTATTTTAGATAAATTCATCTTCTTCATATTATACATTATTATAATATAAGAGAATTATTTGTTCACAAACTTTCTTCCGTTTACGATAACTACACCCTTGTAGCTCTTGTCCACCTGTTGACCAGCCAGGTTGTACCACTTACCATCTGCCTGCTTCTTCTGGATGATAATCGGTGCTGCGATACCTGTATCTACAAGACTAGAGCCATCGATGTAAGAGCCCTCGTTTACGAAGAAGAGGACAATCTTAGAAGGCTTGTCTGCCAATGTGGTGGTATAAGAATAATGATATACCTTACCTGCCTTGGTGGTAATGGTTGACTCCATCTTGAATACGCCTGCTGCTGTCAAGCTAACAGTCATATCAACCAAGGAACCATCCATATCCTTCTTGAATACACTCATATCGTCGCTCGTATCAAAATCGTGGGTGAATCCTGAAGCATTGTGGCTTCCTCCCCATCCGAAGAAATCATTTCGGATAACGAAGTACTCCTTATCGGATCCATAACCGGTATCCTCACGCTTGATCTTAGCAGCAGCCAAGCACCAGTTGTTCCATGCTTCAGCCATATTACTATAGTTGTAGAACTTAAACTGCAACTTCTTGCCTGCCTTCAAATCATAGTAAGGAGAGAAGTTTGACCACCAGACTGAAGTAGTATTCTTCACCGATGATACCGGATAATAAACCGGAGTCGTTTCCTCAGCCTCAGCATCGATATTCAGGGTATAATCCTTTACATACTCATACTCATCCTTACTGATGGTCATGGTCAGGGTTACTTTGCCCTTGCCCTTCACCTTGCCATCATCGGTCAATACAGAAGTATCGCTCGACTTCCATGAAATATTCGCACCCATCTTGCCCTGAGCTGGCAGAGAAGGAGCCGCATTCAGAGTGGCACCGTCAGAGAATGGCAATGTCATCTTGCTGAGGGTGTACTTGATGGCAGCCTTGGCATCTGCCTTTACAGCCCAAACCTCCTGCTGATAGGTGAAATTACTCTGTCCCATGGTCAGGCTTCCGCTTGATGATGAGAGAGCAGAAATGGCAATGGCTGGGATATTGGTATAGTCTACAGTCTGCTTCACCAACACACCACGATAGACTACATTATTGATAGTCAAGTGGATGTAATCAGTACCAGCCGTACGCTTCCAGGTTCCCTTCTCAGCACCAGTGATGGTTCCATCGGCATTGAGGGTGATGTTGACTGGAGTCTCGAAAGCCTTTGCCTTGGTATTCTGACCATACTGATGACGCATGAACTGATAGTCGCCTGCGATATCGGCATCTGCGATAGATGCCTTGGAAGCAATCGCCTCATCGGTGATAGTCTCACCATCAAACTCGAATGGAGCTGCCATCAACCAGCCCTCATCGTTGAGGAAGAGCTGATGAACACGCACCTGATGACCTTCGCCACCATTGCTGAAACGGGTGTGATAAACCACGAAAGAACGATTCTGCTTATCAACGAACGCAGAATTGTGACCCTGTGCAAGTTCAGCACCACTCATGGCATCCCACTGATAACCGCCAAAGAGCAATACGCCACGGTTGTCGGCAGTGGTAGAACTATAGTTCATCTTATAACTCTTGAAGAGTGCCGATGTGCCATAGCAATCTACGAAAGGACCATCTGGATTCTCTGAACGGAAGATGCGCATCTGGTAACCGCCATCGCTGGTCAAGCCACCATAGCTCATGAAGAGGAAGTAGTACTTGCCAATCTTCTGAATATAGCTAGCCTCGCCCGATACATAATATCCACCCGCTATCTTCTTACCGAAGTAAGGGTCGCTGGTACAGTTGGCACTGGCTGCACCCGGAGTGGTAGTCTTGCCATTCACCTCGTAAGGGAAGGTATAGGTATAGTCGCGGAGACCATTGGTC
>ERZ507052.634-NODE-634-length-9753-cov-13.8638_pt1 | contig 9753 bp, 4 predicted proteins | sample MGYA00512868_ERZ507052 | MGnify/ENA metagenome assembly ERZ507052 | reverse complement strand
GCTGAAGATGAAGGAGGATGGATATTACGAGATGGACTTCGAAAACCTGGAGAAAGTTTGCGATGAAAAGTGCAAGATACTCATTCTTTGCAACCCTCATAATCCGGGCGGAATCACCTGGAGCAAGGAGACACTTCAGCAACTCGCCGACTTCTGCTACGAGCACCATCTGCTCGTTATCAGCGATGAGATTCATGCCGACATGGCTCTCTTCGGGCACAAGCACATCCCATTCGCTTCGGTTTCTGACAAGGCAAGAGACATCAGCATCACCTTCCAGGCACCATCCAAGACCTTCAACATCGCTGGTATCGTGAGCAGTTACGCCATTGTTCCCAACGACCAGCTTCGCAGGAAGTTCTACACATGGTTGTCTGCCAACGAATTAGACGAACCAACCCTGTTCGCCCCTATTGCCACCATTGCCGCCTTCCGCAAGGGAGAAGAATGGCGAAAGGCAATGCTTGCCTACATAGAGGACAACATCCGATTCGTAGAGGATTATTGCCGAGAGCATATCCCTGGCATCCGTCCGCTGCGCCCACAGGCATCCTTCCTCGTATGGCTCAACTGCCAAGACCTGAAGCTTTCACACGATGCCCTCCTCGACCTCTTCATCGACAAGGCACACCTGGCACTGAACGATGGCGAAATGTTTGGTCCTGGCGGCGAAGGCTTCATGCGACTGAATGTGGCAACACCAAGAAGCATCCTCCAGCAAGCCCTGAAGCAATTGGAAGATGCAGTTAAGAAACTATAGAAAGTTGATATGAAAATCTTACATACCAGCGATTGGCATCTGGGACATACGCTCTACAACTTCGACCGTACCGAAGAACAGACTGCCATGCTCGCTCAAATCATAGACATCGTAAGAGAGGAGAAGCCAGATGCTTTTCTCCTCTCGGGCGATGTATATCATACCTCTCAGCCCTCAGCTGCCGTACAAACGATGTTCACCAATGCCATCGTGCAGATTCACGAGACAAATCCCGACATGACCATCGTCATCACCGCAGGCAATCATGACAGCGGAACCAAGCACGAGATTTTCAAGACTCCCTGGCAGGCATTAAAGGTATTTTCTGTTGGAAATATAGACAAGGAGCATCCTGAAAATCACATCATCGAAGTAAAAGGGAAGAAGAAACCGCAAGACGAAATCAAGGGTTACATCGTAGCCGTTCCTTACTGCTACGAGCGAAGCATTCCCGAAGGATTCTTCCAAGAAATTCTGGATAAAGTGAAAGAAAGGAACCAGGAACTTCCTGTTATCATGATGGCGCATACCACCGTAAAGGGTTGCGATTTCAAGGGACACGACAATGCTACAGAATATACTGTAGGAGGAATAGATTCTTTGGAAATCAGCGACTTGGGAGAAGGATATGATTATCTTGCCTTAGGTCATATCCACCATGAGCAGTGGATTCGTAGCAGCCACCATCGTATCCGCTATGCGGGAAGTCCGATGGCAGTAAGTTTTGATGAGAACTATGAGCATAGTGTGAGCCTCATCACCATCGGCAAGCATGGGGATGAAGTGGAACTCAAGAAGATTGCTATAGAAAACCCTAAGCCGCTGGTCACCCTGCCCGCTTCTGAAAACCTGCAAGGAAACTTCACTTCCTGGGATAAAGCAAAGAAGCTTTTGGAAGATTTCCCTTCTGATATCCCTGCCTATATCCGCCTGAATGTGGAAGTAGAAGATTTCCTTCCCGTGGCAGCCAGCCAGGAGGCAGCACAACTTGTAAAGGATAAGCAATGCCGCTTCTGCCTCATCAACACCCGAAGAAAACTACATTCCGAAACATCCCAACCTCGAACAATGACCGTACGGGAATTCCAGTCGGAAGCTCCTATCGACATCGCCCGACGATACGCCGAAGATTGCGGCATTACCTTCGATGATGAACTCAAGGAAATGTTTAAAGAAATAACCGAACAGTTATAAGTGCCGGGATTCTGATTCCTCACACTTAGTTCTTTACTCTTCACTGTAACAATATGATTCTACAACAACTCCAAATACATAACATCGCTTCTATCGAGGATGCAACCATCGACTTCGAGGCTCAGCCCCTAGCCGATAGCGAGGTGTTCCTCATCACCGGAAAGACGGGTGCAGGCAAATCAACCCTCCTCGATGCCATCTGTCTGGCGCTCTATGCCAGCACTCCCCGTCTCGAAAACACGAGCATGCAGGGAGAAATGCGTGACAACGAAAAAGATATCAAGATTAAAGACCCAGTGCAACTGATGCGCCGCAATACCGGTGAGGCTTTCGTGCGCCTTACCTTTATAGGCAGCAACGATGTGCATTACGAGGCACAATGGTCGGTGGCAAGAGCCCGCAACAAGGTGACAGGCAAGATACAGAACAAGAAATGGGCACTCCGCAATCTGGATACCGATTTTACCTATGCCAAAGATAAGGAGATTCGTGAGGAGATAGCCCTCGCCATCGGTTTGGATTTCAAGCAATTCTGCCGCACCACCCTCCTGGCACAAGGTGAGTTTACCCGATTTCTTAACAGCAAGGATGATGAGAAAGCCGAAATTCTGGAGAAAATCACAGGTGTGGATGCCTACTCTAGAATTGGAGCCAAAATCTTTGAGCAAACTGTAGAGAAAAAGAAGATTTGGGAGGATTCCCAACAAAAGATTGAAGGCATTCAGATTCTGAACGATGAAGAAATCGCCCAGAAAAGCAACCAGTTGCAACAGCTGGATGAGCAAAGCCAGCAAATCAAAAACACCCTGGAAAAGGAGCAGAAAAAGCTTCGCTGGCTTCAGCGGGAACAGGATTTCCGTCAGCGGAAAGAGCAGGCAAAAGAAGATCTGGCACATGTGAAATTCATCGCCGAAAGCGACGAAACCCAACAGCAAGAGCAAACCATCGCCCTTTGGAATCATACCATCGAGGCTCGCGCCAAGATGAACGAAGCTGCATCATGCGCCAAGACCATCCTGCAACAGGAAGCCCAACTGCAATCTTTAGAGCAAACATTCCGACAGATTCAGGGAGCACAAAGCTATGAGCTTCAGCAGGAGCAGACCATCGCTTTGTCTATCAGGAATATTGACGACAATCTGGCCCAAGAAGCACCCAAAGTGCATCTCTACGAAAATGCACAGACCCTGAATACGCTCATCGAATCATTTTTGAAGAACAAGAAAGATGCAGCGAACAACCTGCAGTATGCCAATCAGATCAAGAAGGAACTGAACACCCAGTATCAGCCAAAGCTTGAGAAATCAAAGACGATGCTCGAAGAATGCCAGAAAACATATAACCAACAGGTTATCAAGGCACAGGAGGCAGAAACTGAGCTGGAACACCTTCATCTGCCTCAACTTCGACAGCAACAAGAATCACTCAAAACGCTTCTCAACGACATTCAAACAGCCAAGAATCTCCTCGAACTCCTACACGAGGAGCAGAATCGTCATGTCCTTTCGAAGGAGAATCTGGTTCAACTTCAAAACTCTATCCAGGAAAAAGAAAAGCAGTTACAGGTTTTAACGCAGGAATCTCATGATGCAGAAATCCGAAAGAATGCCCTCCAGCTTGCGTATGAAAAGCAACGGGAAAGTATTAACAAATGGGCTAAAAGCATCAGAATAAAGTTGCAAATAGGCGACACCTGCCCCGTTTGCCAACAACGAATAGAAAATACTCTGCCCCACGAAGACAATATCGATGCCCTGGTTGTAGAAGCAGAAAAGCTTTATAAGGATGCCGAGAACGAATACAACAAGATATTAACAAGCCAAAATGCCCTGGATGCAGACATCAAGGCTTTAAAGAACAGTCTTGCCAACGAACAGAAGGTCTTTGCCAAATGCTGTGAATCGCTAGCCAAGGCTACCCAAAAAGCCCAGGAAGCAGCAAAAAAGATTCCGGAAGGAGAAAACGGCGAAGCACAGACTCGGGCAAACCTTGAAAAGGTATCTGCTCAAATTGCAGAAGCCGAAGCCAAGGAAAAAGAGGCTAAAAAGCTTAGAACGCTCAGAGACCAGAAACTTCAGGAATACGAAGTGCAAAGAAATGGGATGTTAGCCGCACAGCAGAAAGTGGATGATACCCAGCATCGTATTGAAGTTATCGAAGCTCAGATTTCCTTACAGAACAAGACCAGCGAGAAGGCACTGCAAGATATCCATTTACTGATTGGAGAAGCCGAAAAACTATCATGGAAAAATGATTGGCATACAATGCTTACCGAGTTTGGAAAAGAGGTTGAAGATGGTGCCATCACCTACAAGATGAACACCGAGAAACAGCAGAAACTTGTTGCAGAACTTAAGCAATTTGAAGAGGGCAACAAGAATCTTGCCGCAGTTCTGGATGCCATCGTCAAGCTCATGCCAACCTGGGGAACACCTTCAAAAGAGCCACTGATGCTGAAACGTATTCCAAAAGTACTTACCAGAGCTTCTGAATTGCAAAGCCAGATGACGGCTGCCCTGCAACAAATCAATGTGGCAAAAGAGAAGGAAGAAGAAGCCCAAAAATGGCTGAAGAGATTCATGGAGAAAGAACAGGAGATGTTGAAGAAATCCACAGAAGAAGAACAGGAGATATTGCTGGATGAGAACCTCTTGAAGCAACTCGACACACTCCAACAGTCTGATATTGCCGAAAAGACGGAAGCTATCAATCGTATAAAACAGCAGTTGGTCAGCAAACAAACGGTTTGGGATGAACTGGAAAAAGCTTATCAACTCCATACAGGAGAATATGAAGCTTTGTTTGATGAAGATGAGAAGATTTCTGAAGAAGAATCCTTAGACACAAGAATTTCCACCAGCATCGCATCGCTCGAAGCCCAGCTTTCTGAACTGGGCAACCAGCGTGGCGGAATCATCAGAGACCTGGAAATCGACCGCTCCAACAAAGCGAAAGTCGGCTCACTTCTGCAGGAATCAGCACAGAAGAAAGCCGACTTTGAAAAGTGGAGCCGTTTGAACCAGCTTCTTGGCGACGCCACAGGCAATAAGTTCCGTCGCATCGCCCAGAGTTATGTACTCGCCAGCCTCATCCACTCAGCCAACGGATATATGCGAACGCTCAGCGACCGCTATATATTAAAGGTGGTACCTGGCACCTTCGTCATATCTCTTGAAGATGCCTATCAGGGCTATGTGAGCCGAGCCGCCAGCACCCTTTCGGGTGGTGAAAGCTTCCTCGTCTCGCTCTCCCTGGCACTTGCACTCAGCGACATCGGCACCCAGCTCTCTGTGGATACCCTCTTTATCGACGAGGGTTTCGGAACCTTGAGCGGCGAACCGCTGCAACATGCCGTCAATACCCTGCGCAGTCTCCACTCCAAGTCGGGACGCCATGTGGGTATCATCAGTCATGTGGAAGAACTTAAAGAACGTATCCCCGTACAGATTCGGGTGAACCAGGAAGGCAATAATTCGAGCAGTACCATCGAAATCGTGGGCTAAGCATCTGCACGCATTATCCCTCGTCTTCCATCAAATCACAAATCAGCTTGATCTCGGAGTAGTCGATGCCATCCCCCATCGCCTCCTTGATCTCGCTGAAGTGCTCTATATCAGGATGAGCCTTCATAAAATCTCGAATCTTCTTCTCGTGGGCACTTGAGATAAGTGCTCGCAAGCCAACCTTTCCTTCTTTCACGTATGGAATGAGATGACCGATGATTGTACTCCTGACAAAACCACGTTCCTCTGCAATCTGATCCACGGTCATACCTTGTTTATAAAGGTTGTAACTGATTTCCTTAGTTGGAGTTTTCGGCTCCTTTGGACCATTCGAATTCTTTGGTTTTCTCGCTTTCTTACCAGCACCAGAACCATTCGCACCCGAACCCGTTCCAGAAGATGCAGTCTCATCCATCAAGAGGAACTGTGCCTTTTTCTTCAGATAATCTGTCACGCTGAACTCAGCGCTCTGCTCATATCGCAGAAGTCTCTCCTTCAATCTTACATCTTCTGAAAAAACAGAAAAGCGGTCTTCAAACTGCTTCTTGCCCACCTTGTTGTCTGTATCAAGGTTCGACTTTCTGATTAAATCGCTCAGAATACTTATCTTATCCAAGAAATACTGGGCACCCTTGTGGATGCGGTCTTGCAGTTCGGCTTGACCCACATCAGGATTCTGCCCCAGCATGCGAGTGTATTGCACACGGAATTTATCCGATACACTAATCAGATTCTTCAGCACCACCTGCAGTTTCTGATACTCGCCCACCACACGAGGATATTTGCCCGTAAAGAACTCTACCAGGCAGCGCATCAAGTGCTCATAACTGCCACTGATGGCATAGAAATCAAAGAGCTCACCAATGCAGTGCAACACATATTGCTGTTCCAGATAGCTGATTTGTTCCTTACTAGGCGAAGCAAGCTGGCTATTGAAGGCATCCACCGTCTGGTCGCTAATGATGGCGCCACGAGACAACGGCTGACTGAGCACCATACCTTCCAAAGTCTTGCAGCGGCTCAACGCCACGTAGGTCTGGCCATGGGTAAAGCTATGGGAAGCATCAATGATGGCATGCTCAAAGGTAAGACCCTGACTCTTATGAATGGTAATCGCCCACGCCAGTCGGAGCGGATACTGGCGGAACCGTCCTTCCACGCTCTCCTCAATTTCCTTGGTTTCCTCATTCAGAGTATATTTCGAATTGCTCCACTCCATCTGTTCCAGTTCAAAATCCTGGTAGGTATCCTTGCTGCGCACGGTAATCTTGTCGCCGATGATGGTGCGCACCTCGCCAATCATACCATTATAGAAACGGTGCTGCGGATCGTTCTTGATAAACATCACCTGCGCTCCCGGTTTCAAGATGAGCTTGAAATCAGCAGGATAAGATGATTCCGGGAAATTGCCTTCCACCTCGGCAGTAAAGGAATACGCCTGCGACGGAAGGGCTGCAAGCTGCTGCTCGTTGATATACTGTGCAGGAGCATTATGGGTGGTAAGACGGATATAGTTGCCCTCCTTAGGCGGTTCGAAATTTGGGATATATCGCTGGTTCAGAGCCTGCAACGTGGCTTCGGAAGCCTTGTTCTCCCTAATCTGATTAAGAAGAGAAATAAACTGCTGGTCTTGCTGACGATACACCTTTTTGAGTTCGATGGTAAGATAGCCCGCCTGCTTCAAGGCATTGCTGCTGAAGAAGAAAGGGGTATCATAATACTGCCCTATCATCTGCTCTTCCTGCGGAGTAACCACAGGAGCAAGCTGATGCAAATCGCCTATCATGAGAAGCTGAACGCCTCCGAAAGGCAAGTCGTGGCGCTTGCGATATTGACGCAATACGGAATCGATGGCATCGAGCAGATCGCTGCGCACCATACTGATTTCGTCGATGACAAGCAGGTCGATGCTTCGGATGATGTTACGTTTCAGATTACTGAATTTATAGCGTTTCTGTTCGCCACTACCGAAGGTCGTACCTGGCACGTATGGCGAAAACGGAAGTTGGAAGAACGAATGAATGGTCATTCCTCCAGCGTTGATGGCAGCGATGCCCGTAGGAGCCAGCACCACCATGCGTTTAGGCGACAGTTCTTTCAATCGCTTGAGGAAGGTCGTCTTACCTGTGCCCGCCTTTCCCGTAAGGAAAAGGTTGGCACTTGTCTTTTCTATAATGTTCCATGCCAGGATGGATTCTTCGTTCATTTCCATGACCACTTCTTTTAAAATGCTAGATTTCCTCTACTATCTCGCTCATCTCCTTGCGCTTCTTCTCGGCACGAGGACAATCATCGGCAATATGCCCGATAGGAATGATGACCACAGCCTCATATCCCTCACGTGGGAATAGCAGCTGCATCTTCTCAGTATCATAATTGCATACCCAGCAGGTTCCCAAACCTCTTTCAGTAGCAGCCAGACAGAGATGCTCGGTAGCTATTGCCACATCAATATCTCCATGAGGCTTCTCATCGTATCTGCGAACCCAATTCTCGTTCACATTTCTCATGCCCACGATATACATCGGAGCCGTCTTGAACCACTCGCGGTCGTAGCACTGCTGCAACTTCTGCTTAGCCTCATCCGAGCGGACGATGAGCCAATGCCAAGGCTGCCTGTTCACTGCCGATGGTGCCAAACGCACACATTCCATGATGTAATCCAAATCCTCCTGACTTACCGCCTCAGAGGTAAACTTGCGAGCCGAGAATCGTTCCTGGCTCAATGCCAACATATTTTTCATACCGTTTCGTTTTAAACTTTTTAATCCTTTTAATCCTTCTATAAACACATTCAATTTTTCAGAAATCGAAAGCATTTACCTTTTTAAAAGGCAAAATTACAAAAAATCCACGAAAAGCCCAAGCCTTTCGGAGATTTTCTTTCTAATCATCCTATGATTTCCCTGGTTTTATTTACCCTTAAGGCAAAAAATATTTAGCCTTAAGGGAAAATATTTTTTGCCTTAAGGGAAATTATCTTAGATAAAGACTAGCGTTTCGAATATTTTTTGTAATTTTGCAACACGAAAGGATTTGTAAGATAAGAAAATGATAGGATTGGCTGATTGCAATAACTTCTACTGTTCGTGCGAACGAGTGTTTCGCCCCGACCTGATAGGAAAGCCCGTGGTTGTTCTGAGCAACAACGACGGGTGCGTCATCGCACGCTCTGAAGAAGCCAAGGCGCTGGGCTATAAGATGGGCGATCCGTTCTATCAGGTAAAGGAAAAACTGGAGGCTGAAGGCGTGGCTATCTTCTCCAGTAACTACACGCTCTATGGCTCTCTCTCCAACAGGGTAATGTCGATGCTCTCGCACTACTCGCCGCACATCGACCAGTACTCCATAGACGAATGCTTTTTCGAGGTGGAAAACCTTTCTTCCGTCACAGATGGTTCCCTCCTCCAACAATACGGCGCCAGGATTTCTGCCGATGTGCTCCAAGCCGTGGGAATCCCTATCTCCATCGGAATCGCAGAAACGAAAACCCTAGCGAAAATCGGATCCAAATTCGCCAAGAAATACAAGGGCTATCAGGGCTGCTGCCTCATTGATACCGATGAACGGAGACACAAGGCTTTGTCGCTGTTCCCGATAGAAGATGTATGGGGAATCGGACGACAGATTTCCAGGAAACTCGATTATATGGGCATCCGAACTGCTGCCCAATTTGCAGATAAGAAAGAAAGTTGGGTGCGCAGCCATTTCAACATCACCACGGTGAGAACGTGGAAGGAACTGAATGGCGAAAGCTGCATCAGCATCGAGGAACTGCCGCAGAAGAAGAGTATCTGCACCAGCCGGAGCTTTGCCGGTGAAGGCATCAGCGACAAGGATGTGGTGGAAGAAGCTGTGGCTAATTTCGCCGTGCGCTGCGCCGAAAAGCTGCGACATCAGGGCAGCGTGTGCCAGGGAATCACGGTGTTTGCCTGGACATCCAGGTTCAATGAGAACGTGCCGGAATACACCATCCACGATTCCCTTACCCTGCCCATTGCCACCAATGCGCAGGAAGAGATAGTAGGTGCCGCCCTCAGCATTCTACGTGCCAAATACCCGAAACCGATGGCAGACAGCAGGCCCGATCGCCCCGGCATGTTGTTTCACTTCAAGAAAGCTGGCGTTATCCTGTGGCAGATTTCACCTGACCATCCCCGTCAACAAGACCTTTTCGACCCTATCGACCGGAGCAGGCAAAAGGCATTGATGGAAGCCATTGATGCCATCAACCGAAAGAGCGGTCACGGCACCATCCGCCAAGCCGTACAAGGCAATGGTTGCCGATTCGACTTA
>ERZ507052.622-NODE-622-length-9905-cov-37.5984_pt1 | contig 9905 bp, 3 predicted proteins | sample MGYA00512868_ERZ507052 | MGnify/ENA metagenome assembly ERZ507052 | reverse complement strand
CCGATACTCGTAATAATTTCGTTCTTGAGTTCTTGGATTACTATATTGACCCTCCACGCTATTCTATTGATGAGTGCTTGGAGAGAGGTCTTACGTATAGTGTACCTTTGAAGGCTAAGATGAAACTTTACTGTACAGACCCAGATCATGAGGATTTCGGTACTTTCATCCAGGATGTATTCTTGGGTACTATTCCTTACATGACAGAGAACGGTACTTTCGTCATCAATGGTGCTGAGCGTGTTGTTGTATCGCAGTTACATCGTTCACCTGGTGTGTTCTTCGGTCAGGGCGTTCATGCCAATGGTACTGTGCTTTATTCTGCGCGTATTATCCCATTCAAGGGTAGTTGGATAGAGTTTGCTACAGATATCAACAATGTGATGTATGCTTACATCGACCGTAAGAAGAAGTTGCCTGTAACAACCTTGCTTCGTGCTATTGGTTATGAGCAGGATAAGGATATTCTTCAGATTTTCGACCTTGCTGAGGAGGTTAAGGTGAATAAGAAAAACATGAAGGCTGCCATCGGTCGTAAGTTGGCTGCTCGTGTATTGAAGAGTTGGAATGAGGACTTCGTTGATGAGGATACCGGCGAGGTGGTTTCTATCGAACGTAATGAGGTGATCATGGAGCGTGAGACAGAACTTACTGCTGAGAATATCGACGAAATCTGTGATAGTGGAGCTTCTACTGTGCTGTTGCATAAGGACGAGGAGGCTGCCAATAAGTACACTATCATCTTCAATACTTTGGCCAAGGATCCAAGTAACTCAGAGAAGGAAGCTGTTACTTATATCTATCGCCAGTTGCGCAATGCTGATCCTGCCGATGATGCAAGTGCTCGTGAGGTGTTCCAGAACCTCTTTTTCTCTGATAAGCGATATGACTTGGGTGAGGTAGGCCGTTATCGTATTAATAAGAAATTAGGTCTCGATACTGATATGGACGTTCGTGTTTTGACAAAGGACGACATTATCGAGATTATCAAATATTTGATTCAGCTGGTTAACTCCAATGCTACAGTTGACGATATTGACCACTTGTCAAATCGTCGTGTACGCACTGTAGGTGAACAGTTGGCTAACCAGTTCTCTATTGGTTTGGCTCGTATGAGCCGTACTATCCGTGAACGTATGAACGTTCGCGACAATGAGGTGTTTACCCCTACCGATTTGATCAACGCAAAGACTATCTCAAGTGTTATCAACTCATTCTTCGGTACCAACCCATTGTCTCAGTTTATGGACCAGACCAACCCTCTGGCAGAGGTTACACATAAGCGTCGTCTCTCAGCATTGGGTCCTGGCGGTTTGTCACGTGAGCGTGCGGGTTTTGAGGTTCGTGACGTTCACTATACTCATTATGGTCGTCTTTGTCCTATTGAGAGTCCTGAAGGTCCTAACATCGGTTTGATTTCTTCACTCTGTATGTATGCAAAGATTAATGACCTTGGATTTATCATCACTCCTTATCGTAAGGTAACAGACAGTAAGGTGGATATGGACAACAAGGATGTGGTATATCTCACTGCTGAGGATGAGGAGAATAAGATTATCGGTCAGGGAAATGCTCCTTTGACGGAAGAGGGTACATTCATCCGTGATGTTGTAAAATGTCGTCAGGATGCCGATTATCCAGTTGTAGATCCTTCTGAGGTTGACTTTGTTGATGTGTCTCCCCAGCAGATTGCTTCTGTTTCTGCTGGTCTGATTCCTTTCTTGGAGCATGATGATGGTCACCGTGCGCTGATGGGATGTAACATGATGCGTCAGGCTGTTCCATTGCTTCACAACGATGCTCCTATAGTAGGAACTGGTTTGGAGAAGCAGGTATGTGAGGATTCTCGTACCATGGTTACTGCTGAGGGTGAGGGTGTTATCGAATACGTAGATGCTACTACTATCCGTATCCTTTACGATCGTACAGAGGAAGAGGAATTTGTAAGCTTCGAGCCAGCTTTGAAGGAGTATCGCATTCCAAAGTTCCGCCGTACCAATCAGAATATGACTATCGACCTCCGTCCTATCTGTAATAAGGGACAGCGTGTCAAAAAGGGTGATATCCTGACAGAGGGTTATGCAACCGAGAATGGAGAGTTGGCATTGGGCCGCAACCTGCTTGTAGCTTATATTCCTTGGAAGGGTTACAACTATGAGGATGCTGTCGTTATCTCAGAGCGTATGGTTCGCGATGATGTTTTGACATCTGTTCACGTTGATGAGTATTCACTCGATGTACGTGAGACCAAGCGTGGTGTTGAGGAGTTCACTTCTGATATTCCTAATGTCAGCGAGGAAGCTACCAAGGATCTTGATGATAACGGTATTGTTCGCGTTGGTGCTCGTATCGAGCCAGGCGATATTATGATTGGTAAGATTTCACCTAAGGGTGAGAGCGATCCTTCTCCAGAAGAGAAGTTGCTCCGTGCCATCTTCGGTGATAAGGCTGGTGATGTGAAGGATTCTTCATTGAAGGCTAACCCATCATTGAGTGGTGTTGTTATCGACAAGAAGTTGTTCTCTCGTGCCGTTAAGACTCGTGAGTCTAAGAAACAGGATAAGATTATCCTTGCCAAGATTGATGAGGAGTACGAGGCAAAGGGCGACGACTTGAAGGATATTTTGGTTGATAAGTTGCTCACCTTGACTGAAGGCAAGACTTCTCAGGGCGTGAAGGATTACTCTGGTGCTGAGATCATCACCAAGGGTAGCAAGTTCACAACAACTGCTTTGAAGAACCTGGAGTATGATGGCGTACAGTCTAATGGTTGGACAGAGGATGATCATACCAATACTTTGATTCAGCGCCTGATCATGAACTATATCCGCAAGTATAAGCAGCTCGATGCTGAGTTGAAGCGTCGCAAGTTTGCTATCACTATCGGTGATGAACTTCCATCAGGAATTCTCCAGATGGCTAAGGTTTATATCGCTAAGAAGCGTAAGATTCAGGTTGGTGATAAACTTGCTGGTCGTCATGGTAACAAGGGTATCGTTTCTAAGGTAGTACGTCTTGAGGATATGCCATTCATGGCAGACGGTCGTCCTGTAGATATGGTATTGAACCCATTGGGTGTGCCTTCTCGAATGAACCTCGGTCAGATCTTCGAGTGTATCCTGGGTGCTGCAGGTAAGAAGTTGGGTGTTAAGTTTGCTACTCCTATCTTCGATGGTGCTCATCTTGAGGACCTCTCTGTATGGACTGACAAGGCAGGTCTTCCACGTTTCTGCTCTACTTACCTTTATGATGGTGAGACAGGTGAGCAGTTCGACCAGCCAGCTACCGTAGGTATGACTTACTTCTTGAAGTTGGGTCACATGGTAGAGGATAAGATGCACGCACGTTCTATCGGTCCTTACTCTCTGATTACTCAGCAGCCACTTGGTGGTAAGGCACAGTTTGGTGGTCAGCGATTCGGAGAGATGGAGGTTTGGGCCATCGAGGCATTCGGTGCTAGCCACGTATTGCAGGAGATTCTGACCATCAAGTCAGATGATGTTGTAGGACGTAGCAAGGCATACGAGGCAATCGTGAAGGGTGATCCAATGCCTACACCAGGTATTCCAGAGTCACTCAACGTATTGCTCCACGAGCTTCGCGGCCTTGGCTTGAGCATCAAACTTGATTAATTTTGAGAACCCCTAATTAAGATATAGAAACATGGCTTTCAAAAAAGATACAAAGGTAAAGAATAATTTTACGAAGATTACCATCGGTCTCGCTTCGCCAGAGGAGATCTTGGAAAATTCGTATGGTGAGGTTACTAAACCAGAAACCATTAATTATCGTACATATAAGCCGGAGCGTGATGGCTTGTTCTGTGAGCGTATTTTTGGTCCTACTAAGGACTATGAATGCGCCTGCGGCAAGTACAAGCGTATCCGTTATAAGGGAATTGTCTGCGACCGATGCGGTGTAGAGGTTACAGAGAAGAAAGTTCGTCGTGAACGCTCTGGTCACATTGAGCTTGTCGTACCTGTTGCTCATATTTGGTATTTCCGTTCTCTTCCAAATAAGATTGGTTACCTTTTGGGTATGCCGACTAAGAAACTTGATGCTGTCATTTACTACGAGAAGTATGTAGTTATCCAGCCTGGTATTCTTGAGGGAAAGACTGATGCTGATGGTCTTGAATTGAACGGTTCTCACAAACTTGATCTCTTGTCAGAAGATGAATATATGGCTCTTCTTGACCAGTATGATCCTAATGGTGACAATGAACTTTTGGACGATACGGATCCTAATAAGTTTATCGCAAAAATGGGTGCTGAAGCAATTTATCAGTTGCTCCAGAATGTAGACCTTGATTCTTTGTCATATGAACTCCGCGATCGTGCAAATAACGATTCAAGTCAGCAGCGTAAAACTGAGGCTTTGAAGCGTCTGCAAGTTGTAGAAGGTTTCCGCGCTAGTAAAGGTATAAATAAGCCAGAGTGGATGATCATGAAGATTATTCCTGTTACTCCACCTGAACTTCGTCCGTTGGTACCATTGGATGGTGGCCGTTTTGCAACATCAGATTTGAATGACCTCTATCGTCGTGTGATTATCCGTAACAACCGTTTGAAGAGATTGGTTGAGATCAAGGCTCCTGAGGTTATCCTCCGTAACGAAAAGCGTATGTTGCAAGAGGCTGTTGACAGCTTGTTCGACAACTCACGCAAGAGCTCTGCTGTAAAGAGTGAGAGCAATCGTCCTTTGAAATCACTCTCTGACTCCTTGAAGGGTAAGCAGGGTCGTTTCCGTCAGAACTTGCTGGGTAAGCGTGTTGACTATTCTGCTCGATCGGTAATCGTTGTAGGTCCTGAGTTGAAGATGGGTGAATGTGGTCTTCCTAAGTTGATGGCTGCCGAGCTTTATAAGCCATTCATTATCCGCAAGCTCATAGAACGTGGTATTGTGAAGACTGTAAAGAGCGCCAAGAAGATTGTTGATCGTCGTGAGCCTGTAATCTGGGATATTCTCGAGAATGTGATGAAGGGTCATCCTGTTATGCTTAACCGTGCTCCTACTCTTCACCGTCTTGGTATCCAGGCTTTCCAGCCTAAGATGATCGAAGGTAAGGCTATTCAGTTGCACCCATTGGCATGTACAGCCTTCAACGCTGACTTCGATGGTGACCAGATGGCTGTTCACCTTCCTTTGAGCAATGAGGCTGTTCTCGAGGCACAGATTTTGATGCTTCAGAGTCATAACATCCTGAACCCAGCCAATGGCGCTCCTATCACCGTTCCTTCACAGGATATGGTGCTCGGTCTTTATTACATCACCAAGATTCGTCCAGGAGCCAAGGGTGAGGGCTTGTCTTTCTATGGTCCTGAAGAGGCTTTGATTGCACGCAATGAGGGACGTTGCGACTTGCACGCACCTGTAAAGGTTATTGTTAACGACCTCGTAGATGGCAAGTTGCAGAAGCGTATGGTTGAGACATCTGTAGGTCGTGTTATTGTAAACCAGATTATTCCAGAGGAAGTAGGCTTCTTCAATGATGTTATTTCAAAGAAGACTTTGCGCGGACTTATTTCTGATGTAATCAAGGCAGTCGGTATGGCACAGGCCTGCGAGTTCCTCGATGGTATCAAGAACCTCGGTTATCGTATGGCTTACGTTGCCGGTCTTTCGTTCAACCTTGGTGATATCATTATTCCACCAGAGAAGGAAGAAATCGTGGCTAAGGGTCATAAGGAGATTGAGGAAATCACCAATAACTATAATATGGGTTTCATTACCGATAAGGAGCGTTACAACCAGGTTATCGATACCTGGACTCATGTAAACACCAACCTCGGTAATGTGCTGATGAAGGAAATGACCGAGGCTGATCAGGGATTCAACGCTGTGTATATGATGCTTGACTCTGGAGCCCGTGGTTCTAAGGACCAGATTAAGCAGTTGTCTGGTATGCGTGGTTTGATGGCTAAGCCTCAGAAGGCAGGTGCTGAAGGTGCTCAAATTATTGAGAACCCAATTCTGTCTAACTTCAAGGAGGGTATGTCTGTGTTGGAGTACTTCATTTCTTCACACGGTGCCCGTAAGGGTCTTGCTGATACCGCTATGAAGACTGCCGATGCTGGTTACCTGACACGTCGTCTTGTCGATGTGTCCCATGATGTGATTATTTCTGAGGAGGACTGTGGTACCTTGCGTGGTTTGGTTTGTACAGCCTTGAAGAACGGTGACGAGGTGATTTCTACTTTGTATGAGCGTATCCTCGGTCGTGTATCTGTACATGATGTTATTCATCCTACAACTGGCGAGTTGATTGTACGTGCCGGTGAGGAGATAACAGAGGCTAAGGCCAAAGCTATCGAAGATTCTCCTATTGAGAGTGTTGAGATTCGCTCGGTACTTACCTGCGAGAGCAAGAAGGGTGTCTGCATGAAGTGTTATGGCCGTAATTTGGCTACTGCCCGCATGGTACAGTTGGGTGAGGCTGTAGGTGTCATCGCAGCTCAAGCTATTGGTGAGCCTGGTACACAGCTTACTCTTCGTACATTCCACGCCGGTGGTATTGCTTCTAACGCGGCTGCCAATGCCAAGATAGAGGCTAAGAACAAATCACGAATCGAGTTCGATGAGTTGAGCACAGTTCCATTTGTAGAAGAAGACGAGGAAGGCAATGACGTAAAGTGCGAGATGGTAGTAAGCCACTTGGCAGAAATCCGATTTGTCGATCCTAATACAAATATCGTTCTTTCAACATTGAACGTTCCTTATGGTTCTTCACTCTATCACAAGGAAGGTGAGGTCGTTGATAAGGGCACTGTTATTGCCAAGTGGGACCCATTCAATGCCGTTATCGTAAGCCAGTATGCTGGTACATTGAAGTTCAATGACGTTCAGGAGGGTGTTACCTACCGTGCTGAGACTGATGAAACCACCGGTCTTACCGAGAAGATTATCACCGACTCCAAGAATAAGACCATGGTTCCTTCTTGTGATGTTGTTGATGCTAACGGACAGCTATTGGGTACATACAACTTCCCAGTGGGTGGACACGTAGCCGTAGAAGATGGTCAGACTATCAAGACGGGTGAGACCTTGGTGAAGATTCCACGTGCCGTAGGTGGTGCTGGTGATATCACTGGTGGTCTTCCACGTGTAACTGAGTTGTTTGAGGCTCGTAACCCATCAAACCCTGCTGTTGTTTCTGAAATCGACGGTGAGATTACCATGGGTAAGGTAAAGCGTGGTAACCGTGAGATTATTGTTACATCCAAGACTGGCGACCAGAAAAAGTATCTCGTATCTCTTTCTAAGCAGATTCTGGTTCAGGAGCATGATGCCGTTCGTGCTGGTACACCTCTTTCTGATGGTGTTGTGACTCCAGGCGATATTCTTGCTATCAAGGGCCCTACTGCCGTACAGGAGTACATTGTCAACCAGGTTCAGGACGTTTATCGTCTTCAGGGTGTGGCTATTAACGACAAGCATTTTGAGATCATCGTTCGTCAGATGTTGCGTAAGGTTCGTATTGATGATCCGGGTGATACTACATTCTTGGAGCAAGAATTGGTAGATAAACTCGATTTTGCCGAGGAGAATGATCGTATCTGGGGCAAGAAGGTTGTTACCGATGCTGGTGACAGTGAGAATCTCAAACCTGGCCAGATTATTACAGCTCGCAGACTGCGTGATGAGAATTCTGGTCTGAAGCGTCGTGATATGAAGTTGGTTCAGGTCCGTGACGCTGTAGCTGCAACATCTACTCAGATACTCCAGGGTATTACTCGTGCTGCTTTGGGTACTAAGAGCTTCATGAGTGCCGCTTCATTCCAGGAAACTACCAAGGTCTTGAATGAGGCTGCTATCCGTGGTAAGGTGGACTACCTTGAGGGTATGAAGGAGAATGTGATTTGTGGTCACTTGATTCCAGCTGGTACAGGCCTTCGTCAATGGGAGAAGATTATTGTTGGCTCTAAGGAAGAATATGAGCGCATGCAGGCTAATCGCAAGAACGTGCTTGATTATTCAGACTCCGGCATGGGAGAGTAATCTTATAGTATTTGATAAAATAAAAGGGATATGTCAGTAATGGCATATCCTTTTTTTTGTATCTATATAATTGTAGATAAAAATAGTTTTTTTCTAAAGTAGCATTGTAACCTTTGTTATCATGTCAAGGTGAATGTTTCGCGTTTTCCTTGCCTGTCATATTCCGTAGTAATAGCTATTGGGTGGCAAAGTTACAATATGCATTTCTCACATGTGTCGAAGAGTGTCGTAGAATGTCGTTAACTTCATGACTCAACGAAGCGCTTTGTTGCACCTTAACGAAGCGCTTCCTTAGCACCTAATGAAGCGCTTCCTTAACACTTAATGAAGCGCTTCGTTAGACTACAATAAATAACTTCGTTGGATTTTATGCTTGCGCTTCCTTTTGGATGCATGTTTTTTTGCAGGCACAAAGGATTTATTATGCACATATAGTTATGATTTCTGCTATTTTATAGTTGTTCTTTATATATAATATGTTTGCGCGCATGCGGACGTACATTATAATAAATGTGACAACCACTATATTTTGAAGTCGTTTGTACGGGAGTGAAATTGCTGTTATTTGATGTGTATTTATTAAAAGCTGCAAAAAAGTTGCAGTTCTCAGATTTTTTATGTAAGTTTGCAACGTCAATAAAATTAATAACCTTATAAACTTAAAGAATTATGGAAGATAATAACAAGAACAATCAGAATCAGTTTCAGATGGGAATCAACCCCGAGGTAGCAGAAGGAATTTACTCAAACCTTGCGCTCATTACCCATTCCAGTTCGGACTTTATCCTCGATTTCGCCTGCGCACTCCCCGGAATGCCACAGCCGCAAATAAAGAGTCGCGTCATTATGGCGCCTGAGCATGCCAAGCGTTTGTTGCAGGCTTTGCAGAGCAACATATACAATTATGAGCAGACATTTGGCAAGATCAAGATGCCTAATGAGCCAGAGCGTACAATAGCTCCATTCAATACTCCTAAGGGTGAAGCATAATTTGAAACAGAGATAATTAAAGGAGTTATGGCGTGTTCTATAGAAGTATGCAAATGAATGTGACAGTAATTAGTCCTTCGTTTCGTTTCCAAGCACACATCTGCCTTAACTCCTTTGATATCTTTAAGTTCTGAACCATTGAAAGTTTACCTCTTTTTTAGTTCAACTTCGTCTTTCTATTTGGTAAGTTGTATGTCATGAAATACTAAAAAGGCTTCTAAAAAACGCAACAAATAGTTATATAAAGTTAAATGTTGCGATTTTGAAAAGCTTCCTTTTTAATTAGTTAGGTGTTTTGCGAGAAAAGTCGTATCTTTGCACCCCGAAAACGGCCAGAAATATTTGGGACGTTATGGATTTGACAATAACAAAACAAAAATAATAAATTAAAAAGTAAAATTATGCCTACTATTTCACAATTGGTAAGAAAAGGCAGACGAGTTCTCGTAGACAAGAGCAAGTCACCAGCTTTGGATTCATGTCCTCAGCGTCGTGGTGTTTGTGTCCGTGTTTACACAACAACTCCTAAGAAGCCTAATTCGGCAATGCGTAAGGTTGCCCGTGTTCGTTTGACAAACTCTAAGGAGGTTAACTCTTACATCCCAGGAGAGGGTCACAACTTGCAGGAGCACTCAATCGTATTGGTTCGTGGTGGTCGTGTTAAGGACCTCCCTGGTGTACGTTATCACATCGTTCGTGGTACTCTTGATACCGCAGGTGTAGCAAACCGCACACAGCGTCGTTCTAAGTACGGAGCTAAGCGTCCAAAGGCAAAGAAGTAATCTTTGTAAAGCCGTAAAACCAAAGACTCACGACCGGAGAAGGTCGAGAGTTTAGGAAACAAAAACAAAATTTTTATTTCAAACGTTTTGCTGGAGAAGTAACAGGTTGAGTAAATACTCGGGTGCGAGTGTTGA
>ERZ507052.616-NODE-616-length-9986-cov-4.5221_pt1 | contig 9986 bp, 10 predicted proteins | sample MGYA00512868_ERZ507052 | MGnify/ENA metagenome assembly ERZ507052 | reverse complement strand
TCTGCATTGTGCTTAGAGTACAATTGCAGTAAGTAGATGTACTGATTTAGCAAGGACTGAAGACCGTCTTTACTCAATCAGGGGCTTTCTTTAGAGAAAATTTAAGTAGATATTAAACGAGCATGTATTTTAAGGCGTTTTTGAAACCTTCACTCAGTTACACAGCCCGCTATGCTCCTTCGCTCTGGTTTCAAAAACGCCTAAAAATACATGCAAAAATTGCTCAACTTATTCTTTTACCATTACTTAAGGGTGAAAATAGATGTGAAGCAGAACACCCCCACACAACAGAAGTTATGACTGACTATCCTCCCACTCTTTCCACTGCCGCATAGCCTCTTGCCAATCGGAACCTTGCGCAGGCTCACTTGCAACAGTTTGTTGAGCAGCATCACGTTCACGATCGCGTGCTCGTTTAGCCTTCATGCTCTCAATGGTTGCATCATCTAATATCACGATGGCTCTACGATGCAAAGCCTCATCTAATTCATTAGGACCAAAAGCCTGTCCTGGCTCATTAAAATCAGATATATTAAACTCATACACCGTACGTAACTCATGGCGTATTTGTTTTTGTCCCAATCGGTTCGCCTTATTTTTCATAGCCAATAGTCGGCGAATGGCTTTTATCTCTGTTTCAGAATACTTATTTCTACCCATATTTTTCTATACAATGGAGTATGGTATTTATTTTGAGCACCCATTTAAGGGCATAAACACTACCACCCTAACTCTGTTACAAAATGCTCAGCCTCATGCAATGTGTTCAACTTTCCCACATCGAGCAAATGCAAGTTGTGTTGCAAACATCCTCTTATGTCAGCCTTGGCACATATTTGCAAATAAAAGTCCATAATAGGGAATGCTTGAGGCCATTCTGCCATTAAGCTGAATAACCGCGGAGAGAATATATGTATGCCCGAAAAAGCATAGCGATGTAATTTTTCGGGTTGAATGTCAGCAAAAGGACTGCGTACCTCGCCCGTTGCAAGGTTTGTCCATCCTCGCAGGCGCATATCATCATCGAAGAGCAGGTAGCGTTGCGTTGCGCGTTCGCTCACCATTAAGGTAGCATCTGCGGTGGTATTCTGTTCATAAAACTGACGTATGGGCGCATTACTTAATATGTCAACGTTATGAATTAATATAGGAGTGGCATCATTGGTAAAGAGGTGAGCTGCCTGGCGCAAGCCTCCCCCCGTGTTGAGTAGCATATCACTTTCATTTGATATACGTACGGCTATTGGCCACTCATTCGACTCAATATAATCAATAATTTGTTGTGCAAAATGGTGCACATTAACCACCACCTCAGTAGCGCCTTGCTTTATCAAGTGCTGCAATACAATATCTATAAGAGGACGTCCACCCACAGGCACCATGGCCTTTGGCATCGTGTCGGTTAGCGGACGTAAGCGAGTACCTAAGCCCGCTGCAAACAACATTACTTTCAAGTCTTTGTTTTTTTAAATTATATGACAGATTTGCTCACAAAGGAGACTATTAACATGAAAATTCGGATTTAGAAAAGATATTTTGGTGTCTTTGTGTACCCTTGAGTCTAATTAGATGGGTACACACTATTCACGCCACTTCTTTTCTAAATCCGAATTTTATGTCTTTTTTTATTTATACCTACTGTATATCACCTGCATTTGTAAAGGATGATCTTTACCACCCTCTAACTGCACAGAGGTTAATCCTAACTGGCTTTTTACGCTACGCAGCACCGAGGTGGTTGTACCATAAGTGCTTGTGGTTTGCGTGTAAACAGCATCAACAGGCACAAGCACCAACTTGTTCCAGTCAGGATGCTGCGCAGCCCACGTTGCATACTTAGCACGTCGGCTTTGCACACTCTCGCCCTTCACCACGTTAACCATTGAATCGCGTTCAGCCTTTATGTAACTAATTAATGGAGCCACATTTGAAAAAGCGTAATAGTTTTTACTTGAAGTAGTCATACTACTCAAGAACGAAGTTTTGCTATCGGGCATTTGGTTCTTTTCGAAAAAAGTTTGCACATCAGCCTTGCGAAGCAACAACAACTGACCTGGTACGGGAAGCGTGTTAGACGATTGCTCACCATCAACAACCTTACGACGAATAATGAGCTGCGCCATGTTGATACTATCGTTATAGAACTTACCATCTAAGTTTTCGCCATCAATCATTTCGTCAATGGGCAACGTTAGTTCTGTAAAATAACTTGCAGGCGATTTAACATAAGTATAACTTAGTTTGTGCAAAGAGTCGGTGGTTAGCCCCCCAGGATAAGTATTATTGGTGTGAGTTGTCTGCAGCACCTCTTCAGTAGCACCAAAGCGTTCAGCACCATCAACTATTGTGTCATTGCCTTCAGTTGTTTTACTATGATAGCTAAAGTAAACGTTCATGCCCATCATGGCAGCCTTTACCATTACATCCTTACCACCTGCATTTTTAAAGCTAAAGCCAGCACACACATTATGAATGAATGTTGACGAATTGGCAAAGTTGGCTGGGTTGTCATAATAAGCCTGCATCAACTTGGTGCCATACGAAGTAGGCAATTTCACCACAATTTGGCGATAATACGACTTGCCATTGGTTTCATTATCGGGGCGAGTTAAATCTTTAACCGTGTAGCTAAGTGTTTTGTTTACACCACCCGCCTTTATATAATCGTCGGGATTAAGATTGGTGTAATACTTGGCGTTCTCATCCAAAGCCTTTGCACAATCAAGTTCATCAACGCGCAACTTCATGGTAGTTAACGAATCGCCATAAAAACTATCAAGATAGATGCGGATGTCGCAAGAGTCGGCCTTTACCTTACCACTTTCATCTACCACCAACAAATCTTTCTTGGGAAGTCGAAAATCGTTGGGCAAATGAAACTGTGCCAAAAAACCTGAGGTGGTTTGTATATTGGTTTCAGGGTCAATAATACTACCTAAATAACAAGCATTTGTGTTGGCCACCACTTTTTCAACCTGCATGGTTTGACTATTTATGTTGTAAACAGTATCAACAGCCGTTACCCCGTCTTGATCAGGCATAACGTTATTACCAATCATTGACGTATCATCATCACAGGCAGCAAAGGCAAATGCCCCAAGCAAAATGGCTAATGCGGTCTTCTTCATAACTATTGTTTGATTTCTATAAAAGAAGAATAAAGCCCATGCGCTTCAGCGTTTTCTTAAGCAAACTGAATTAACATGGACTCTAAATATATTACGTAGAACAAATAGAGTAATTACTCTTCTTCGGTGCCAACTAACTGATCAATGAAAGCTTTGTAAGCCGCAGCCTTTTCATCATCAGCAGGAGCAGCCAACACTGGTATGTTCAAGCTCTTGGCATATTCCAGCAATTCGGGATGTACGCCAGTTTCACCTTCAATAACACCATCGCTAAAAGCAACAGCCAATCGGCCCAACCCATCAGCTTGAGTTAAATCGACCCCTGCTTGCTTTACGGCTTCGGCATTGGCATTGCGATGTTCTAAGCACTCAGCAAAACGATCAGTAAGCGTAGCATTAGGCATTTCGCCATACAAAGAGCTTATTACTTTAGCTTGTGCAAAAGGCGGTTCCTCACGATAAGCCGTTTTTATATAAAAAGGAACAACAGCTGAAATCCACCCTTGGCAATAAATTACATCAGGACACCAACGCAGCTTTTTCACAGTTTCAAGTACGCCACGTGCATAGAACACGGCACGTTCTATATTGTCAGCATACTCTTTACCCTCCTCATCGGCAAACATAGCACGCTTATGGAAGTAATCATCATTGTCGATAAAGTACACTTGCATACGAGCGGCTTGAATAGAGGCCACCTTAATAATAAGCGGATGATCAGTATCGTCGATAATGATGTTCATACCCGAAAGACGAATTACCTCATGCAACTGGTTACGACGTTCATTGATAATGCCCCATCGTGGCATAAACGTACGTATTTCGCAGTCTTTCTCTTGCAAAGCTTGCGGCAATTGACGCCCATCAAGAGCCATTGCACTCTCGGGCACATAAGGAATCATCTCCTGCGTAATGAACAATACTTTCTTCTTTGACTTCATTTATCTTGTCTTGATTTTATTATAAGCGCCCCATTGCAAACATTGTGTTTACACAGTACCTTTTCAATACTGTCATTTTTGCATAGATACACTTATTCATGTGCTGCAAAGTTAGCAATTTTTTCTGATAAACACCGCATTGCGCTATCGTTTTCACGCACTATGTGTTAAATATATCACAATAGAGCAACAAAATAGGGCTTATTTGATAATAAATGTGTTATTTTGCACTTTCAAAAACGAATAGGGATTGTAAACAAAAAGCAATTATTGGCTTTTGCGAAAATCCATAATGGGTCATAGAGCTACGACCTACACAAAAAAGTTACAAACAACGACAATGAAAGTCTTCAACACAAAAAACGACCTTGAAGCCGCACTTAGCGCAGTACGTGCCGAAGGTAAGAAGATTGGTTTAGTACCCACCATGGGTGCTTTGCATGCTGGTCATGCTTCACTGGTTAAACGATCTGTAAGCGAAAATGACATTACTGTTGTCAGCGTTTTCGTCAACCCCACACAGTTCAACGATAAAAACGACTTAAAAAACTACCCTCGCACCCTTGATGCCGACTGTCAATTACTTGAATCATTAGGTGCCACCTATGTGTTTGCGCCAAGTGTTGAGGAGGTTTACCCCGAACCTGACACTCGTAGTTTTTCATATCCTCCCATCGATACCGTAATGGAAGGCCCTCGCCGCCCTGGCCACTTTAATGGTGTATGCCAAATCGTTAGCAAACTATTTTATATGGTGCAACCTGACCGCGCCTACTTTGGCGAGAAAGATTTTCAGCAAATAGCTGTTATACGGGCTATGGTTAAGGACTTGAAGTTACCTATCGAAATTTGCCCCTGCCCCATTGTGCGCGAAGAGAGTGGTTTGGCTCTCAGTTCGCGTAACGCCTTGCTGAGCGAGAGCGAAAAGCGTACAGCTGTTTGCATTTCGCAAGCACTTAAGACGAGTGTTGAATTTGCCAAATCACACTCTGTTAAAGAAACACATGACTTGGTGGTAGGTGCTCTAAATGCTACTAACGGACTTGAAGTTGAATACTTTGAAATTGTTAATGGCATTACCTTACAGCCTGTTGCCTCATGGGACGATGCGGCTTACATCGTAGGTTGCATTACCGTTTATTGTGGCAAACGCCCTGTTCGACTGATTGATAACATCAAATACAAAGCTGAATAATGTTACTTACTCTGCTTAAATCGAAAATTCATTGTGCCATCGTTACCGAGGCTAACTTGCATTACATGGGCAGCATTACTATTGATGAGGACTTAATGGATGCTTGTGGCATGTTGGCGGGTGAACAAGTGCAAGTAGTTAACAACATGAATGGTGAGCGTGTGGTAACCTACATTATTGCTGGACCAAGGGGTTCAGGGTGCATTTGCTTGAATGGAGCTGCTGCACGCCTATTTCAAGTAGGCGACGAGGTTATCATTATGGCTTATGCACAAATGTCGCCCGATGAAGCACGCAGCTTTAAGCCTCAGGTTATTTTCCCCGAAGGGGAGCATAATCAATTAGCATAGCCTTACTGCAAAAAAAGAATACAAAAACGACCTTCAGCGGTAGATAATGATCGGATTTCATAAATGCGATGATTATCTGCCGCTGAAGGTTTTTACATGTAAGTAGGGCTATTCAGAAAATATATAACTAATTGATTTTCAATGTAAAAATTGTTTAAGTATTCAAAGTATTATAAATCTTTAATCGGAACTAAATATGAAGGTAAATGCCCAGATTTAAATATTGATAGAAAGTGGTATGAGCATGAGGGGTTTGTTTCTCTGAATCCAAAGAACACGTTTAGAAATATGCTAAATGATGGTTTTGCGCAAAGTGATAGAATTATCATAGATAAGCCTAATTTAACTGAAGCGTTTATGAAGAAAGGAATATATAACAGAATTACTAATGGTGCTGAAATCGAGGAGGTTTGGATAAGGGATGGTAAACACATATATCCCTTATATATAAAGTCAGAGGGATAGCAAAATGCCACCCCTCCTTCTGTCGAGGAATCGGTAGTCATTAGCTACGGAATCCTCATTGCAAAGGTATAGAAATTCGCCATACCTCGCAAGTTTTTATTTGATGAGCATTCCTTGCAAATACAATAAGCATTGCAAGGAATGCTTTTGTGTGTTTCACACCTCAATTTTCCAAAGAAATTTAAATTTTCCTCTTATTGACATTAGAATTACATTAGGTTTGCAAGAAATTTTAGGCTTATTAGTCAAAACAGGTGCTAACTAAATTCTCTATTATTGACTATAACCCATCATTTACGGATGACCAATGGCTTTGCACGCTGAACAAAGAGCCTAAGACTTATCATTTCATTACGACTTATAAAGATAATCCATTCTTGGAGCAAAAGGTTATTGATGAAATTGAAAGCCTTAAAGACAAAAATTCTTCGCTGTGGCGCATCTATGGTCTTGGCCTGCAAGCTATGGTAGAGGGACTTATTTTCGAGAAAATTGCAAACGTTGGAGCGATGAACCATTTGTACTGGGCATTCGTATTCATCTGTCGGGCAATCACCCTGAGGAGGACATATGTGATGAGCTTGCAGGTGATTACCCAAAAGATTTTATGTGGTGCGGATGGCATCCTCGCTGCCGATGTTCTATGTCTTCAATCCTCATGGATAGGAATAGCGAAGAATGGAAGCATTTGCACTCTCTGCCAGAGAATGAATACAAGGCTTATCAATCACCCAATGCAGTAAGGAACATTCCCGAGAAGTTTTCTAAATGGTGCGAGCGCAATGCTAAGAAATTGGACTTGGCGCGCAATAACGGAAAGCTGCCTTACTTTGTAAGGGATAATATGAAGGCTGTTGGTGATTTGCTTGGGTGGAATGAGGACTCCATTCTGACAAAAGAGATAACTGAAGTATGCAAGATGGCGCATGCAGCTGGCAAAGAAGTTCAAAGTACAGCGAAATCAATCGCACAAAAGTACGGAGCTAAATGTACACCGATAAACTTTAAGAGCGAGGAATCTATAAAAAGAAAAGTCCTCTTGGAAAGGCAAGAAGTTCCTATGTTTTCGCCAAAGAATTTGAAAGATACAGTACGAACAACAATAGTTGCTGACAATAAGAATATTGAATTTATAATCAGCGACTTGATTAAGCATAAATCCTTTGTGCGACTAAAGGAGCAGAAAACATCATTAGGCTATGTTGGTAATATAGTCAATCTAATAACAAATAATGGGCTTATAGCAGAGATTCAAATAATCACGCCTTATATGATTTATGCTAAAGAATCTCCCAAAATTGCAAAGCAAATTTTGGGAGAAAGTATGTGGAATAAGATAATGTAAAAAAAGAATTAGAAGGTGGGCTCGGACATAAATTTTATGAACAATGGAGATTGTTAAATCCGAAAAGTAAAGAAGCTATCGAAATAGCAAAGAAAAGTGTTGATTACTACAGACGCTTTAAAAATTAACTAATTTCCGATATTTACCAGTACGCGGATTCCAATCCCATGTTATACCGAAATTGTCATACTCTTCTTTTGTGATTGGTTCAAGAAAATTCTCCATACTGAAACTTGGGATACCCCATGCTTCTCTTTCATCTTTACCAGCTTTACGTTCTATAAGGTACTCAATATGTTTTATATAACGTTGGCCATTGTCATCTTCACGTACAACGGCATCAGCTTCATAATTAGAAAAGTATTTCATTGATTTATAGAATAAGAAAAGATTTCCATGGTCAGCCACTCGCATCCCACTGTCTTGTTTCATGCACCATCCTAAAAGGAAAGCCTTGTCCGCTGTTGGAAATCTTAGTTGTTAACGATACCGCAAAGATATGGAAATTCACCATACCTCGCAAGTTTTTATGATTCTTTTTTGATGAGCTTTCCTTGCAAATGCGACAGGCGTTGCAAGGAATGCTTTTGTGTGTTTTACGACTCAATTTTCCAAAGAAATTTAAATTTCCCTCTTATTGACATTAGAAATACATCAGGTTTGCAAGAAATTTTATGACCATTTCTAAATGTGTAGTAATACAATATAGGTTCAAGTTTTCCGCTAACTATAGACCAAAACGCAATCCTTATCTCGAACTCGCGTTTTATTTTCGGATTTAGCAAGCGTTCGAACTCATACCATGTATCGGGTGCTTAACGCAAAACATACTTCGACATTATGTCATATTTGAAGTTTCTCGTTTACTCTTTATGCGCTTGGCACATAATGAAAAGGGCTATGCCAGCTTGTGCTTAAAGATATATGTCGAAGACATGTTTTTTTGTGCTAAGCACTTGGCATGTTCAAATTAAAGAGCACACTCCCCACCACCTATAACGCAAGGGCGTAATCACTTCAAATAGCTGATGAACCACATTTATTCATTCAAACGAGCTTAACAGATGCCCTTTTTGCTTTGCTATTTCACAAAAAATTACGAAATTAGCAACGATAAATCATTATACTTTACAAGTTGCAAAGTGTATAATTCAAAATTACACTAAAACGAATATTATGTCAGCTGACAATCAAATTGACACACAAACGGTTGCAGTACCCATAGGATACGAAGAGGAAGAAATGGCCACTAACTCAAGCCGTGCCTATACTAACGTAAAAGGCAAGAACAAGCATCTACGCAAATTGGGCATATGGATATCGAAACATCTGAGCCAAAAGCAATTTATTTTAATATTAGCCTTTTTGGTAGGTTTAGGTTCAGCCGTTGCAGCCCAAGTGCTAAAGTTGCTTATTCATGAAATTGAACACATGCTCACATCGCAATTCGATGTAACAAAAGCCAACTGGTTGTTTCTTATTTACCCCGTAATAGGCATCTACATCACAGCCCTTTTCATAAAATATGTGGTGCGCGACGACATAGGCCATGGTGTTACAAAAATACTTTATGCCTTGTCACGTAAACAAGGCAACATTCGAAAACACAACTGTTGGTCAAGTGTAGTAGCTTCAGCCCTTACCATTGGCTTTGGTGGTTCAGTTGGTGCCGAATCGCCTATTGTGTTAACAGGTTCGGCCATAGGTAGCCGTTTAGGACAGCTATTTCAGCTCGACCATAAAACCATGATGTTGCTCATAGGTTGCGGTGCTTCAGGAGCCGTTGCAGGTATTTTCAAAGCACCCATTGCAGGTCTTATGTTTACGCTTGAAGTGTTAATGGTCGACCTCACCATGGCCTCGCTCCTACCCTTATTGGTGAGTTGCCTTACTGCCACTTGCATCACTTATGCTTGGACTGGCATGAGCCCTATGTTCAACTTTACGATGAATAGCCCGTTTGTTGTAAACCGCGTACCCACGGCCGTTATGTTGGGCATTAGTTGTGGTTTCATTTCGCTTTACTTTACACGTGTTATGAACTGGTTTGAGCAAGTGTTTGGCCGGCTAAACAATATGTACAAAAAGTTAGCTTTAGGTGGTGTGGTATTAGCCTTGCTCATTTACTTTTTTCCTCCACTTTATGGTGAAGGTTACAACACCATATCAATATTGCTCAATAGCCAATCGGAGGCCGAAGCCAACCATGTGCTTAACAATTCACTCTTTTACGGACATCCCGAATACTTGCTCCTTTATTTAGGACTTATCATCGTGTTTAAGGTGTTTGCCACAACAGCTACCAATGGTGGTGGTGGATGCGGTGGTACATTTGCACCAAGTTTGTTTTTGGGCTGCATCGGAGGCTTTGTTTTTTCACGCTTATGGAATACATACGGCCTATGGAACATTGATGTACCCGAAACGAACTATGCCTTATTGGGCATGGCTGGCGTAATGAGTGGGGTGTTCCACGCACCCTTAACGGGTGTGTTCCTTATAGCCGAACTCACGGGTGGTTACCAACTATTCATACCGCTCATGATTGTGTCGGTGGCCTCA
>ERZ507052.612-NODE-612-length-10067-cov-21.3841_pt1 | contig 10067 bp, 6 predicted proteins | sample MGYA00512868_ERZ507052 | MGnify/ENA metagenome assembly ERZ507052 | reverse complement strand
AGGATGCTCCGGGCACCACCTTCAAGCGCCACATGCAGATAGCCAAGGGCGTGCTGAACGAAGACGACTACCTGCTGCAGGAAATCCTCTTCAACCCGTATACATCGGGACAGGTGGCACAGATTCGTGAAGAGCTGGCTGAACTCATCGATATCATCGACCACAAGGATGCCAAGCGCATGAAACTCTTCCTCACCAAAATCAGAAACCACGTGAAGGAAGACATCGAGATCAGACAGCAGAAATAAGAAGGTACAGAAAAGATACTGGAAAATAGAAGAAATGTACCGGAAAGATACAAGAAAATACAGGAAGACAACAGAAGAGTAGTAGATTATGAGTGAACAGATTGATCAACAGAATAACACAGCTGAACAGCCTAGCATGTTTCAGGTGGTAAACGAGGGATTCACTACCCGAGAGGCGATTGAGGAAGCCAAGAGATGTCTGCATTGCAAGATTCCGCAGTGTAAGAAGGGATGCCCTATTGAAAACGATATACCGGATTTCGTACACGAACTGTCGATGGGTAACATGGGTGCTGCGATGAGCATCATCAATGCCAAGAGCAATCTGCCGGCTATCTGCGGACGCGTGTGTCCACACGAGAAGCAGTGCCAGGGACATTGTGTGCTCGGCAAGAAGGGAAAACCTGTACAGATTGGAAAATTGGAGCAGTTTATCGCTGACTTCGATACCAAGATGAATCTCTCCCGTGAGCTCCTGCCACAGAAAACCCGTGGTAGAGTGGCTGTAATCGGTTCGGGTCCTGCAGGACTTACCGTAGCCGGTGATTTGGCAAGACAGGGATTCAATGTGACGATTTTTGAAGGACAGGCTGAACCGGGTGGCGTACTGATGTATGGTATTCCGGAGTATCGCTTGCCAAAGACTGTGGTGCGCGATGAGGTGAGCAAGATTGCTGCCTTGGGCGTGCAGTTTATCACCAACTGTATGGTGGGCGAGAACAATGTCACCATCGACAGTCTCTTCCGTGCCGGTTATGATGCCATCTTCATGGGTACCGGTACCAACGTGCCTCAGAATATGGACTCTACACCGGGCAGTAAGCTCCATGGTGTAAGCCAGAGTACCTACTTCCTGCATAATGTAAATGCCTATAACGAAGGTGCTTTGCCCCGCGATATGGTTCCTTTGCGCGATGGCGAGAAGGTAGGTGTAATCGGTGGTGGAAATGTGGCGATGGATGCTGCCCGTACTGCCATCCGTCTGGGTGCTGACGTTACCGTATTGTACAGAAAGACCCAGGAGGAAATGCCTGCCATCAAGAGCGAATACGAGGATGCTGTAAAGGAAGGTGTGAAGTTTGAATGGAAAACTACCGTAGAAGCCTTCCTGAAGGGTAAGAATGGCAGACTGGGAAGCTGCGTGCTGAATACACCTGATGGCGAAAGGGTAGAGAATTTTGATAGAATCTATCTGGCTATCGGCTCGCGACCTGCCAACCGCATTGTTTCTACTACTGCCGGAATCGAGGTGGATGAGAAGGGATATGTAAAGGTGGTAGATCGTCCTTTCGGAATGACTACCCGTCGTGGCGTATTTGCAGGAGGTGATGTGGTGCATCGCCCTCAGACCGTAGTGCTGGCGATGAAGGCTGCCAAGGAGGTGGCTCAGGGTATCGCACAGTATGTGGATGCCATCAAGCTCCTGGAAGAAGCCAAGCGTATCGAAAAAGAAGGTACCTGCTCGTAGAGGTTAATATCTGCTTAATCTGGTTAATATCTATTGCAATATTTTGCGGAATGGAGGATTCTTGTTATTTTTGCCTACAAAAAAAGCAAAGATTATGAAGAAAATTATATTTTTGATGATAACCCTGCTGTCGATGGCTTCCATGGTCTATGCGCAGAAAACATGCGTCATCGCATCTGCCGAGGATCATGTGCCTATCAGGGAAGCCCTCATTCATACGAACAATAACCATTGGGCGCGTACCGACTATCGGGGTTACTGGAACATGCGCTACCAGTTTGATTCTGCTACCGTATCCAAACCGGGCTATATCAAGGCAACCATCCGCTATCAGGAGTTGCCTGATACCGTTTTTCTCCTTCCCGAAGCCAAACAGATTGGTGAAGTGACCGTTTGGGGCAAGAACCAGGAGCATATCGACAATATGGAAGAGCAGATACAAGAGAAGGTGAATTCTGTGCCAACATCACCGGGAGGAATCGGCTTCGATGCCTTCGGCTGGATGGACAAGCAGGGCAGCCGCGACCGGAAGCACAAGAAGCAGGCTCAGGAAATCTTCAAGAAGATGGACAGAAAGGATCCTATCGTCTCTGCCTACGAAAAGGCTACGGGAAAGAAGTATGAACTGAAAAATCCTATCAATCTGAGCGCTAACAAGAAAGAAACTTTGGAAAAGCAGGATGAGACCAGGCAGGAATCATCAGAGAAAACGCTTCCAAATGTTCAAAATGAAGCAAAAGAGCAAGAAAATGAAAAATAATCGAGATTGAGTTGGCTTTCTCGGAAAAAGTTCGTAACTTTGTGCCCGAAATAAAAAAGTACAATTAAGAACATGTTTGAAAATTTAAGTGATAGATTAGAACGTTCCTTCAAAATCTTGAAGGGTGAGGGTAAAATTACCGAAATCAACGTGGCTGAGACCATGAAGGATGTGCGCCGTGCACTCCTCGATGCCGACGTTAACTATAAAGTTGCCAAGGAATTCACCAACAAGGTGAAGGAAAAAGCACTCGGCATGAATGTTTTGACAGCCGTGAAGCCAGGCCAGCTGATGGTGAAGTTGGTTCACGACGAGCTCGCTGAGCTGATGGGAGGCGAGGAAGCTCCATTGCATTTGGAAAGTCGCCCTGCTGTAATCCTGATGAGTGGTTTGCAGGGTTCTGGTAAGACTACCTTCAGCGGTAAGCTTGCTAACCTGCTCAAGACCAAGAAAGGTAAGAAACCATTGCTCGTGGCCTGCGATGTTTACCGTCCTGCTGCTATCCAGCAGCTCCATGTAGTGGGCGAGCAGGTGGGCGTTCCTGTATATAGCGAGCCTGATAACAAGGATGTCTGCGTCATCGCCGACCATGCCTTGCAGCAGGCTAAGACCAACGGCAACGACGTGGTTATCGTGGATACAGCCGGTCGTCTCGCCATTGACGAGCAGATGATGAACGAGATCAGCAATCTGAAGAATCATCTGAATCCTGACGAGACCCTCTTCGTGGTTGACTCCATGACCGGTCAGGATGCCGTGAATACAGCCAAGGAGTTCAACGACCGCCTCGATTTCAACGGCGTTGTTCTCACCAAGCTCGATGGTGATACCCGTGGTGGTGCTGCCCTCAGTATCCGCACCGTGGTTACCAAGCCTATCAAGTTTATCGGTACAGGCGAGAAGATGGAGGCCATCGACGTGTTCCATCCAGCCCGTATGGCCGACCGTATCTTGGGTATGGGTGACGTGGTTTCCCTGGTAGAGCGTGCGCAGGAGCAGTTTGACCTGGAGGAGGCTAAGAAGCTGGAGAAGAAGATTCGCAAGAACCAGTTCGACTTCAACGATTTCTACAATCAGATTCAGCAGATCAAGAAGATGGGTAACATCAAGGACCTGGCTGCCATGATTCCTGGTGTGGGCAAGGCTATCCGTGACGTTGATATCCCTGAGGATGCCTTCAAGAGTGTAGAGGCTATCATCCAGAGTATGACTCCAAAGGAGCGCTCTAATCCTGGAATCCTCAATACCAGCCGCCGCCAGCGTATCGCTAAGGGTTCGGGCACTGATATCCAGGAGGTAAACAAGCTCATCAAGCAGTTTGACCAGACCCGCAAGATGATGCAGATGATGACAGGCAACAAGATGGCCCAGATGATGAGCCGCATGAAGGGTATGCCAGGCATGCCTAAGATGCCGGGAATGTAAATCAGTTGATAGTTAATAGTTTATAGCGGTTTCGCCGTATAGTAAACTTGCTTTATAGGCAAGAATGCCTATAAAGCAAGAATGCCCTATAAACTATAAATTATAAATTATAAACTAAAGAATAAAATGCAGTTAATCGACGGAAAGGCGACAGCAGCCGCCATCAAGGAACAGATAGCCCAAGAGGTGGCACAGATTGTGGCACAGGGCGGAAAGCAACCTCATCTGGTTGCTGTGCTCGTGGGACACGACGGAGGAAGCGAGACCTATGTGAAGAACAAGGTCTTGGCTTGCGAGAAATGTGGCTTTAAGTCGACACTCATTCGATATGAGGATGATGTGACTGAAGAGGAACTTCTGGCCTGCGTTGACAGGCTGAACAAGGACGAGGATGTGGACGGATTCATCGTGCAGCTTCCTCTGCCTAAGCATATTGACGAGCAGAAGGTGACCATGGCGATAGACTATCGCAAGGATGTGGATGGTTTCCATCCCGTAAACGTGGGTCGCATGGCGCTGGGCATGCCTAGCTTCATCTCTGCCACGCCGCTTGGCATCCTTACCCTCTTGCAGCATTACAACATCCCGACCAGTGGCAAGAAATGCGTTATCCTGGGCAGAAGCAACATCGTGGGCAAACCTATGGCCCAGCTGATGATGCAGAAGCAGTATGGCGACGCCACTGTCACCGTGTGCCATTCTCATTCGGCTCATCTGAAGGAGGAATGCCGCGAAGCAGACATCATCATTGCTGCTATCGGCAAGCCTGATTTCGTTACTGCCGACATGGTGAAGCCGGGAGCCGTGGTCATCGATGTGGGTACCACCCGTGTGCCTGATGCATCGAAGAAAAGCGGATTCCGCCTGAATGGCGACGTGAAATTTGATGAGGTGGCAGAGAAGTGCTCTTTCATCACTCCAGTACCTGGAGGTGTAGGACCGATGACTATCTGTTCTTTGATGAAGAATACCCTTGCCGCCGGAAAAAAAGAGATCTATAAATAGGTCTATTCTGCACCAAAAGTGTGGAAAAGACGTTATGCGATTCGTGGAGGTAGGCTACTGCGAAGCAGCCTGCCTTTTTTCATATATTTGCATAGTTTATTTATTAAGCGTATGTATTTATGTATATTTAATCGTATATATATCATATCCTCTATATATAAATATGTATATATAATTAAGGTGAAACAATAGAAATCTAAAAACAAATCTGATAATTTAAATTAGAAAATATGATGAAACCAAAGTATCTCCTCTTCTCGGCGGTATTGCTGGCTATGACGCAAGCTTTGGCGCTGACTCCGGTAAAGAAGCAAATCCGTAAGGTGGCTGCCCGAAACAAGGTTGCGGCTGCTGCGAATGCGGCTAGAGCGAATGCCTCTGCTGCGAGTGTGGCTAGTGCGCCTATAGATAAGGATGCACCGGCTTATAGAATCGTGGGCAAGGATTCCACTTGCCAAATCTTCGTTTATTCTCCTGCGGCAGACCAGGGCTTGCATCTGGCTTATCTTACCGACGATGATCGCTGGGTGGATGTAGGTCAGCTCTGTACCAGCGACTACGGTCCGTGGGGCAGCGAGAAGAAGATGTATCGCCCGTTTGTGATGAAGGCGAACGATGGCACCTGGCGTGCGCTCTGGAGTGTGAATACCCGTTCGCCTCAGTTTGCCGTGGCTTATTCAGAGGATTTGGTTACCTGGCGCCCTCAGGATTATCCTATCATGAAGGAGAAGGGCATCAAGGATGTGGCTGCCTATCAGATGGACGACGGATCTTTCGATATCTATCTGAAAACTGCCAAGGGCAAGCGATATGTGCATGCCGACAAGGATTTCCGCACCTTTGAAGAGGATTCGCTGGAAGCCACAGCCGACGATGTACTCTGGCAGCGTGATACGGCTACCATCAACGGTAAGTTGGTGGAAGGCAACGATTTCGAGATTCCTGCCATCCATCTCAACTATATCCGTGCCTGGCACAAGGCACTAGCCGAGGAAAACAGAGAGAACAACAGGCTCCTGCCTCATAACGAAGCTGAGCTTCAGGCTTATCTGAAGGAAAAGAATGTAGAGCTGGCTGCAGGCAACGAGGTTTCTGCCCAGCTTCAGATCAAGGCTCAGAAATCGCATCGCATCTCAGACAAGCTCATCGGTATATTCTTCGAGGATATCAGCCGTGCTGCTGATGGTGGCCTTTGTGCCGAGCTGCTGCAGAATGGCGACTTTGAGTATAACGGAGAAAGAAAAGGCTGGAATGCCATCACGGCTTGGCAGGGATTGAATTTGCAGGCTGGTTCATCATCTGCCTCTTCTTCAGAGACTTCAACCTCTGTTGTTTCTTCAGAGAATGGTGTGAGTCAGAACAATCTTCATTATGCCATCCTGGGCGAGACACCTATTTATAATATAGGCTGGGAGGGCATCACCGTGAAGCGTGCTGCCTACGATGTGAGTCTCTATGCCCGCTGCATGGATGGCAAGAAAAAGCAGCTTACCGTGGCCTTGGTGGATGCTGAGAACCAGATAGTGGCTCAGGCTAAACTGAAGGTGCAGGGCGGCGAATGGAACGAATATAAGACCCAGCTCGTGATTTCTGATAAATATAAGGGTGAACTGGGCAAGGATATCCGTTTTGCCGTTATCCCTAAGGGCAAAGACAGAGTGGCTGTGGATATGCTGAGCCTCATGCCGCAGGATACCTATAAGGGACATGGACTGCGCAAGGATCTGGCAGAGGTAATCGCTGATTTGAAGCCTCGCTTCGTAAGATTCCCGGGCGGCTGCATGCTTCATGGTCAGGGCTTGGAGAACATCTATCACTGGAAGGAGAGCGTGGGTCCGCTGAAGGACCGCAAGCCTGCAAAGAATATCTGGAACTATCACCAGACCCGCAAACTGGGCTTCTTTGAGTATTTCCAGTGGTGCGAGGATATGGGAGCAGAGCCGCTGCCAGTGTTGGCAGCAGGTGTGCCTTGCCAGAATTCACAGCCTAATGCTCAGGGCATCTGCGGTCAGCAGGGAGGTATCCCGATGGCTGATATGCCTCAGTATGTTCAGGATGTGCTCGACCTGGTGGAGTGGGCGAATGGCGACCCTGCCACATCGAAGTGGGCAAAGATGAGAGCTGATGCCGGTCATCCGGCTCCATTCAACCTGAAGATGGTGGGAATAGGTAACGAAGATCTGATTTCTACCGATTTCGAGCAGCGTTATCTGATGATATGCAAGGCCCTGAAGGAGAAGCATCCAGAGATAGAGGTGGTAGGCACTGTAGGTCCGTTCCACTATCCATCTTCTGATTATATCGAGGGCTGGAAGATTGCCAAGGAGAACAGGAAGTGGATTGATGCGGTGGATGAGCACTATTACGAAAAACCAGGATGGTTCATCAACCATCAGGATTATTATGATAACTACGACCGCAAGGCTCCGAAGGTATATTTGGGCGAGTATGCTGCCAACGGCAATAATGAGTTGGACCGTGCCCTGGCAGAAGGCATCCATCTCTGCAATGTAGAGCGTAATGGTGATGTGGTAGAAATGACCTCCTATGCTCCGTTGCTTTGCAAGAAAGGTTATAGCAACTGGAATCCGGATATGATCTACTTCGATAACAGCGAGAAAATCCGTCTCACCGAGAGCTACAAGATGCAGAAGATGTTCGGTCAGCATGCCGGCGATACTTACATTGCTTCAGAGCTGAATCTTCCTGCTGCCTTGCAGCGTTATGTGGGAACCAGTGTGGTGAAGGATTCAAAGACGGGCAAAACGTGGCTCAAGGTGGTGAATGCCTTGCCTCGTACGCTCAAGCTTCAGGTAAATGGCCTTGGCAGCAAGGCTGTGGAAGTAAAAGCCCGTTCTTCGCAGGTCTTCGAACTCTAGGGTAATTCCTATTTTCTATACAAGGGTAAAAGCATCAAACTTAATTCTGTATTGATGCTTTTGCCCTTCTTTTTTGCTCAGTATCTTGTGAAACGTGCGTTTTAACTGATAATTTGTTAGAATAAAGCTTTATTTTATAACAAAATTCGTGATTTTTTAAAAGTTTATACGAAATTTGTTGGTTATTACATAAATTCTCATTATCTTTGCAGGCAAAATAAAAAGATGAGGTCTCGAAAGAGTCCTTTTCGTAGTAACGAACAAGAAAAAATAAAAGAGATAATTCAATATGAAACATCCATTAAGAAGTAGCGTCTGTACTGAAGGCAGAAGAATGGCAGGTGCCCGTGCACTTTGGGTAGCTGCTGGTATGAAACATGAGCAGTTTGGCAAGCCAATCATCGCTATCGTGAACAGCTTTACACAGTTTGTTCCGGGTCATACTCATCTTCACGAGATTGGTCAGATTGTCAAGAAGGAAATTGAGGCTATGGGTTGCTATGCAGCCGAGTTTAATACCATCGCTGTGGATGATGGTATCGCTATGGGCCACGACGGAATGCTCTATTCTTTGCCAAGCCGTGACATCATCGCTGATTCTGTGGAATATATGGTCAATGCTCACAAGGCGGATGCCATGATCTGCATCTCCAACTGTGACAAGGTGACTCCAGGTATGCTCATGGCATCTATGCGATTGAATATCCCTACCGTGTTCTGTTCGGGTGGTCCGATGGAGGCTGGTCGCTGGAAAGGCGAGAATGCCGACTTGATTACCGCAATGATCAAGGGTGCTGATACCAGTATTTCTGACGAGGAGATGGAGCAGATTGAAAAGTGTGCCTGCCCAGGTTGCGGAAGCTGCTCGGGTATGTTCACAGCCAACTCCATGAACTCTCTTACCGAGGCTATCGGTTTGAGTCTTCCGGGAAACGGAACCATTCTTGCTACCCATAAGAACCGCATCGAACTCTTCAAGGAGGCTGCCCGCCAGGTGGTTAAGAATGCATACGCATACTATCAGGATGGTGACGAGAGCGTTTTGCCACGCAATATCGCTACCCGTGACGCCTTCCTCAACGCCATGACACTTGATATCGCCATGGGCGGTAGCACCAACACCGTGCTCCACCTGTTGGCTGTGGCTCAGGAAGCTGGTGCCGACTTCAAGATGGAAGACATCGATGCTTTGAGCCGCAAGGTGCCTTGTCTCTGCAAGCTCTCTCCTAATACTCAGAAGTATAGCGTGCAGGAGTGCAACCGTGCCGGTGGAATCCTGGGCATCTTGAACGAGTTGAACAAGGGTGGACTCATCAATGGCAATGCGATGCGTGTAGATGGTCATACGCTGGCTGAGCAGATGAAGAAATATGATATCACAGGTGCTAGCATCGACCCAGAGGCTGACAGAATCTATCATTCTGCCCCTGGCAGAAAGTTCTCTACCCAGATGGGTAGCCAGGATGCACAGTGGGAGAGCCTTGATACAGACAGAGAAAATGGTTGTATCCGCGACTTGGAGCATGCTTACACCAAGGATGGCGGTTTGGCAGTGCTCTTCGGTAACATCGCCCAGAATGGTTGCGTTGTGAAGACTGCCGGTGTTGACCCAGTGCTTTGGCACTTCGAGGGTCCTGCCGTATGCTTCGACTCTCAGGAGGATGCCTGCGAGGGAATCTTGGGTGGCAAGGTGAACTCTGGCGATTGCGTAGTGATTACTCACGAAGGTCCTAAGGGCGGTCCTGGTATGCAGGAGATGCTTTATCCTACCTCTTACATCAAGAGCCGTCACCTCGGAAAGGAATGTGCGCTCATCACCGATGGCCGCTTCTCGGGTGGTACATCAGGCTTGAGTATCGGTCATATCAGTCCTGAGGCTGCTGCCGGTGGCAACATCGGTAAGATCAAGGATGGTGATATCATCGTTATCGATATTCCTAGCCGTTCTATCAACGTGAAGCTTTCTGATGAGGAGCTTGCAGCGCGCCCACAGCAGCCTTTGAAGCGAAACCGTGTGGTTAGCAAGGCTTTGCGTGCCTACGCCCAGAGCGTAAGTTCTGCAGATAAGGGCGGTGTGAGAATCATCGACTAATAGAGAAAAGATAACAAGTTTTGAATTTTTCAGAATAATAACAGATAAATGGCAAAAGAAGTAATAACAGGAGCTGAAGCATTGATGCGCTCGCTGCATAACGAAGGGGTAAAGACCATCTTCGGTTATCCGGGCGGTAGCATCATGCCAGTGTTTGATGCGCTGTATGGTTACACGAGAGGAGAGAAGA
>ERZ507052.589-NODE-589-length-10377-cov-3.77146_pt1 | contig 10377 bp, 10 predicted proteins | sample MGYA00512868_ERZ507052 | MGnify/ENA metagenome assembly ERZ507052 | reverse complement strand
GCAGGTAGCCCAGCTCGTCGATGACCAGCAGCCTGGCGCGGCCTATCGCGCGCAGCTCCGCGTCGAGCCGGCCCCTATGCCCTCGCAGACCCTGGGCGACAAGCTCAGGCGCGTGTACGACGAGATCGACGAATGGCGCAGCAGGCCGTTGGAATCGGAATATCCGTACGTGTTCGTGGACGGCGTGTGGCACAAGCGATCATGGGGTGGAAGCGTGGAGAACGCCGGCATCCTGGTCGCCATCGGCGTCGACCCCGAGGGCCACCGCGAGGTCATCGGCGTGGCCGAGGGCATGAGGGAGGACGCGGCCGGCTGGGAGCAGTCCGTCAGGGGCATGATCGAACGCGGGCTGAAAGTCGTCAGATTGGTGGTCGGTGACCGGTGCGCCGGGCCCGTCGCCACCGTCAACCCCCATGCTCCCCGAGGCGAGATGCCGGCGGTGCATGGTGCACTTCATGCGCAACGTGCTTTCGAAGACGCCGCCAAGCCACAGGGATTGGGCTTCCGCGGCGTTGAGGGCCGTGTTCGCCATGGAATCCCGGGAGACGGCCCTCGCCAAGGCCGAACAGGTCGCCGCGGAGATGGAAGGCGGGAGGCTGAAGGCCGCGGCCGACTGCCCTGCGCGGGGGGGGTCGGCGAGACGACCACGTACCTGCTGCCGGAGTTCCCGGACGGGCACCGCAGGAGGATACGCACCAGCAACATGTTCTATGGGCGGGGTTCGCGGGATTGGCGGTATTGCTGGGTTTTGGCGTGGTTTAGCCGGGTTCGCGCCGTCGTGCGGCGGGTTGTTGGGGACGTTCGCCGGTAGGGGCGGACATCGTTGTTGCACGGTGGTTGCACTTGCCTTATGGTCTGCTGTCATGCGGGCAGGCCGGTTCGGTGGGTTGCCGTTCCGGGGGTCGCCCGCGTGAGGCAGGTGTGTCATGGCTGGTTCGAGGCGGCGCGGTTGGGGTGCCATCAGGAGCAGGAAGGTCAAGGGCGGCGTGAGTTATTACGCGTCGTACCGGGATCCGGTGGATGGGTCGGAGCGTGTCACGGCCCCGCATGCGTTCTCGTCGCGCGAGGACGCGGAGGGGTGGCTCGCCGCCGAGCGGCGGCTGGTGGAGTCCGGTTCGTGGGTTCATCCGAGGGAGCGGTTGGAAAGGGCGCGGCGCGAGCGGGAGGCCGTCGAGGCGCGTGCCGTGTCGTTCGGCGAGTTCGCCGAACGGTGGCTTGTGCGCAAGGTGCGCGATGACAAGGTCAAGCCGCGCACGCGGGCGACGTACCGGCATCTGCTCGACCGCCACCTGCTGCCGGTGTTCGGCGGGACCCCGGTCAGGGACATCACGCCGGACATGGTGGCCTCGTGGTACGAGTCGCTGGCCGGCACGCCGGGCGCCCGCGCCGGCGCGTACGGGTTGCTCAAGCGCGTTCTCGCGTCGGCGTGCGAACCACCCGACCCGCTGCTGGAGTTCAACCCTTGCCGTATCCGCGGCGGGGCGACGCTCAGGAGCGCGGAGCGCCCGGTGGTGGGCCCCGTCGCCGTCGCCGCCATCGCCGGGAGAATGCCCGCCGAATATCGTCTGGCGGTGTCGCTGGCGTTCTGGCTGTCGTTGAGGCTCGGCGAGGTGCTGGCGCTGCGCCGGCGCGACATCGACCTCGAACGGAGGGTGGCGCATGTCACGCACGCATTGTCGTACACCAAGGAGGACGGGTTCGTCGATTCGACGCCGAAGACCGAGGCCGGTGTCCGCGACATCCCCATTCCCGGGCCGCTGATGGGCGATATCCGCGCCCATCTCGACGAGCACGCCATGCCGGGTGCGGACGGCCTGCTGTTCCACAGCGCGCGGGGTGGGTTCCTGTATCAGGGAGAGTTCGAGAAAATGTACGCCAAGGCCCGCGACGCCGCCGGTTTCCCGGGCGTGCGCTTCCATGATCTGCGTCATTCGGGCAACACTTGGTTCGCCCAGCACACCGACGCGACCGTGGCCGACCTGCAACGGCGCGGAGGCTGGTCGACGCCCGCCATGGCGTTGCACTACCTGCACAGCGACGGGGAACGGCTGCGCCGGCTCACCGAGCAGATGTCCCCCACGGTCGCCGACGGCGGCGATGAGCTGGAAGCCCTGCGCCGGGAGAACCGCGAGTTGAGGGAACTGTTGGGGGACATCGCCCGGAGGCTGTCCGACGGATAGTCCCGGACATTGCCGTATGAGGCCCCGCATGCTTTTCAAAGCGTGCGGGGCCTTTCTCGTCTTGGGGAACGCGCGTGCCGGAAGGCCTCCCGGGCGGGGTCTTCGGGCTTCCCGCGCACGCCGGGAACATCGCGGACGCCACAGGAGGCCTCCCGGGCGGGGGTCTTGTGGCTTCCGGCCGCATCGAAAACCCTGCGGAGGCCTCAGACGGCCTGAAACCGGGGGTCTACGGGATAACCGGCGTTTTCGGTTTCCATGCGGCGATCAGTGAACCGCGCGCTTACGCACCGGATGCGCGAACCGCTCGCACTGGGCGAACGGCATGGGAGCATCCGGAACGGATAACGCCGATGACGAAGAAAAACATCGCTGAAACAAACAAATTCGCCGAATACTTGGGCATCGCCACGGACACGCTGCGCGGCATCATGGGCAACGATTACGAGCTGCCGCGCCGCGCCGAACATAAGGCGATCGACATGGGCAAGGACGGGCGCTTGGCCCGCGAACGCATGCGCGAACGACTGCGCCGCAGGCCCTCCCGGGGCCATGTGGACGTGATCGCATGGTTCCTCGCGTTCGCCCCGGAATATGTGAGGGACGACGCCGAGCTCGCGCGCGCCGTCAACGGCACGCGCACATGGGCGAAGGCCTCCGACCTCGCCCGCGAGTTCGACGTGAGCGCGAAGACGTTGGGCCGGTGGGCGCGCGGCGAGGGCCGTGGAAAGGCCGGGCGGGTCCGTTCGATCCGCGTGCGCCGGACGTTGCTGCTGCGCGTGGACGAGATCGCCGGATTGCGGCCGAAACGTCGACCGACGGACGGCGGGATCGCGGGAAAACACGAAACCGGTGACGTCGAGGAACCTCTTGACGGGCTTGCTCCCCTTCGTGCGGTGCCCACGCCGTCCGGTGCGCTCATCGACCTGCGTGGTTGCGCTGCCGCCCGTTTCTCCGGTCGTGGGACAGGCACGACGATCGATCTACGTGGAATGGAGCGACTGGAGCTCATCCGGCGGAAAAATCCCGACAGGCCGGGCGGCGGCAATGCGGCGAACACGCGTCCGGCGATGCGCGAAGGACGGTGACTGCCATGGACAAGGATCTCGTCCAAAAGCTCATCGAACAGACGCGTAACCAAGTCGCGGCATCCCCAGCCGCCGGGGACACGACCGCCGTGGCATGCTCCGGCTGCCGGAAGTCCGCGCGCCCGTGGGAGTGGCGTTGCGAGAACCCGCACTTCACGCCGGACGGCCGGCAGACGCCCTGCGGGCATTGCCCGGCGTGCCTGCGGCGAAAGCGCTACCGGTTCGTGCGGAAGGGGGAAGCGGGGTTGGGGAAGCCCGGGATCTACGTGTTCGTGACGCTCACGGCCCCGGGGTTCGTCAGGCCGGGCGTGCCCGTGCACGTCGCCCCCAAGGAAGGCGAGGCGCGCAGGCGATGCCCGGCATGCGGGAAATACCACGAGCCCGGCTTCGCCCTGTCGGGCCTGCCCATGGACTTCGGGAACGTGGACTTCATGGGACTGGCCCTGTTCAACCTTTCGCTGAGCGACCGCCTGAACGCCATGCTCACGCGCATGCGCAAGGAAATGCCGGGCGCGGCCGTGCTCTATGTGAAGGACTTGCAGGCCCGGCTCGCGGCGCACGTACACATGCTCATCCGTCTGCCGGAGGAAACGTGGCGCGTCAAGCTCGACCTCGACCGCAGCATGCACATGCGTGGGAAGCGCGTCGAGTCGTGCTTCGTGGAGTGCCTGCGCGGGACGCTCGCCCCCGGGTGGGGTCCGCGCATGGACATCCAGCTGGTCGGCGACCTCGACGAATACGCCGGCATGATCGTCCGCCATGACGAAACGGAAGACGAGGCCAAGCGTGACGTTACGGTGCCGGTGATCGGGGACGCCCGTAAAGTCGTCTGGTATATGAGCCGGGCGATCCTGCGCGACGGCGTGCCGGAATGCGACCACACGGACACGAGGTCTCCGCGCCGGCAGTATTATCGGCACCTCCTGTTGAAGGCGATCGAGGTGTCTCCGGCGTGGAACGAGGTGGTGCCCTCGCACCTGTGCCCGGTTCTCGAACACCGGTGGGCGGCCCTGCATCCGCTCGACTGGCCGTATATGGGCGAGGCGAGGGGCAACGCCATCCGACGATGCCTCTACGACCGAAAGACGGGAGGAGCCAAGCCGTTCCGGGAGCCGATGGGCTTCGACAAGGCCACGCAGCCGCTGCTGGAACGGGCCGAGGGATGCGCATGCCGCAAGAACCGCGAGCACGTCAAGCGCAGGGGCCGCGAACGCTTCGGCATCGGCACCCACCTGCAAGGCTCGACCCGGAACTGGTGAAGGAACCCGGCCGGACGCGAAAGGCCGCCATCGCGTCCGGCCCCGCCATCCGAAGGCCGGAACCCGACTCCAACGCGATTGCGAAACGCGAGGACATGGGCGACTCGAATCATGGAGGCATGGGAATTCCGGTGATGGGCGCATAAGCATTTCAACGATGACCCCATAAGCATTTCAATTCTGGCGACACAAGCATTTCAACAATGGACGCACAGGCATTTCAAACATTGCATCACAAGCATTTCAACGATGGGGGCAAACGAATCCATCTGCTCCACATAACCCCGCATAGCGGAACGACATCCGGGCGGGAGGAAAAACACAAAACCAATAGCAATAACAAGGGCGACGGCTCGGCCACCCAAAAATCGGGCGAAAGCGGAAACCCCACGGGAGAACACGGGCAAACGGGCGTCCCGAGCCCCTAGGAGACAGAGGGCGGAAAAACGGGGTAGGCGGGCTACCCAAGATTCCTGCCACCGCCTACCCAACGGGGCCAAGGGCCGCGACGGCGGAGAGCCTACTTGGCGTGCAGGTCGGGCCATGGCCGCGGCAGGAGTTCGTCGAGGGTGACGCCGAGCACTTGGGCGATGGCCATGACGTTGCGCAGACTCGGGTTGGCCGGGGTGCCGGGCATGGACTCGCCCTTCTCGAACTTCTGGTAGGTGTACCGGCTCATTCCCGAATCGTATGCCACCCGCTCCTGCGACAGCCCGCGCGCCTCGCGCAGTCGCTGCATGCTCAGGCCCAGCTCTTTCGCGTAAGGGGCCCATCTGCCGCCCGGAGTAATCTTTGGCATAACGACACGCTATGGCCGCGACCCATTGCGCATGGCCTCCCTTATATGGCAATATTTGGGTGGCCTCATAGAAATTCAGAAAGAAAGAGTGGAAAATGGCCGAGGAGAACGAATCCGAGCAGTCCGGGACGCCTGGCAGGCCCGCAGTGAAGCTCGGCGTCAAGAAGCTCACCGCCATCATCATCGCGGTGGTGGTCGTGGCGCTGGCGGGTATTGGCGGCGGCTACGCCTACTGGACGCACCACGAGGGCAACGCCTACCATGAGGCGGTAGCCCAAGCCGAGAACGCCGACAAGGCGCTCATGAAGGCCGTGGACGAGGCCACCGCCACCACATACAAGGCGGATCAGCTCAAGGAGCCGAAGCTGCTGGACAAGCTCGACAAGGCCATCGGGAAGGTCAAGGCGCTCAAGGGCGTCCCCAACGACGCCCCCAGCGAGTGGCTGGCGTGGCAGCTCGCTTCCGCGAGGAAGGCCAGCGCCACGGACGCGGACGAGGCCAACGCCCAAGCGAAGGCGCTCAACGCCGCGCTCAAGGCCGTCAGGGACAGCAAGCTGGCGAAGGAGCTGGACGGCGCGAAGGACCAGCTCAAGCGGGGTATTGACGGCGCGGGCAAGACCCTCAAGGACACGGACGGGAAGGTGGCGGACAACGCCACCCGCGACAGCCTTAAGAAGGCCATCGCCGAGGCGAACAACGCCCTCTCCAAGAAGGGCGTCACCGACCCGAAGACGTACACCGACGCCAAGGCGAAGCTCGACGCCGCCGTCAAGCGGGTGACCGATTCGAAGGCCGCGAAGGAGCAGGCCGACGCCCAGGCCGCAGCCCAAGCACAGGCGCAGGCAGCCCAAGCGCAGGCAGCGCAAGCAGCCGCGCAGTCGCAGAGCTCCTACTCCCAGTCCTACAACCGTTACGGCGGCTCCGGCAGCGGGTATTCCTCCAACCGTGGGTATTCCGCCCCGCAGCAGTCCTACACCGCCCCGCAGCAGTCCTACACACCATCCAATAACGGCAACGGTGGCGGCAGCCATAGGACTTTCGACTTCTCCAGTTCGGGCGGGCACGGCACCGGCGGATATCTTCCTGATGGTGGCGCAAGCCTTCCCCCCATCGTTCATTAATGCTCGTTCGTTTTCCTCTTCTCTCTGATAAGCCCCACCTCTTCATTGAGGTGGGGTTTTTCATATGCATTGCAGCCCTGTCATTGGTACGGATGCCCTCAGCACTTCATTCTTCTTGCGTAATACCCGTTTCCTGATTGCCTGTTTGAGGGTAGGCAGGCCGCTTGTGTGGCCTTGTCTATGCAGTCAATATTAAGGAGCGTTATGCAGTTGAAGAAGCATAATTCTAAGACTCCGCCCGAGGAGAGGCCGAAGTGGCTGAGGAGGGGTATTGCCCTCATCGCGGCCATCGCCACTCTTGCCACGGGCGGCATCGTTGCTTCCACGGCCTATGCCGGCGGTGGCGGCGGAGACCAGGATGCCGGTGGCAGCGGCACAGGCGATGGTGCGACACAGGTGTTCTGGCAGTATAAGGATGATGCGTCGGGTTCGTTCGGACCGGCATCCGATATCAACTCCGTGAAGAACGCGTTCGCAGCGGCTAAGGTCACTCTTCACGAGGACACTGGTAGTTTGACGCCTATGACCAAGGCGAAAAATGCGTTGAGCGCCGCCAACAACGAGTGCGTGAACGGCTTCCACCAGCGTCATCCAGGTGAGGGTGATGGTGACTGTCGTGTGGTCGCGGTCGGTGCCATGTACTCGGACAGTGGGTATACGGGCGTGGCATTCGACAACAACAATTACGCTGAACTGGACAACAAGAACCAGTGGCAGTACGTCTGGGACAAGTACATCAAGAACAACAAGTACATCTATGCCGGCAGCCGAGACTACTATGTCACCTCGCCATTCAATGACGATTCGAATAACTCCGTGCAGAAGATTATGTGGGACAAGACCTTCGACGGAAAGTGCAAGGTGAATCCCGCATGGGGTAACGACGTCTGCAACCTTGGCGGAGCCGCTGTGAACAAGTCCATCGTGGTGATCGTTCTGGACAAGTACCAGCCCGCCCCTCCAAGCTTCACCCCCACCATCTCCACCAACGCCCCTCACGTCATTCAGGAGGGTCAGCCCATCACCGATAATGTGACGGTCGGCGTGAAGTCGGGTGACCATTGGATCGACGGCACGAGCGTGACGGCGAGGGGGTATTACTTCACCGGTTCGAAGGACGCGATCCTCAAGGATATTTCTCCCAATGGCGGTATCAACTCCGACGCCGACATCCAGACTTACCTCAACCGGGTCAAGTCAGGGGTGAATACCCGTGGGTGGCCGGGGTGGGGGTGCGGTACGGGCTTATCGGGCCTGATCCGGCCCGTGGGCGCGTGATGGCGACACAAACGCTTCAAGGGCAGGGCGAGGGGGGACGGCGGCCGGCCGGGCGTGTGCGCGACCGGGGCGAAGGGGAGCCGCCGGAACGACGCCACACGCCTTCGCTTATCGCCGGTAGAACTTGGGCTTGTATGCGGGCAGGACGGCTTTGTAGTCTTTTTCCGTTCCGTGGGCCAGGAGGATCGTCGTCTTTCCCATGCTGAGTCGCGTCTCGTTCAGGGTCAGCAGTATCCGGGCTCCCTTGCCTCGGAGGTCTTTCCTGCCGACAAGCAGGATCGCCGTGTCCGCTCTTGCGGTCTCGATCATTCTTTCACACTCGTCGAGGTTGGTTACGCGGGTGTCCCTCAGCAGTTCCCGCAGGGTCGGAATACCCGTCTGCGGGGTTCGCTGCTCCGCGTTTTTGATGGCCCGCAGCTTGCGGAAGAATGATTCGACGATGCTTATGTATTCCTTGGCCGTCTGTGTGCGTGACACCGATTTGCCGCCGGCCCACGCCGCCGCCGTCAATTCGTCCCGGATGTCGCGCGCCTCCTTCTTGGTGGGCAGCCCGATGATGCGCGACCTGTCCGCGGCTTCTTCCGGGTCGGTTAGGGAGTCGTATATCTTGGCGAGTGTTTTCCTGTCTTTGCGGCGGATGGGTTCTGGGCGCATGTCTTCTCCTTGGCGGTCATGGCGGTGCCGGTGCCGTTCGCTGGCGAATACCCGGAGGAGGGTGCCGGCGGTAGGGTTTGCCGTTATCTCCTTCGGATCCATCCGACCGACGAACGTTCCTCGGCTTCCTGTCTATGTATCAAGGAGTCGATTGACGGTTCGAATGGACTTTCATGGCACCCGTATGCGTTCGTGTGGCGTTTATCGGAGGGGGTCAGGGGGAACCTTCGCGCTGGGCCGACCGGTATTCGCTGCGATGCGCTTGCGATACGGAGGCTGGGATTGTTGCGAACCAAAACGAAAAAACTGCGCGGAGCACACCCGGGGAACGACACCATGGGCGCTGCGCCCGTTCCCGCCAGCCCATCACCCTCCACCCGCGACGAGGTTGCGCGAAGCGAAAACCTTCCCGAACCATATCGCGGCCCGAGTCGCGCCATAGTTGCACCACAAGTCAGACCACCAGCGCGACCGGCCCGCGAAAACGGCGGTTTTTCAACGCCCCCACAAGAAAAAGATAGGCGGGAAGAATAGAACAACATGATCGAACGGCTCAACCGGGAGATCCGGCGGCGCACGCGCGTCGTGGGCAGCTTCCCGGACGGCAACAGCGCCCTCATGCTCGTCTGCGCGAGGATCAGGCACGTCACAGCGAACGAATGGAGCGCACGCCGCTATCTCGACATGTCCCGGCTCGATGACACCCTACAGGCAGCGAACCGGTCATCGCGCCATGGACGGCCATGATCCAAAGTGCGCAACTTTTCGGGCATTAGGGGATGCTGGCGTTTTCTTGGAGACTGAATGAGAGAATCTTCGTATGTCCGGTCCCGAAGAACGACAGCGTGCGGTGGAACTGTATTCCGCCACGCCGAGGCCAACGGCCCAGGTGGTACGGCCCAGGTGGTCGAGCACCTGGGTTATCCGACCAGGCAGTGACTGGAACGTTGGCTGGCAAAGGATTTCCGGTATGCTGGCCATATGGCCAAACGGGGGGCGGATGCTTTCTTGGAGGTAGCTTCGCAGCCATTCGCTGGCGGCACCATCTCCAGGTGCTGGCACATCCTGTTTACGCGATGAGATATCGCGAGGAACGTCCTTTGCCCTCATGCATCAGTTTGCCCTCATCCTCCATCTTCTTAAGTAGCCGGTATGCGCTGATATAGCTCAAGCCCAATAAATCCATGACTTCCGAAGATGTCACCTCGCCGTCGTTCTTTTCGGCTAGCTCAAGTACCAGTCCTCGCTGACGTGTCGCTGAGATATTGTTCTGCCTGACGTATGCCGGTAATGCATCGTCTGCCTTGTACACCTTGGAACTCAGAATGTACGAACGGGATATGCCGCTGCCGGACGCCTCCACAACGCCAGCCTCCACCAAATCCTCCACTGCGCCAACTACCCGACGTTCTTCCAATCGGGAAAACTCGTGAAGCTGCGACATAGTCAGACGACGATGCTCTTTAAGCAAAGAAAGTATGATAAGTGCCCATACCGAGAGACTGCTGCCACGTCGCTTCTCTTCTTCGGACACCATCCTGATGAACGACTCGTCTGGCACGGCACGGCGAATGAACAAATTGACCTCGGTGCTGGTGGATTGCGAATAATCGGGCATTGCGCCTCCATTGGCCAATGAGCCGATATAAATCTTATCCACTCCGCGTCCGGTCTGCTCGGCATATCCAGCGGTTTTCAGAATCAAGGCCAGTCGGGGATTCCTCGATCTAGGCTGTGCAGACAGGAGGTTGTCTTCGCTTATGCCCTCGATGAAGCCGCCCGGGTTGGAAATGGTCAGGCCATCGGTGTCAATCATGAACCGCACGCTGCCGATCCGTGCATAGTCGCGATGGCAGAACGCGTTTACCATGGCTTCGCGGAGAGCCTGAGGGTCGAAATCCGGCACGTTCATATGTATCAATCCGCTCATGATTTCGTGGCCGGGGTTCCATGGTTGTATCAAATCGCTGATTTTGCCGAACATGTCAACCAGCGGCAGCA
>ERZ507052.559-NODE-559-length-10770-cov-6.27401_pt1 | contig 10770 bp, 9 predicted proteins | sample MGYA00512868_ERZ507052 | MGnify/ENA metagenome assembly ERZ507052 | reverse complement strand
AATGGTTGATATTATATCAAAAATAAACGTTAATCGTCAGATAAATGATAATTTACCGTGGCTTGACCGTTCATTAACAATGGCAAGAGCTCGTCTCGCTGCTTAGTTAGTATTGCTATCTCAGACAACAATTCAGCCTGTTGCTTTTGTATCTTCTCTATCAAGCAACCATATTTCTGTACAACGCCTTGTTCATAGCCTACTTTGAAAGCCATTAAAACATCTGGTGATACACGTCGTTGACTATGTGAGGTGCCAGTTGCAGCCTGTGAACAATAGGCTATAAATTTTGGTGATTTTATAACCGAATAAATATAGCCAGATTCGGATTCGTTATTTGGATTAAGTACGACAAACTCGGTAGAGCCAATCATATTAGTGCCTTTGGGAACCCAAACTACACGATTAAACCAAGGATTCAGTTTTGAAACAAGCAATTGCCCTTTTTGAAGAACAAATTTATCACTTTTAATATCACTACCATTGTCCAGAGAATATGAACCGCAAGCATCAAAAGAAGGAATGTTGAAATGCTGATATACTTCATTTTCAACAGGAGTTATAGCATTTCTACTTGTTAACGCCAAATCTTTCAATGAAACTCCACTCCATCCCTGCGGTATTTCACGCTTCAGCTTATCATTCCACACCATAGCCCCTCCACTTGATTTATACGGTTTTCCCTCCTCGTTCGGAAAGTCAAACTGCACAAACCAATAGTCGTAGAGTTGCTTTGCCATCGCCTCTAAATTATCATTTATCGGTGCTGTTTCTTTTTTCCTTTATATTATATAGAGACCAATACAAGTTTTTGATATGAAAGAAACAATTATACAAACCGTTTTAGATGGTATGCGAGCGGTTCTGACTGATAGTCAGTTGGAGTTGCTGACAGATGTGACCCGAAAGGCGTTATCTGAGTGTGAGATTACGCCAAAGTTGGCAGAGGAAGAACAGCGCAATAAGGAAAACGCTGAACTTCTCGGGGCTTTTATATCTTCCAAGAAAGTGGAGGGCTGTTCTGACAAGACAATCCACTATTATAAGTCTTCCATTGAGAAGCTGATAGCGACAGTGAAGAAGAATGTATGCGACATTTCCACTAATGACATTCGTTGTTATCTCGCTGAGCAACAGGAACAACGAGGACTTAGCAAGGTTACGATTGACAACTTGCGTCGTATTTATTCCAGTTTCTTCTCTTGGTTGGAAGATGAGGATTATATCACCAAAAGTCCTGTCCGCAGAATACACAAGGTACGCACGGATGCTCTGGTGAAAGAAGTGCTGACAGATGAGAATATAGAAGTGTTGCGTGATAGTTGCCATGAATTGCGTGACATTGCGATGATAGATTTGCTGCTTAGTACTGGTATGCGTGTAGGGGAGTTGGTGAAAATCAATCGTGAAGACATTGACTTTCAAGAACGCCAATGTGTGGTATTTGGCAAAGGCAACAAAGAGCGTGAAGTATATTTCAACGCGCGTACTAAAATCCATCTCCAAAAGTATTTGGAGCAACGCACAGACACGAACCCAGCCTTGTTTGTAAGCCTGCACAAACCGCATACACGCTTAACCATTAGTGGCGTGGAAGTCCGTTTGCGCCAACTCGGCAAGGAAGTAAACCTCCACAAGGTTCACCCTCACAAATTCCGTAGGACATTGGCAACAATGGCTATTGACAAGGGTATGCCGATAGAGCAAGTACAGAAGATGTTGGGACACGTGAAGATTGATACAACGCTGCATTATGCTATGGTGAATCAGACAAATGTCAAGATAGCACACCGCAAATTCCTTAGTTAAGGTTTATAAATTCTGCTTGATTTCGAGTACCTTTGCATCACAAAATAAAAGCAAGCAGAATATGAAACTAAGTGATATTGCAGAATTTGTCACAGACAAGATAAGCAGTAGTAGCATTTCTTTAGATAGCTATGTTACTACGGATTCTTTATTACAAAACAAAAGAGGTAGAGAACAGGCTCAGAATCTACCTCCAATGCAGTGTGCCCTTACCAATTATAAGAAAGGCGATGTTTTAGTAGCAAACATTCGTCCTTATTTGAAAAAGGTTTGGTTTGCAGATTCAGAAGGTGGTTGTTCTTCTGATGTTCTTGTATTCAGAGCCAAGAATGGGCATTACCCATCATTCCTTTATGCAATTCTCATGCAAGATGCTTTCTTTGATTACGCCATGTTAGGAGCAAAAGGAAGTAAAATGCCACGTGGCGACAAAAATCAAATTATGCGATATGAATTGCCGACATTCACTTCTGTGGAAGAAGAAAATATCGGCAATATAATGGTTGATATTATATCAAAAATAAACGTTAATCGTCAGATAAATGATAATTTAGAGGCTAAAAGTCATACGCTTCAAAATAAGCATTCGCAAATTTGCGAATATAATAAATCCTTGCTACTTTTGCATTATGCAAATAGAATTCGACCAAGAATATCTGCGTGAACTTTACCAATTAGGTAAGACGAGTGATAAGAAACACCGATTTCAACCTCAAGTAGTTAAAGGATATAAAAAGGCTATTGATGTATTGAAAATGGCAAGGCGAATTGAAGATTTATTTCCATTTAAAGGACTGAACTTTGAAGCATTACAAGGCGATGAAATTGGTCTTTGCTCGGTTAGAGCAAATGGACAATATCGCGTTGAATTTAAAGTTAGTACAGTTGGCGATGAACAAATCATTACAATTTGTCTCATTTTAGAGTTAAGTAACCACTATAAATAAGCAGCCAATATGAATAAAGTATATAATCCTTACGAATTAGAGCCTTTTGAGCCAACTCATCCTGGTGAACTTTTGGGAGAAGAATTGGAGGCACGCGGACTTACTCAACGAAAGTTTGCCGATACTTTGGGAATCTCCTATTCTGTACTTAATGAAACAATAAAAGGAAAGCGCCCAATCACTCCAGAGTTGGCTTTTAAAATAGAAGCTGCCACGGGTACTAAGGCTTATATTTGGGTAGAACTTCAAACTCAATATAACTATTGGACAGCCAAGAAAAGTAAAAAATTATCTGGTATATTAGACCAAATACGCAACTCTGTTGCAATACTTTAGATTGAAGGTTATACAATAGATGCGGGCTTTTGCCCGCATCTATTGTATCGAGAAATTTAAAATAAGTGATAATTTACTGATGCTTGACCGTTCATTAATAGAGGTAATAACTCGTCACGTTGCTTAGTTAGAGCAGCAATTTCTTTTGTAAGAGCAAGCTGTTTGTCTGCTATTCCATTTTGTAATTCTATCCATTGCACATAGATGTCTTTTGCACCAATAGTAAGAATTGGAAACTTGCAGAGGTCATCCCTTGAAACTTCTTTGAAAGTCGTACCTGTTCCTAATTGTTCTATTTGTTTGATATGGTGTTTTATGTAGTAGTATAAATAGATAGAATCACTTATACTCTTAGGAATAAAGCTCTTGAAACCTTGATTTGTACAGACCTCATGCTTTGCAATAGAAACCAAACCGATTGGAGCACGACTTGACATAAGTACAGAATTTGTTGGAAGCATACTTGTACTACAAGAATCGAAACCTTGCTTTGTTATATTGCGTTCACCTTGATACACAAACTTTGATTGTTGGTCAGACAAATCCTTTGGAGTTATCCAAACTATATCACCGCCATAATTAGCTTCATCGGCTGTTGAAGGTGTCGCACCATTCTTTATTTCTGCAAAATCGATTAGATTTTCAACTTCCCAACCAATAGGAACTTCTCTTTTGAGGCGTTCATTATAGACCATAGCCCCACCACTCGATTTATACGGCTTGCCCTCCTCATTTGGAAAGTCAAACTGCACAAACCAATAGTCGTAGAGTTGCTTTGCCATCGCTTCTAAATTATCATTTATCTGCTTGTTGAGAACTATTTTATGGTCTAATGCTGAAAGTGTCTTACCAATCTGTTTTTGGATTGACATTTTCGGTAATTTTATTTCTATATTCAGGAAATTGTCTGGGTCAATACGCTTGTGACTTCCCGATGTATTAGTATTTTGACCGCATAGATAATTAGTGATTTTATCTGAAATCAACAGATAATAGCAATATTGAAAATCAACAACATCTTCGTCTACTACAAGTGGCAAAAATTCCGTTGATGCTATTTTGTTTTCATCTTGACTATCTATTCGCCATACCCTTTTGAAACGGACATTTAGTTTATTGAACAAGATGCACTTGTTGGGAACTTCGTACTTATTGCTTTGTATGTCTGCTCCGTCCAGAACCTCAAAAGTCTTACCATCGTCAAACGAGGGCAGACTATACAGGTTATATGTCACTCCCTTTTGAGGAGTTATAGACTTTGACACAAAGGTCACTATATCTTTAATTTTCATACTTCTCAACTTACTTATTATCAAGCAATCCCCTTATCTCCTTATCAAAGTCTGAGTCTATGCGTTGTGTCTTATTGAAAATGTCATATTCTTCTTCCGCTTTCTTCTTAGCCTGTTCAGCAGAAATCTTGCCTTTGTCGGGCAGAATCTTGTAGTCGTTGAATGTTAGGAACTTGTCGACACTGGCAGCAAATTGCTTCATGTTGAAAGCATTATGCCTTTCTATCTGGTTTTCGATATAGTCGAAATAAGAAGATACGGTACGTTCCAATTGTCGGATTTCCTTTTCTTGCAGATAGTTCTTGGCTATGCTGACATCCGATTTAAGAACACGCCCATCTGGTGCATTCTTCCATGTAGTCAATCCCATGTGATCTTTCGTATGGTCTGCCTTTGAATAGATAATCTCCGCAGCAGTCTGCCCAGTGATGGCATAGTGAAAGCGGTTTTGTATCATCGCATAGAAATCACGTGTAGTCGGTGAGTTCTTGTCATAGTCGGTGCTACATTCAGCATATATGTCCGTAATCTGTTGCCAAATGCGACGCTCACTTGTACGAATAGAACGGACGCGTTCAAGCAATTCACGGAAGTAGTCCTTACCAAACACAGCCGTTCCTTGCTTCAAACGTTCATCGTCCATGGCAAAGCCTTTAGTGATATACTCGTTAAGTATCTTTGTTGCCCATTGGCGGAAACGTGTAGCCTTTAGCGAATTAACGCGATAGCCAACCGCAATAATTGAATCAAGATGATAAAAATCCACACTATGCGTTTGCGTCTTATCTTCAATTGCGCCATGCTGAGTGGTTATTTCCATTTTGGAAACAACCACGTCTTTGATTAGTTCTCCCTCTGCAAAGATGTTCTTTAAGTGTTTGCTAATAGCAGGAACACCAACACCAAAGAGTTGTGCCATAGCCTTTTGCGTACACCAAAGTGTTTCGCCCTTTATGACTACTTGCACTTTGCCGTCCGCGTCAGGCATATTGTAAAGCAGGAATTGTATCTCATTACTCATTGCTGTTCTCCTTTCCTACATTCTCATTGAAAGTGATACTCTCCAATTGTTTCAGAATCTCTTCTTCCAATCGGTGACTTTCAGCAAATTGCGCTTTAAGTGTGCTCTTAAAGTTGTTCATTCGTTGGGTAAACTCCTCCTCTGTGATATCCACATAGTCAATCTTTATATCGAAATACTGACCAGCAGAGAGGCTGTAGCCTTTCTCTTTAATTTCATCGTAAGTGACAGCCACCGAAAAGTCATCAACAGCCTCGCAGTTGCGGAATGTGTGGACGATTTGCTCTACTTCAAAGTCGCGTAAACGGCTCTTTTTGTTATTCCCCTCTTTATATTCTTCACCCAACTTACTGGCATCAATCAATATCACCTTGTCGGTCTTGGCTGACTTATCGAAGAATAGCACCGAAACATTCGTACCCGTGGTGGCAAAAACGTTGCTCGGCATCGACACCACACCATACACCCAATGCTCATCAACAATGCGTTGCAAAATACGTTTTTCCACACCACTCTTGGCTGTAATAAACCCTGTCGGAATGACAATAGCACCCTTTCCGTTTGGTTTCAACGAATTAAGTACATGCTGAATAAAGCAAGTGTAAATAGCCATTTTGGGTTTTGTCGGATCAACTTTCTTCACCGCATTGGGCACACCAGCCCAAAAGCGTATAGAATCCGTTGCCAATGTTTCGCGATACTCGGGAAAGTCGAGCTTGAACGGAGGATTGCTCACAATGAAATCAAATTTCTTCAGTGTGCCGTTATCCTCCTTGTGCGAAGGTTCGGTAAGCGTGTTTCCCTGCACCACGTTTTGCAGCGAAGAGGCAAAGTTGTTGAGAATGAGATTCAAACGGAGCATTTCGCTCGATTTTTCTGAAATATCTTGGCTATAGATGGTGCAACGCTCCTCACCAATTTGGTGTGCCAAAGCCATCAGCAAAGTGCCTGTACCTGCCGAGGGGTCGTAGCAAGTGACTCCACGAAGTTCAGCATCATCACCCACAAGCAAACGTGCCATCACTTGTGCAATAGCGCGTGGCGTATAGTATTCAGCATATTTGCCGCCACCAGCATTGTTGAATCCTTTCAGCAGATGCTCGAAAATGCGTGAGAAGAAATCGTACTTTTCACCGAACACATCTTCAAAGTTGAACGAAGCCACATTGCGCATCAATGAACGGGCAAACTCATCGCGCTTTTGCGTGTCGGTAACGTAGTTCGTGATGGTATTAAAAATGTTCACTTTGCTCTTGCCCGAAGTCGTCACCGAAAAATTGCGAGCATTGAGGTTAGCAATGTCCACCAAAGTTTGGTCAAGTAAGGTAGAAAAGTCACCTTGACTTGATGCGTTATAAAGATGTGAGAGCGTATGTTCCGGGCGTAAGCGCGGCACAGAAGCAGGCAGATAGCTGAACAAGTCCTCCACCTCTTCGTCGGTAAAAGTGTCGTATTCAGCATCCCATTTCTCAGCATTACGCAAGCGTTCACTATACTCTTCATCGCGTTTGGCTTCATAGCCAAACTTGTCGTTGAAGAACTTATAGAGAAACATTTCAGTAACGATGCGGTATTCGCTACCCGTTCCTGCCAATCCAAAGGCATTGGTTGTACTTTTCAGCGAGTCAATCAATGCAATGGTGGCATCCGATATGTTGATGTTACTACTCATTTGTAGTTATTATTTAGCGTTAGTGTATTGTTGTAAGTACTCGGTAGTAATGAGATTGTTGATATATTTACGGTCTTTCAAGTCAGCGCGAATGTGCATGCTGCGCAATTCCTGACCGATGATTGCCAAAACATCATCCTTAAAACTCTCTTCGTTATCGAGCATGTGAATGTTGAGGAACAGACGGTGGTCAATGTCCTGTTTCATTTTACTTAGGTTCTCAGCAATCTCATACTCCTCTGCCGAGATTAAGGGGCGTTCAACGCGTTGTTTGTTGGTTTCTTCAATACGTTTGTGAATACGTACGAAACGTTCATCGCCCTTATATTTCTTTCTGAGCAGATTATTGCGACGATTGATTTCGCGAATCTTCTTCATCACCTCGTCCATGTAGTCAATGCTTTCCTTTGCATCGTTCGTATCCTTGGGAACAAAACCTTTCTTGCGGAAGTATTCGCGGAACTCATCAGCCAATAGCACATACTTCTCTTCCTTCGTATCGAAGTTTGCTTCAAACTCAGCTTGTACACGTTCGCAACGATCACGGATGTCATTGACCATAATACGCAATTCTTCAGGCAAGCCACGCTTGAACTCAAACTCGAGTTCCGACAATGCTACATTGATAATGCCCGACACATCGGCTTTGTGCTCCGTGTTATTGAGTAAGTTCAAGCGTTCAATACGGTGCGTTACTTCCGTTATCATGGTGGCAAATGCCATAGTGGGCAGCGTACGGAGTTTCTCCTTCGTATCCTCATCACCTAATGAACGTGCTTGGTTCACAACAGCCTTTGCATCGGCCAAAGTAGTGCGCAGTTCGTAGAGTGTTTCCTTTGAGTCGATGTCGTCAAGTTGCTGACGGAACTCCTCCATATTGTCGGTTGAAAAGTTGAAAAGTAAACTTTTTACCTGTTTCACCTTCTCAGCCACTTCTTCAGGTGTTACCAACACATCTTCTGCAATGTGTTGTCCCTCAAGTGGAATTCCGTTATCGTCAGTAGTGCGGTTCAATTCGCGCAAGTAGCGGTTGTTCGTCTGCTCAAAGTTCTCTTTGATATTCACAAAGTCTACCACGTAGCCATACCTAAAGTCGCGGTAAGGGCGATTGACACGTGTAAGGGCTTGCAACAAGTCGTGTCCGTCGAGAGAACGTCCCAGATAGAGTTTCTTCAATCGTGGAGAGTCAAAACCCGTGAGCAACATTTTGTTGACTATCAGCACATCTACTTCCATCTGCTTTTTGAACCCCTCTATGTACTCCTTTCGTTCCAACTTATCTCCCTCATCATGAAGAATGAGTGAGGCCGTGAGTGGTTTTAACTTATTGCCGCCATAGAGCATTGGGTCATCGGCAGCCATGAGCAAGTTATTCTCTTTTTTCTCTTCTATCTGCTTGGCAAATCCGAAACGTTCTTGCCACAATCGGAACAATTCGCGTGCTTGCGGGTTAGTCTTACACACAATCATAGCTCCTACCGTATCATCATTCTGTTGCAATCTGAAACGGCGAAAGTCGGAAATAATGTAGTCGAGCAACGCATTCAAATAACTTTCGTGTTCGATGATTTTGTTGCGGTCAATGTCACTCTTCTTCACCTCAACATTTCCTGCCAGTTGATCAAGAATGCTTTCAATCTTTTCCTTGTAGATGGTTTCTACAGGTTCACGCATCAGTTTGCACGTATAACCATCAGCAATTGATTTGTCATAGTAGTAAGTGTGGATATAATCGCCAAATACACGCCACGACTCGCGCTCTTCACGCAACAGCGGTGTACCTGTCAATGCAATCTTGATGGCATTGGTGTCAGCTTCAAGCAAATTGGCAAGGAAACTTCCTTTGGGATTGTAGCCACGGTGTGCCTCGTCAATGAAGAAGATGCGCTGCATGTGCGTGTTGTACGATTCGTCCAACTTCACCTGTGTCTTATCTTCTTTGAACTTTTGAATGTTCACCACCATTATTTCAAGTTTGCCTTCGCTGTTTTGCGTAAGGGCATTGCTGGCAATGTCATCCATCAGTTCCGTACGACTTTTGGCATTGTGCACAACAAGACCACGAGCTGCAAATTCATCAGTGGCTTGTTCCATCAAGTCGATGCGGTCAACAATGAAGTAGAACTTTGCCACCACATTACGTTTAGCGAAATAATCGGTCAAACTGCGCACAGAGTAATAAGCCAATGCCGTTTTCCCGCTACCTTGCGTGTGCCATATAATACCACTTTTCGTTCCTTTGTCCAACGTGCGGCGTATGGCATACGAGGCAAACATTTGTTGGTAGCGCATTACGTGTTTCTGTAACTCTGTGCCGATAGTGCCGTCTTCAAGTTCGACTTTACGTTCCACATAAGCAAAGCCGTATCTGAGCAAGAACAAGAAACGTTCTTTGCTCAACATGGATGTGATGATACGATTGGTAGGTGTGGTAGGTTGTTTGTTAGTCTGATATTCATTCAGATTTTTAAGTACCACACAATTGCGATGCTTCAATACTTTGTTTTCAATATCCAATGATAGGGGAAGATAGGGATATTGAGCCACAAACGATTTATCTTCCTCACGGAAAACATTGAAAAAGGCCTTCGATAAAGAAGAGCAGCAATAGAATGCGCCCTGAATGGGAACACGATTGGTGTTGTCGTACTCTTGATTGTTTGAAAAAATCATCAACTGCGTAATATTGAAGAAAGTGTGGAAACACTTCTTGCTCATACGCATATTGATACGGTCGCGCTCGGCCAATATGCCTTCATGATTATTGGGCTTTTTTACTTCAATAAAAGCCAAAGGCATACCATTTACGAAACATGTAATATCAGGACGAAACTCATCGTCCGTCTCATCATTATGGCATGTAAATTCGGTTGTAACGTGCCATTCGTTGTTGTCAGGGTTTTCAAAATCAACGAGTTTAACACCGCTATTGGCTGAGAGCAAAGCATAAAATTCGCGTCCCAAGTCGGCATTGTCTGCCATATTTACAACTTTGGAATAAAGTGTAGAAACCTCTTCGCTTGAGACCTCAGGATTAATGCGTTTTACCGACCGCAAAAAAACATCTGTTAAGATGTTCGTTTTGTGGTCATACACCATTATATCGTTCTCGTCCAAGTATTGATACCCCAACTTGCACAGGTGCAAAGCGGCAGGCACTTGAACTCTTGTATTCTCGTTAAAATTCCCCATATCATTTATCTTTTAATTTGCTAAGACTTATTGAAGCGTAATGCAAAGTTAACAAAAAGTCTTAGATATGAGCAGTTTACAAGAACGCTATCACATAAACACCTCCATACCATTTATTTCAAACACGCACACATCTCTCAGTTGTCGGATTTCATTACTATCCAGCAGTTTCATTCTTCGCGTGCCTTTGTTTGACAAAAGGTAAACATAAAATATGAACCACCCTATAGTGAAAGCATTGAGCAGCTATTAAGTAATGGTAAAAATACATGCAAAAATGGCTCAACTTATTCTTTTACCATTACTTATAAGAGAAAATGACTCATGTATCAGATATAGCAAGGACGGCTTCAGCCTTTGCTAAATTATGACAACTACTTACTGCAATTGAACTTTAAGCACAATGCAGATACTTAACTTTGTCATAGATGTGATGCTAAAGAACAAAGTATATTAGTACTCTCTTTCGTCCAACGAATGGTTGGACGAAAGAGAGTACTA
>ERZ507052.554-NODE-554-length-10850-cov-47.5443_pt1 | contig 10850 bp, 10 predicted proteins | sample MGYA00512868_ERZ507052 | MGnify/ENA metagenome assembly ERZ507052 | reverse complement strand
TATCGGCTGCTTTCAATGTACGCTCCTCTTCTGCTTCAGGGAGCACGATGCGCTGCTTGTCAGCTTTAGCGCGAGCTACGATTTGCTGTAATAAATCCATTTTACTTTTTAATATTTTATATATTTTGTTGTTTCCTAAGTAGATCTGTCAAAGTGTAAGGCGCTGTTATCTTGTTTTTCACCTTTTTGCCACATCGACTTTGCAAAAGTACACATTTTCTTTGAAATAGCAGCGATTAAAATGTGTAAAAAAAGCTAAATCGGGAGATTATTCATATCGTAAAGGTTTACGTAGCAGGAAAAGTGATGAATTAAGAGTAAAGAGTGAAGAATTCATGTGCTTTCGTTCTTCACTCTTCACTTATATCATTTCCAGAGTAAGGATGCTTTCCAGTTCCTCGGCCGAGAGTCGGAGTTTGAACTCGCCCTTGATGGCCACGCTGATTCGTCCGGTCTCCTCAGATACGATGACGGCGATGGCATCACTGCTCTGTGATATTCCGAGAGCGGCACGATGGCGGAGTCCCAGTTCCTTCGGAATATCGAGGTTATGACTCACAGGCAGAATACATCCGGCTGCCATGATGCGCTTATTGCTCACCACCATGGCTCCATCATGAAGCGGCGAATTCTTGAAGAAGATGTTCTCTATCAGCCGCTGGTTTATCTTGGCGTCAATCTCCTCACCCGTATCCATGATGTCCTTCAGTGGAACGCCTCGCTCGATAACGATAAGAGCACCTACGTATTTCTTCGCCATACTCATACACGCCATCACAATCGGCATGATGGTCTCCTTGTTAGCCTCCTTCTGGCTCTCCTTGCTGGAGTGGAAGAACCGAACCAACCGGCGCATACCTTTCTGCGAACCTATCTCATAGAGGAATCTACGGATATCCTCCTGGAAGATGACGATGAGGGCGATGACTCCCACGCTCACCAGTTTATCCAGGATAGAACCCAGCAGGCGCATTTCCAGTATCTGACTCACAAAGAGCCAGATAAGCACGAAGAGCATGATGCCCACGAAGATGTTCAGTGAGCGCGATTCCTTCATCAGACGATACACATAGAACAGCAGCGAGGCTACCAGGAGAATATCGAGAAAGTCTTTGATACCAAATTCTATCATGTGCGTCCCTCCTTCATTGCTTCTATTATCTTCACAGCCTCAGCAGCTTCTTTTACATCGTGCACTCTGAGGATGCTGGCGCCCTTCATCAGAGCGATGGTGTCGAGCACGGAAGTTCCATTGAGCGATGTCGTAGCATCTCCACCCAACAGCTTATATATCATACTCTTACGGGAGATACCTACAAGTACCGGAAGTTCCATCACGTTCAACTTCTCCATCTCATTATAAATCTGATAATTCTGGATGAGATTCTTGCCGAATCCGAAGCCCGGGTCGAGGATGATATCCTTGACTCCCAGGTCACGCAACTGCTGCACCTCTCTTGCAAAGCCCTTCATCATCGTTTCGAGCGTAGGCTGCACCGACATTAATATATAAGGTACCTTCAGTTCGCCCACCACCCGGAACATCTCAGGATATTCCTCCTGTCTCTGCTCCAGCGGCACATTGGCGATGCCTGTGATTCCACCTTCAGAAACATCGTTGATGATATCGGCTCCCCACTCCTCGATACACTTGCGTGCCAAGGTAGGGCGATAGGTATCTACGGAGATGGCAGCAACCGGCTGCTCCCTGCGAACGATGTCGAGAGCGAACTTCAGGCGTCTTCCCTCCTCCTCTTCCGATACTTCATCAGCACCGGGACGGGTGGAGAAAGCGCCCACATCAATGATGCTTCCACCTTCTTCTATAATCTGATTAGCTCTCTGAGCTATCTCCATTTCTGTCTGTTTTCTACTACCAGAGTAGAAGCTGTCGGGCGTAACGTTCAGGATGCCCATCACCTGAGGGGTACTCAAATCCATCAAGCGCCCCTTGATATTGATCGTATATTCCATCGGATTATAACTCCTTAAGCCACTTTTTACCTGGCTTTGTGTAAGTCCAGGCAAGAAAGCTTCCACCTATGATTGTTCCAACCACAAAGAAAAACAATAGTCCATTGTAAACTTCCATAGCTTAATATTTTACAAATCTTTCAACCATTTCTCGCCTGGTTTTGTATATAACCAAGCTAAAAAACTTCCACCGACGATACAGCAAATCAGAAAAAACAATGCTAAATAACTCATATAATCAATATTTTAAAATTTTATTAGCTATACCTGCAAAAACAGCTGTAGCCAAAACACCAAAAATTAATACAGAGACATCACCGACCGTAGCTTCACCTTTCAGCAACGGCAAGAAACCTCCTACCCCAGTCCCCGTAAAAGTCAACTGGGATAAACTGAAGAAATAGCCACCAAGCTTTTCCTTCCTCACTTTCACTTTTTCTCTTTCATCTCTGATGCCCATTCCGACCTCACTTTCTAAAGATTCATCGAATATTTCTGCAAAAATAGAAAGAATATTCGAGATTACCATCATTTTTTGGGAAAATTGTTTGTTATGTCCATAATTTAGATTACTTTTGCACTCAAAACAACAGTTATAGACTATGGATATTTCAGAACTCTATCAGATTTACCAAGCGCACCCAGTGATTACCACTGACAGCCGCGACTGCCCAGAGGGCAGCATCTTCCTGGCTTTGAAGGGCGCATCGTTTGATGGCAACAAGTTTGCCGACATGGCTTTGGAGAAAGGCTGTGCCTATGTGATTGTAGATGAAAAAGAGTATGCCAAGGAGGGCGACGAGCGCTACATCCTCGTAGAGGATTGCCTCACCACCTTCAAGGAACTCGCCCGTGAGCATCGCCGACACTTCGAGATTCCTGTGGTAGGAATCACCGGAACCAACGGCAAGACCACCACCAAGGAACTCGTCTCTGCCGTTCTTGGCGAGAAGTTCAACGTGATGTTTACCCAGGGCAACTTCAATAATGACGTAGGCGTACCAAAGACGCTCTTCCGTCTCTCACCAGAGAATGAAATTGCCGTTGTAGAGATGGGTGCTTCCCATCCTGGTGACATCCGAAAACTCGTGGAATACGTGGAGCCAACCTGCGGTATGATTACCAACGTAGGCCGTGCCCACCTGCAGGGATTCGGCAGCTTCGAAGGCGTGAAGAAGACCAAGGGAGAGCTCTATGATTACCTCGCAGCCAACGATGCCCTCGTCTTCATCAATGCAGACAACGAGCATCTGATGCAGATGGCCGAGCAGCGCAACATCAACCGCCTCATCACCTACGGCAAGGACGAAAACTGCGATGTATGGGGAGAAGTCATCTCCTGCGCTCCTTTCCTGAAGTTCCGCTGGCGCACCGAGAGTTTCGACTGGCATGAGGTTCAAACCCATCTCATCGGCTCCTACAATATCGACAACATGCTTGCCGCCATCACCATCGGTCTTCATTTCGACGTGAAGCCTCAGCAGATAGATCATGCTCTGGAGAACTACATCCCAAGCAACAACCGTTCGCAGTTGGAAGAGACGGCGCACAACAAGCTGGTGGTGGATGCCTACAATGCCAACCCATCGAGCATGGCAGCCGCCATCGAGAACTTCCGCGTGATGGATGTGCCTCATAAGATGGCGATTCTCGGACAGATGGGCGAGCTCGGCGAAGTGAGCCACGAGGAGCACCAGAAGGTAGTAGATCAATTGCAGGCAGCCGGTCTGGAGAATGTATGGCTGGTAGGCGATGAGTTCAAGGATATTCCATGCAGCTACCGCAAGTTCCAGAATGTAGAGGAAGTGAAGGAAGCGCTCAAGGCGAACCAGCCTCACGACCATTACATCCTCATCAAAGGCAGCAACAGCGTGAAGCTCTTCCAGCTTCCGGAATTGTTGTAAACGGTTATTATCGTACAACTAAAAGGGGTGTGGTTGTACGATTATAGGGTATTGCCACTAGGCTCGGCAGATGTGCTGACTGCAGTCGGCAGACCTGCTGACTCGGCTCAGCAGAGCTGCTGAGCCGAGTGGGAATCTCTTAGAAACAGACTCCTTGAACCTGATATTCCGACTTCTTGAACCTGATATTCCGACTTCTTGAACCTGAGCAAACGTATTCTTTCACTTACTCAGTCGTATTTGTAAGCTTGTTCAATCATATCAGTAGGCTTATTCGGACGGCTCATTGAGTTCACTCAGGCACATTGTTTCGCTCACTCAATAGGCCCACAGCCCCATCTACATGAACTCTGCAACAGCATTTTAAATACAAAAGGATTTAACTGTACCATAAGTATTTACATCATTATGAATTTTACGTAACGAAGATTTCATAATGCAAAGATACGATGAATATTTGTAAACGGCAAACATTTATCGGAAAAAAGTATCAGACATTCAATAAAAAAGTATCTTAGGATACTTGTTCATGTATCTTAAGATACTTGGCAATGTATCCTAAGATACTTTGCAATATAGCTTCATGTGCACATGAAGCCTGTTTCATCGGCCAACGAAATAAGTTTCATCTCAGGATGAAGCCTACTTGCTGCACATCCCCAGAAAATACTTATGAATCTCCAGACTTTCATTCAATTCAGGATGAAAGGCTGTAACCAGCTGGTTACCCTGGCGGGCAGCCACAATCTTGCCATCTACTTCAGCCAAAACCTCAGCATCTCCCCACACCTCTTTAATATAAGGAGCACGGATGAAAGTCATAGGGACATTTCCCTCAATGCCCTTCATCGGAGCCTCGATGTAGAAACTGCCCAACTGGCGACCATAGGCATTTCTCAAAGCCGTGATGTCCATCGAAGCAATGCGATGGCTAGGCTCGCCCTCAATCTTCTTGGCAAGAAGAATCAAACCGGCACAGGTACCATAAACTGGCAAGCCGGCAGCAATCGCCTCCTTCACAGGCTCCATCAATCCCAGTTCATTCAAGAGTTTCGCCTGAGTGGTACTCTCACCGCCCGGAATAATCAAGCCATCCTTAGGCTGGTCCCAATCCTTCAACTGGCGAACCTCGAAACTATCCACGCCCAGCTGAGCCAACTTCTGTCTGTGCTCAGCAAAAGCGCCTTGTAAAGCTAATACTGCTATTCTCATAACATACTTATCTAATATAAAAGCCCCTTCTTGTGCAGGAGGGGCTCTTATCCGTTATTTCATTTATTACTTACCTCTTTCAGCCATGAGCAAAGCAATCTCCTGCTCATTGATACCTACCATTGCCTCGCCGAGGTCCTCGCTCAACTCAGCCAGCATCTTAGGGTCGTTGTAGTTGGTAACAGCCTTCACGATAGCCTGTGCACGCTTAGCAGGGTTACCGCTCTTGAAGATACCAGAACCTACGAATACACCCTCGGCACCGAGCTGCATCATCAGGGCAGCATCAGCTGGAGTAGCCACACCACCGGCAGCGAAGTTAACCACTGGCAACTTGCCGTTCTCGTGAACATACTTCACCAGGTCGTAAGGAGCCTGCAACTGCTTGGCAGCCTCATAAAGCTCATCCTCGCTCATAGAAACCAGGCGGCGGATTTCGCTCTGCATCATACGCATGTGGGTAACAGCCTGAACCACATCACCTGTTCCTGGCTCACCCTTGGTACGGATCATCGTAGCACCCTCAGCGATACGGCGGAGTGCCTCGCCCAGGTTCTTGGCACCACAAACGAATGGTACGTCAAACTGAGTCTTGTCAATGTGATAAACGTTATCTGCTGGAGAGAGCACCTCGCTCTCGTCGATATAGTCGATTTCGATAGCCTGAAGAATCTGAGCCTCAGCGAAGTGACCGATGCGGCACTTAGCCATTACAGGGATAGAAACAGCCTCCTGAATACCCTTAATCATCTTAGGGTCGCTCATACGAGAAACACCACCTGCTGCACGGATGTCAGCTGGAATACGTTCCAAAGCCATTACTGCGCATGCACCTGCAGCCTCTGCGATTTTTGCCTGTTCTGGAGTTGTTACGTCCATAATCACACCACCCTTGAGCATCTGAGCCAAGTTGCGGTTCAATTCTTGTCTATTTTCTGCCATAATTCTTTTAATTTTATCTATTTACGGCTGCAAAGGAAACAATTTTCGGAGAAACAGCAGAAAGATGTTCCAAATTCTGCAAACATTGAGTCATTTTGTATAAAGGATGATTCGCAAAAGTATAAGCCATATTCCGAAATATGCAAAGCTCTACACAGATTAGGCGGCTAACCATCATCGGCAAGCGTGGTAGAAGAGTGAACCTAGCCTTTCTGCCTGAAAGCAGAAGGCGTTACCCCTCTCATCTTCTTGAAGAACTTGGTGAGATGAGCCTGGGATGAGAAGCCGAAGGTGTTGGCAATCTCCTGCACCGTATGCGTGGTGGTAGAAAGCTCGCGCTCTATCTCCTTCACGATGTATTCATCGATAATCGCCTTCGGCGTCTTGCCGGAAATGCGGCGGGTAACCTGCGCCAGATAACGGCCACTCACATTCAGCTGGTCGGCATAGAAATGCACATCGCTATAGGTGCGGCAGAAGTTATTCACCTGCGAGATAAACTGGTTGTAAAGATCGGAACTCCTGCCCTGCAGATTACTCTCCCTAGCCAGTTCTATATTGATGAAATCCTGCGCCATCGCCAACGCCTCCTCCATCTTCTTGCCCTGGTTCAGATAGATGGCAAGGGCAGAAGAGAAGCGGTTGATGAGACCATGCGAATTGGCATTATCGAGGCGATAGATCCGGAGTCCCTGCTTCTCGGCAAGTTCCAGGAGCCGGGAGTTCTGAAGGATGATGTCGCTCTCCTTCTTTCTTGCCACGACTACCGAACAGAGCGGCAGCAGACGATATTTGATCTGGCTCACCACATCCTCGGTCATCAGCGCATCGCCCTGACTCGACCAGATGGAAGGGGCGTAGATGATGTGGTCGGGACGATACTTGGTCAGGGCATCGATGAGCACATTCAGCGTCTCTACCTTACGAATCATTCCCACCTTCACAATGCGGGGCTGCATATCGTTCATGATGGCTTCTATCTGACCGGAGACGATTTCGGCAGGAATATCGAAGAACTCCTGGATGCCCAGGGTGTTCTGCACGGTGATGCTGGTTATCGCCGAAACGGCATAACCGCCCAATTCGAATATCGTCTTGATATCCGCCTGCACACCCGAACCGCCGGTGCTGTCGGAACCGGTAATCGTTAATATTGGCAACATTTCGTTTGAACTTGAATGAATCTTTCTATCTCTTCATATATTCCGAAGGCGACATGCCGAACAACTTGGAGAAGCACTTCGAGAAGTAGCTGCTGTTGGAGAAGCCCACGGTGTACATCACCTCGGAAACGCTGAACTTGCCAGCCTTCAGCAGTTTAGCAGCCTTGCGCAATCGCATGTCACGAATCAGTTCTACAGGCGTCTGCCCCGTAAGCATCTTCACCTTGCGATAGAGCTGCTTGTTACCCATGCCCATCTTCTCCTGAAGCATTGTTACGTTGAAGTTGGAATCTATCATGTTTTCATCTATCGCCTCCTTAATCTGATCAAGCAGGCGCTGATCCATTTCATCCAACTCTTCAACTTCCGGCTGCGGTCCATTAACCATCTGAACGACCATGGCACCCGGAGCATCATCCGACGAAACATCCACATCGAGCGTAGAACTTACCACATGGGATACCTCTTCGAAAGAACGATGCTCCACTGCCGACTTCAGGTCGTCGGCAAGGTTGGCATAGAACTCCATACGTGCCTTCACCTGCTCCAGAATCTCAGCCTTCTGCTTCTCAGCCTCCCGCAACTGCTTCTTCACGAAATGAGAGTTGATGATCCAGGCGAGGAAGACAATCAGCAGGGTAAGATAGAACAGCTTGCACCAGATGGTGAGATACCAAGGTGGAAGCACGGAGATATCGAGCGTATAAACCTCGTCGCCGATATTGCCCTCGCCATCCAGCACATGAACGGACAGCTGGTAATCGCCATACGACAAGCCATTGTATGAAATATCGAGATTGCCCTTGTCCAGATAGTGCCACTCATGGTCGCTACCCTCCAGGCGATAAGCATAGACGGCTGTAGGATGGTCGGCAAAAGGAAGGTCGGAGAGCTGAAGGGTGAAACTGTTCTCATCGCTCTTCAACACCAAGGTCTTCAAACCAACAGGCGATACGCCCGGCGTACCCTTGATGCTCTCGTCGAGCAACGCCTCCTGGGTCTGTCTGCCATTCACCACAATGCCAGCCAGCAGCAGCTGCGCCTTACCGTTCTTCGGCATGTCGAGGTCGGCACGGATAGAGACGAAGCCATCGTTGCCACCCATCACCACCTCGTGGTTCAGCTTGGAATAATAGATATTGTTAGGAGTAACCATCGGGATGATGAAGCGGAAGCTGTTGCCCTTAGGATCCAGCACGCAGCATGCGTTTCCGGCAGCCACCCAGATGTTTCCTTCCACATCACACATGGAAACCACCTTGTCGCCAATCTTCCATTCCTTGCTATCCACCTCCTTGCCCTTCATAGGCAGGTTCACCATGTAGCACTTGACGCTGGCGTTATATCCTACCCACACGTTGCCGTTGCCGGAAGCCATGAGATAGTTGATGGCGTCGTTGCCTCCGATATGGGCCACGCGCATGGTGTAAGGGTCGATGCGGTCGAGATGGTCATGGGAAGAAGCCCAGATCATTCCCTTGCTATCGAGCACCATCTGTCCGACATGCAAGCCCGAGAGGGCATTCTGTCCCTTGTCGGAAAAATGATAGTCTGCCACGCAGGTAGCCGTGCCCGAAGCTGCATGGGCGATGGCTGCCACCAGGCGCTGCTTCTCCATCACGAAGATGCCGCCCTGATAGGACGCCATCCAGATTCTGCCCTTTCTATCCTGAAGGATATCGTAGGCCCAGGCGGTGGAATACTTGCCGGTCTTATCATAGACGATGAAATTGAGCAACTGTCTGGTCGCCCTATCATAAAGGTTGATACCGTGGTCTGTGCAGACCCACACATCACCATCCTGATCTTCATAAATCTTGCGCACACGGTTGTGGGCTAAAGGAGCCGCAGGATTGTTCTGCTTATACCATACCACATTCTGATAATCAGATACGGCACCCTGGGCACGCACGCCCTCGGTATAATGAATCAAGCCATTGGTACCACCCATCCACCATTCGCCATTACGGGTCTGGAGGATGGCATGCAGGAAGCTTCCCTCGCCGGAGAAGGTAATCTTATCGAGCGATGTGAAGCGATAGTAGGTATGGGTAGAGAGACGTGAAAGTCCGTTGTCGGTACCAATCCACACATTCTGCCATTTATCTACATAGCAAGCCCATACGATGTTGTTGGGGATGGTAGCCTCATTGCGGGAGTCGTGAACGAAATGCTCCAGACTATTGTTCATCGCCATGCGATAGAGACCATTGTCGGTACCGATATAGAGATTTCCATCCTGGTCTTCATCAATACATTTCACGGAGTTTCCGTTCAGCGCTTCTATCTTCGAAAAATTCTGCAGGCTGCGGTCGGCGCAATAAAGAGCACCCTCGGTACCTATCCAATAGCAATGGCGGATGGCATCGTAAGCCAGGGCATTGACCAAAGGCTGTGCGCCCGGGGAAAGAAGGATGGGACGGTTGTTAAGACGGAGTCCGGAGAGTGAACCCACGAGAAGTCCCTTCTGGGTATACAAGATGGCATACACATCCGGAGCGAAGGCTTTCTTTTTGTCCTTCATATCGATTACGCGCAGTTCCTTCAGTGCCTTTTTCTTGCTTTCATCTCCATAAGCCTCTGCATCAGGGGTAGAAACATAGGTTTCCTTCTTGGCATCAAACTGCAGGATGCCATTGCCCGTAGCCATATAGAGCATGCTACCATCGAAACCGAGTGCATTGATGCGTACATGATTAAAGGTGTGGGGAGCAAAATGGCGATAGTCATGATAGCCGTCATAACTGTAAAGTCCGTTATCGGTTCCAAGCCAGATGATGCCATTGGCATCCTGAGTAATCGCACTAACCGTCTGAGCACCATCAAGGGTGGTGTTGACGAATCTTTGCGCATGAAGCGCTAAAGTAGCGAAGAGCATAGCTATCGCCATACCCAATCGGTTTATAGTTGTAGTTATCTTGTTCATGGCTGCAAAATTACACATTATTCATGATAACGCCAAACTTTCTTTGGGAAAAATTACACATTCAGCGCCATTGAACTGAAAAATCCCCTAGGAGCAGAAGTTTCTACTCCTAGGGGATTCTACATATTTAATAAGGAAGCCCTTACATTGCCTGCAACTTCAATGTCTTCTCGATGTTGCGCTTGCCATCCTTCACGGTGAGGATGATGTCACCCTTCTGTGCCTTGCTCTGAACAACAATAACGAGTTTGCCGGAGAAGAGACGCATGTGTGGCTGGGTGAATGGTTCGAGCGATGTGGCATCGCCATTGCAGGCTGCCTTGAAGGTTCCGGCACCTGTTACCTCGAAGGTAAGCTCATCATCAGCGAGCGGACACTCATTGCCATCCTTATCCAGAAGGCTCACGGTAACAAAAGCGAGGTCTTTTCCATCGGCATTCAGCAGCACATTGTGCTCATCGGTGCAGCCTTCGACCATGCAGGCGATAGGCTCATGGTCTGGAGTTTCCACGCTGAACTTCATCTGCGCTGGTTCTCCTGCTGTACGCTTCACGTCTTCGCCTACCTTGTCGCCATACTGGTTGTAGGTAACCACCCGAATCTCGCCCGGTTCATACTTCACGTTGTTCCAGCGGAGGCGATAGCGGTCGAGTCGGCTTGACTTGTCCTTGCGCACTCTGCCCTGGCTCTTGCCATTCACGAAAAGCTCGCCTTCCACACCATCGGTGT
>ERZ507052.553-NODE-553-length-10852-cov-4.8017_pt1 | contig 10852 bp, 10 predicted proteins | sample MGYA00512868_ERZ507052 | MGnify/ENA metagenome assembly ERZ507052 | reverse complement strand
GAAGATCGACTATGTGGAATTCTCCACATGGCTGCAGAACGTGCACGCCAACGGCGACTACGAGCTGTCATTGGTGGACCACGCCGAAAGCCACGACTTCTACAAGTGGACCACGCCGGACTACTACTACCATTACGACGGCAAGCAGGCGCAGAAACTGTACGCCAAGGCTTTGGAAGCCACCGACGAGGCCGACAGCGCGAAATACCTGAAGCAGGCGGCGAAGGCCGTAAGCGAGGACGCGCCGGCGGACTGGCTGTTCGGCTACCGCGTGACGGTGGCCGTCAACAAGCACGTGCAGGGCTTCCCCAGCAAGCTCAGCCAGACGGTGCTGCCATTGTGGCGGATCTCCAAGAATAAGTAAGGGAACGGTATTTCCATGCGATTCGTGGGAAAGCGGCTGGCGCTGTTCGTAGCGGCTTTAGTGGGCCTGTCCGCGCTGGTGTTCGTGATGCTGCGCGTATTGCCGGGAGACGTCGCCGCGGTCATCGCCGGCACGAACGCCACCCCCGAACGCATTGCGTCGCTGCGCGCCGAATTCGGCTTGGACAAGCCGCTCGTCGCACAATATGGCGATTGGATGGCGGGCATGCTGCATGGCGACCTCGGCGTGTCCGCAGTCGGCGGACGGCCGGTCGCGCGGCAGATCGCCATGCGCGCCGCCGTAACGTTCCCTCTGATTGTGCTGAGCCTGCTGATCGCGCTGGCGATCGGCCTGCCGCTTGGCTGCGCGGCCGTCCTGACACGCAATCCGCGGCTGCGCGGCCTGTTCCACGGCATTGCGATCGTGGGCGGCGCGGTGCCCGCATTGTGGGGCGGCCTACTGCTGATCCTGCTGTTCTCCCGTGGCACGGGACTGTTGGAATTGCTGCCCGCGCAAGGCTTCCCCGACACCGGCTGGGCCACGCCGGGAAAGGCCCTGTCCTGTCTGCTGCTGCCGGCGCTCACCACCGGCATCACAGCCGGCGCGTCCATCATGCGCTACACGCGTGCCGCAGTGGGGGATATGGCCTCATCGCAGGCGGTGGATATGGCCATGGCCTGCGGCATGACCCGCAAACAGGCGGTATTGCGCGTGGCGTTGCGTCTGGCCACTGCGCAACTGGTGTCGGTGGTCGGCCTGACCTTCGCGCAAATGATCACCGGCGTGATGGTGGTGGAAAACCTGTTCGCCCTGCCGGGTCTTGGCGCCATGCTGGTCACCGACGTCGGCAACCGCGACCTGATCGCAGTGCAAAGCGAACTGTTCCTGCTGGCCGCGTTCTTCCTGCTGCTGGGTCTCGTGGTCGATCTGACGCACCGCGCGCTGGATCCACGGCTGAAGGCCTCCGGCGTCGTTTCGGGGAAGGTGAACGCATGAGCAGATCGAATCCTACGCAAACTCCGAACGCTACGGATGGTGAAGAATCAGCGTCCACAACGCCAGCGGAAGCTACTATGAGCACGACGGGTGCGGTCGTCTCGTCCATCTGGGCCAAGGCGAGCGGCAGATACGCGACGATCGTCATCGGACTATGGCTGCTGACCGCTGCGGTGTCCTTGGTCTGGACGCCGTATTCGCTGCTCGACACCGACGGTTTCAACGCGTGGGCCTCGCCATCCGCCGCGCATCCGTTGGGCACCGATGGTACCGGAGCGGATGTGCTGAGCTGGCTGATGGCCGGCTCCCGCACGAATCTCATGATCGCCGTGCTCACCGTCGTCGTCGCGGCCGCGATCGGACTGCTGTTGGTGGCAGCCATGGTATCGCGTTCCGGTGCGCTCGCGTCCACATCGGTGGTGGTGGCCGACGCGCTGATCTCCATTCCGACGGTGCTTATCGCATTGATTCTTTCCGTGCCGTTCGGCGCGTCCGCCGCGGTGGTCATCGCCGCCTGCGGTTGCGCGTACGGGCTGAACCTGGCACGCATCCTACGGCCCTCCGCACTGCTCGCCGCACGTTCGGCATACGTCGAATCGGCATTATGGTCGGGGGCAAGCTCCGTCCGCGTGTTCTTTACGCATATCGTGCCGAACACGCTGCCGGTATTGTGCGTGCAGTTGTCCATGAGCGCCGGCACCTCGCTGCTGGCGGAGGCGGGACTCACGTATCTGGGCGTCGGCGTCGGAGCCGGCGTGCCCAGTTGGGGGCATTCGCTGTCCACGTCCGTGAAATTCATCAGCATCTATCCCATGGCCGTCCTATGGCCCGGCTTGGTCGTCACGATGGTGGTGGTCGCGTTGAACCTGTTCGGCGACGCGTTGCGCGACGCGCTCGATCCGCTAACCAATCCCGCGTTGAGGGAGGCCGCATGAGCGCCGTCATACGTCATCTGAACATCGCCATCAACGGCAAGCCGATCGTCGATGATGTCGATTTGGACATCGCCGACGGCGAACGTGTCGGCTTGGTCGGCTCGTCCGGTTCCGGCAAATCGATGATCGCCCGCGCCATGATGGGCCTGCTGCCGGCTACCGCACAGGTGACGGGCAGCGTCGAATTGGGTGGTACGCAGATTGTCGGCGCGTCGGACGCAGCGGTCGCCGACCTGCGCGGACGGTACGTGGGCATGGTGTTCCAGAATCCGTCCGCCGCGTTGAATCCGGTGATGACCGTGGCGCAGCAGGTCGGTCTTCCGCTGTACCTGCATTACGATCTGTCGCTCGCCGAACGGTCGGAACGCGTCACAGCGGTGCTTGCCAAGGTCGGCCTCGGCGAGGACGTGCTGGTGAAATACCCGCATGAACTGTCGGGCGGCCAACGGCAGCGTGTCGGCATCGCCACGGCGCTTGTCACTTCGCCGCGGCTGATCATCGCCGACGAGCCGACCACCGCGTTGGATTCGATCACGCAACGGCAGATTGTGGACCTGCTCACGTCGCTGGTGGACGAGTCGGGCGCGTCGATGCTGTTCATCACGCACGATTTCGCGGTGCTGAACAGGGCCACCACACGCTGTTATGTGCTTGAATGCGGGCGGATCGCGGAATCCGGCGATACGGACGCGCTTCTGGACCAACCGCGCACCGACGCGGGACACAGGCTGGTCCGGTCGGCCCGCGCGTTGTCGTTGCACGCAGGGCAGGATGCCGGGCGGGAATCCGTGCGGAATCCCGCGCAAAAGGAGGTGGACCATGACTGACGTGAACGAAGGAATGGTGCTGCGCGGCCGCGGCCTCGACAAATGGTATGGCGCGAAACATGACCGCCGTCAGGTGCTGTTCGGTGTGGATGCGGATGTACGGGCGGGGGAGTGCCTCGCCGTGATCGGCGGCTCCGGGTCGGGCAAGACCACGCTGACCCGCGTGCTGCTGGGGCTCGAATCCGCGGACGGCGGCAGCGTCGAATACTGCGGCGAGCCGGTCCGTGGCGACGTGGCGCACAGTCTGCGCCTGCAGTCCGGATTGGTGTTCCAAAGCCCGTTCGATTCGTTGGATCCGCGATGGCGCATCGGCCGATCCATAGGCGAGCCATTGCGAATGCATCATCCGGATTGGCCACGGGAACGCGTCGCGGAACGTGTGACCGAAGTGCTGGAAATGGTGAGCCTCGATCCGGGAACGTTCGCCAACCGTTTCCCTGTCGACCTGTCCGGAGGGCAGGCGCAGCGCGCCGCGATCGCCCGCGCCATCGTGGACAAGCCGAAGATGTTGCTCGCCGACGAGCCGATGAGCGCCATCGACGTGGCCGCGCGGGTGCGCATCCTCGACGCGTTCGCCGCGATTCGCGAATCGCAGCCCGATATGGCGATCATCATGGTGTCCCACGATCTGGGCGTGGTGCAGCACATCGCGGACCGCATTCTGGTCCTGCACGACGGGCGCGCGGTCGAAGTCGGCCCGACGGACCAGGTGCTGGGCCATCCGCAGGACGAGTACACCAAGCGATTGGTGCAGGCCGCCTCGCTGTAGGTGTCGCTCCGCATGCCTCATTCGTGCGCGCCATACCGTCTCGCATATTCGTGGTGCGTCTCTTTTCTATAACGATTTGACCGATTGCGTGTCGGTCGATATTGTTGGTTACATGGTTAGTTAGTTATGTAACTAACCATGTAACCAACAGGATGGATGGTCCGGCATGACCGGATGTTCATGATCGGGGGACTGCGATGACGCATGGAACATATCAAAGCCACGGGATGCAACGGCCACGGCGAATCGTGACAATACTGACGGTTCTTGCTTTGAACATATCGTTGGGCGCGTGCGGCACGGCAGGAGATCGGAAGCAAGAGCAGTCGTCACGGGGCCAGGCGTCCGCCATCAGCGGCGATGCGGACGCCAACGCCGCGGACGCGTCGTATCGGGACGAAATCGCAAAAATCAAGAACTCCGGTAGCACTGAAGCCGCCCAGATTCTCGAGGACGGCAAAATCACGGAAGAGGAGTTGGTCCAGCTCGGTTCCAGCTACGCGCAATGCCTGACCTCGAAAGGCATCACAGTGGACGCCGGCGAGGCGCGATACCCCGGTGGGTCGATCGGCCCGTCCTACGGAGACGACGCGCTTGACAAGCGCAACTTGAGCGAAGATGAGATTGCCGCCACCAATGCCGCTGACGAAGCCTGCCAGAATGAGACCCAATACAAGAACATCGTCGACCTGTATCTGAGCCTCAAGGAGAATCCCGAGAACGTCGATAACGACCAACTCGCGCGCCAGCAGAACGACAAGACACTGGCCTGCCTGAAAAAACACGGCATCGTGGACGACTCCGTGACCGCCGACGCCTACGACGAGCTGGCGACGATGGGCGAATCCGGCGGAACGAGCTTCGATGACCTGATCGGCAAATACGCCCTCAAGGACAATCCCGCCTACGACAAACGCAAAGCGGCCATCATCGAACAATGTGGGGCATTGTGATGGCGGGCGGCAAAACACCCGTCAGAGCATGGTCGCATGTTCGGAACCGACGGACGGATGCGGATGGAAAGCGGTGGCCGGCGACGCGACGACGTCAGCCATTGGCCATGTCGGTCGTCGCGCTGTTGGTGGTCATCGCATTGGCGGCAGGCGTCGGATGCGGATTCCTGCTGGTCCGACCGGCCATACCCCAATCGTTGCGATCCTCAACGGCCTCCGGCTCGATCACTGCGGCGAAAAGCCGGTTCGATGATGCCCGAGACGTCACCGTCACGGTCCATACCGGAACGGGGCGCACCGTGGCCTCGCCCAAATCGGGCACCATCACCGCCTATGGTTGCGCGCCCGGACAAACCATCGATTCCGGAACAAGCTTCATCGCAGTGGATGAAGTGCCGCTGCTGTCGTTGCATACCGCCGTTCCGCCGTTCCGCGACCTGCAGTCCGGTATGCGAGGCCGCGACGTGGCGGCGCTGAACGCCGAGCTGCGACGGCTTGGATATGCGGCCCCCGACGGCGATGCGATGACCTGGGACACGATTCTCGCATACAATGCGCTCGCCGATACCGTCGGCGCGGCACGGCTGGTCAAGGACAACGGGTGGACGCTAGCCAAAGACGCTTACGTGTGGTTGGATGGGCAATCCGTGACGATCCGTTCCTGCGTTGCCGGCATCGGCGCATCAATCGACGTGAAATCCGAACTGTTGACCACCGATTCGCAATCGCAATCGGTATCCGTGACCATGCCGCAGGACGAGGTGGTCGCAGGAGATCGGGTGCTTGACGTGGACGGTCGAATGGTCGACATGCCGCAACAAACGACGGCAATCACCGACTCGTCGACGCTGGCTGCATTGCTGGGCAGCGACGCCTATCGGCAGGCGTCCGGCACAGCTGAGTCCTCCGAGAGCGCGTCGGACGGCGCGTCGGATGTGACCTTCACCCTGCAATGGCTCCTGAAAACTCCAATCGATGTATGGTCGCTGCCACCCACCGCTTTCTACGCGCAACATGATGAACAGGCCTGCGTGGTGTCCGATGGCAAGCCCGTCGCGGTCACCGTGATCGGCTCCCGTTTGGGGCGCTCAATGGCCACGGTCGATTCCGGCGCGGCATTGGGCAAAGTGCGCACGAATCCGCAAGGAGGCAAACCATGCCGATGAGTGATCCCGTTGATTCCACGGGTCCTCTGATGAAGGGGGATGATGAGCGGACGCCGGGAAAACTGGTGACGTTGCGCGATGTCGGTCACACATTCACTGGAGACACTTGGCTGTTCCGTTCGTTAAATGCTGACCTGCGGCCCGATCGCGTGTACGCGCTGGTGGGGCCTTCCGGTTCGGGCAAAAGCACATTGTTGTCCATATTGGCGGGATGGGTGAAGCCGTCGGAAGGATCCATTCAGCGGCTGAACATCGGGAAAACCAGCTGGGTGTTCCAAAATCCCATCGGAGTGGCGCGCCGAAACGTGATCGACCATGTGACTCTGCCTTATCTTGCGCGGGGGTTGGATGTGCCGCAGGCGGAGGCATGCGCGCGCGAGCTGCTTGCCCAGTTCGGTCTGGCGGAGCGCGCGTCCAGCGAATACCGGGAGCTGTCCGGAGGAGAGGCTCAACGGCTCATGCTGGCGCGTGGCGTGGCGTCGGGCGCCGATCTGCTGCTGGTCGATGAGCCGACCGCGCAACTCGATGTACATACGGCGGATACGGTGAATGCGCGACTGGGCGCGTTGTCAAGACAGGGCATGATCGTGGTGGTCGCCACGCATGATCATCGCACGCGCGACGCCGCCACCGATGTCATCGATTTGGAGGATTACCAATGAAATCGATGCGGTTGAAAGCGGTGCTGCGTGAGACTTGGCGCAACGTCGCCACTGGTACGAGCCGATGCGCGCTTATCTCGCTGCTGCTGTCGATATGCGCGGTCGCATGCATGTGCGCAGACCTGACGCAGATGACGGGGTTGATCGGCGACGCCTGGAAATGGAAGGAATCAGGTGCCTCCACCTATGCGATCACTTTGCAGGGAGGAATCGACGGCGCGGCCTGCGAAGGGCTGCGTTCCGCGAACGGAGTGTTGGGCGCCGCCGCCCTCCGGCAGTCGTCCGACCGCGTGCGCATTGCGTCATTGCCCGCGACCGAGATTCCGACATACGAGGCAAGCGCACATGTCGCGCAGGTATTCGCGGCGACAGGGATACGGAAGGACAATTCCGGTGTGATCATGTCGACGGCTGTGGCGCGCACGTATGGCGCGCATGCCGGCACGGTGCTGCCGCTCGTCGGTGGCGCACGCATGCGTGTTTCCGCGACGTTCGATTGGCCAAGCGACGGAAGGCAACCAACATACGGCTATGCGATTATCTCGCCCGGCAACGATACCAAGGCCTATGACACCTGTCTGGTCCGTGCGTGGCCGGTTCCCGACGGTATCGAAAGCCTGCTGCGTGTCTCCATTCGCGCCGATGCCGAATCCGGTGTCGGCGCCGCTGCGAGCTCCACCTCTGCCGGGACGAGTGGAAGCAACGAAACGCCGCATGCGAAAATCAGCCGGATCAATACCATGCTGGGGTCGCATATGCCTGGCCCGGCGGATTTCGATGCCCGCATCACCCGGTATGCGCCACTGTTGATGTTCGTCATCGCAATGGCGTTGGGGTTCGCATCGGTTTGCATGCGCAGAATCGAGATAGCGAGCGCGTTGCATGCGGGGTATCCGAAAACCGCGATGCTGCTGCAGCTGTCTTTGGAGACGCTGGCCACGGTGGCGGCGTCTTGCGTGGCATGTCTGCCGGTTGTCGCGATTGTGCCGCTCATATTGACCGGATCCGGTGACGCGATGCCGGTTGTCGCGATGCTATGCCGTGTTCCGGGCGCCATGTCGGTCGGGATGCTTGCCGGGACTGCGGTTGGGGGTATGACGATCCGCGAACGGCAGTTGTTCGCCTATTTCAAGGCACGCGCATGACGTGTGCCGTGTCCTTGAGAGATGCTTCGCCGGCTGTTCGTTGCCGCATCGCGGCAGACCAACGGTTAGAGTGGATGACGTTGATATTGAACCGACTAGGCGGCTGGAGGCGTCGGATGCGATTCGATTTTTCGGGAACGACGCCATTGTTCCGGCAGGTGGCCGAACAAATCAGCGAAGCTATCGTCTCCGGTGCCTTCGCGGAAGGCGAACAGGTGCCCAGCACCACCGAGATCTCGTCCACGTATGCGATTAATCCCGCCACGGTGCTCAAAGGCATGAATCTCCTGGTCGATCAGGGTCTGCTGGAGAAAAGACGCGGCCTTGGCATGTTCGTCACCACGGGAGCACGGGAGAAGGCTCGTGACGCCAAACGCGAGGAACTGCTCACCACGCGGGTCGTCGAACTCGTCGCGCAGGCAAAGGCGCTTGGCATCAGCTGCGAACAACTACAGCGCATCATCGGAAGGACCTATCGATGAGTCTGGTCATCAGCGATCTGAGCAAGAGCCGTCATGGAACGTCCCTGCTCAACGGAGTGAATCTGGAATTACGGAGCGGTGCGATACATGGTCTGTTCGGGCGCAATGGTGCCGGCAAAAGCACATTGCTGAACATCATCGCGAACCGACTCGTGGCCGATGCCGGCAGTGTGTCGTTCGACGGCAACCGTATGACGGATGGCGGCGGCATGTGGGAACGTCTCATGCTGATGGACGAGACTTGGCCATATCCTGTCGAATGGCGTCTGCGATCGGTGTTCCGTCTGATCTCGCGGCGATACGGCGGATTCGATGATGTGTTGGCGGGGCGTATGATGCAGGCTTTCGGGCTGCGGCCTGATGCTCGTTTCATGAGACTGTCCACCGGTCAGCGTGGCGCGGCGAAGCTGGTTGCCGCGCTTTGCGCGCCGACCGATATCGTGTTGCTTGATGAAGCGACTGATGGTCTTGACGCTGCGGCCCGTGACCTGTGTTACCGCTTCGTGATTGAGTCGTATGGCGACAGACCTCGCACCATGATCATATCCACCCATCTCATAACGGAGGTGGAGGGACTGGTCGAACATGCCGTGGTCCTCGACCATGGGCGGGTGCTGGAATCCTTCGACATGAACGAGTTGGCACAACGTGGGCGGATGCTGTCGGGGCCGGTCGGATCGGTGCGGCGGTACTTGGCCGACAATGGTTTGCGTACGCTGTCGGAAACCGTTCTCGGTGGTCTGCTGACTGTCGGCGTGCGTGGCGTGCCATCTGCACCGATGCCGGAGGACGTTGTCATGAGGTCTTTCGATCTCAATGAGTATGTCATCCAGATTACCGGCATGGACAAGGGGTATGCGTCATGATGGATGAAGTGAAAGGCTTGTCGGCCGGGATGCGGTTCGCGCTGACAAGGCAGCTTGCCGCGCGTTGCGTCGTGTTGATGGCGTACGTGTTGGCCGGTTATTGCGTGCCGTGGCTGTGGGGTCTGATTTTGGCCTTGGTATCCGGAGGTCATTATGTGGTGGAATACCATGTGCTTGGCCCGACGTTGGTGATGTGCGCGGTTCTGACGGCGGTTCTGGCTGTCAGTGGCTTTCGTTCCCTGATATCCATGGGCGTGGGCCGGGCCGTGTATTTCTGGACCGAGATGTTCGCCAATCTTTGCTTCTCCCTTGCCTGCTCGGTGGTCATGACGTTGGGGTTCGTGCTGACGCCGAACCATGATGCCGATATCCTCATCACGTTCCGTGTCGGCAGTGACCTGCAGTGGCTGGCTTGTGTGCCACCATCCGATTCATTCGGACGATTGCGATTCCTGAACCGTGATCTGGGCGGTTCATACGCGGCCATGAGAACAGGCGTGCGAGGCGATACGGCCAATCCGATGCTGCTGTTCCTGGCGCTGTTCCTGTTGACCGCCTCGGTGGCGATTCTGGGTCAATGCGTCGGGGAACTGCTGGCGCAGGTCAATCGGTACGGGGCAATCGCCCTGGCGGTGTCGGCATGCATAGCATGGGTCGCGCGTCCATGGCTGTTGAACAGAACCGCCACCGATGTCAATCCGATGATATGGAAACTGCTCGAGGCACTGCGGGGACGCTGGTGTCTGATGTGGCGTGAGGGGCAAGCGGCGTCCGCGGCGATGTACGGAACGTCCAACGAGCGTCTCGTATACGATCAGGCCTACACGTTCTGGCCGATGATGGTGCTTTTCGTAGGTGTGATGATCTTCGGCAACTTGTTGTGCTGGCTGTTGATCCGGCGTCGTGAGGTGCGTGTTCCGCAGTTGCTGCCGGTATGGTGGTGACGATGCTCGGCATGGGCAACACGCCGATGTCCACGTCTGTGCTATCGTATGAGCCATGTTCAATTTCTCATGTTGTTGCTGTCGCTGACCAACCGCCCGAGGGGCGCGTGGTTCATCGACGCATAGCTTGAGATAGGACATTCCGACAGGCGGCCGCGAATCCAGCAGGTCGCAGACGAATCGCCATACATCATCCGGCATATGGTATCCCGGCAATGATTGGCATACCGTTACGCAAACGGATGGCAAGATGCCATCGCAATGGGTCCCGTTTCAACAGCTGCACGTGACGAACGCGAGCTTCTCGACATACGACGAAAATCGCACATCTCGAAAGCCCACGAATCAAGCACCGCACGCAAAGGAAACGCCATGACCATCCACAACTCGCTGTCCGAACTCATCGGCAACACCCCGCTCGTCAAACTCAACCACGTGACCGACGGCATCAAAGCCACCATCGCGGTGAAGGTCGAATACCTGAACCCCGGCGGCTCGTCCAAGGACCGCATCGCCGAACGCATCATCGACGCGGCCGAACGCAGCGGCGAACTGAAGCCCGGCGGTGTGATCGTGGAACCGACCTCCGGCAACACCGGTGTCGGACTCGCGCTCGTGGCTTTGCAGCGCGGATACCGTGCGATCTTCACCCTGCCGGACAAGGTTTCCGAAGCCAAGCGTGCGGTGCTGCGCGCATACGGCGCCGAAGTGGTCGTAACCCCCACCGACGCCGGCCCCGACGA
>ERZ507052.542-NODE-542-length-11001-cov-6.88114_pt1 | contig 11001 bp, 10 predicted proteins | sample MGYA00512868_ERZ507052 | MGnify/ENA metagenome assembly ERZ507052 | reverse complement strand
CGCTCGACATATGAAGTTTTGCAGATTCTAAGCATTTCATTGACGGACAAAACCCACCTAAGAGATCTGTTTATAAGACTATTTTCAACGATGTCAAATAACTCGATTATCCCCTTTTTAAGGGACTATTTGATTAATTAACGTGTCCAATTTTTATTGGACACTAATGAGAAAAATACTATAGACTTCAATACAAATTGAATAAATCACCAAAGTTTACTCTATCAAAAGCCTCAAGATGTCCTCCACGCGTAGCATTAAAAATACGAATTTTATGCTTATCTGCATATTTTCGAGCAAATTCATATGCAACATTCATTTCCCAGGTAGCAGCAGCATGCTTAGACTCTTTGGAATCCGAACCTGAAAAATAAGAAACTGTGCCATTATCCACAATGGTTCCATCTTTCTTTATTTCTTTTCCATATGAATTATCGCATCCAATAATATAGATTTCCCTAATACCCATATATACCGCCAACTGTAACATACCAAAGGTTACAGTAGCTATAGTATATATACCATTCATTGCATTCTCTTCAAATTTGGGATTCTCTAACAAGTTTCTATCTTTAAATGTTTTCAAAAAGACCTTATTGCCTCTCACTTTTTTAGTAACAACATAACTTTCTTTTCTGAAAAATTTATATTGAGCAGGAACCTTATTCATTACTTCCAATAAAGAATATTGATATCCTTCATCAAGTACAGTATAAAACGTAGGTCTCCAATCTGTTTGAGTGAATATTTTATCGATTTTATTTGAAGCAAATGTCAGCTCATTATTCTTATGTAAAACATCTAAGTCTGAAGCCTTTAAACTAGGTCCATTGCATACGATAAAACAACGTTTGCCCTTATACTTATCTTTCAATTCTGCCAAAATCTTTTTGTTTTTAGCAGATTTACCACTCAAATTATAAGTTGCCAAACTAATAAACTTTAAAGCTGCCATTTTCAGAGGATGGCATGAAATTCCTAATATTTTCATTTTTGTCTTGATATTTTCTTACGTACAATATTCAAAATATATGCACGTTCCGATTTATTTAATCCAATTATATATATGATACCTATATTCAGTAAAATAGAAATGAATATATATATAAACATCCAAACTAAAGATACTGGAATATAATACTTAATTATAAAATGTAACGCTAATGACGGAACAACGACCAACACTACAGGAGTAAAAATCTTACTAAAATAATTCCATAAAGAATAATTAGCAATGGCTTGAACTATGATGACCGATGCTATATAAAAACAGATTCTAACTCCTATCATTACATACATCACAGTAGTTGGTGGATATCCTAACTTTAAAAATACATAAGATATAGGAAATACCAACAAGAATATACAACTTCCCACTGTTTGATAACGTTTAATCTGTCCTGAAGCTAATGCTACATCCCATAATGGTGCATGAACTACACATATAAATGAATAGCAAATGATAAGGACGGAGAATATGTTTGTATATTCAGGTACTGTCTTTAGCCATAATGCTAATATCTGATCTATACAGAAAAGAATTGGCACCGCCAACACATAAAGCAAATACAAAGAATACTTAGAACTGTTAAACAACAACAGGTTCATATAAGACAAGTCTCCTTTAGCATAACTCTTCATCAGCTGCGGTCTTACAGACAGGAAGAAATTGTTGGTAAAGTTAAGTAATGCTCCATTTATCTGATAAGATATGGCTCTTGCTGCATTAACAACAGGACCAAAGAACATATTCAATAACAGATTGATACAATTATCATTAATCATCCATACTAAAGTACCGATAAAATTCCAACCTACAATACCTGTCGTTTCCTTTAGAAGCTTAACATTCCAAATTAGCCTTATCTTGCATTCCTCATATTTTTTTATGCAATAGCGTATATAGGATCCTTGAATCCCAAGATTCACCAAAAGAAGCAGAAAGCCATAGAATATCAGTCTGTTATGATCAGAAATGCTGATGATATAGCATATCAACAACTTTGCAACTCCCTCGATAATACCGATATAAGAGTATATCTTCATATCTTCGTGAGAAACAATCTCCGAGTTGAAGACTATTCCGACGAAAGTTGCTGCCAAAGATAACAATGTAAATTGAAATACCCATACAGCAGCTATCAACCTGTCTGCCGGGATAACCAACTTATTATATATAAGCCAGATTCCGATGGGCTCAGCTATAATTATTACAGCTATTATGATTGCCAAATATAAAGTAAAATGTTGTTGAAATATTTGTTTAGCCTTTGCTATGTCATTCTGCCCCAACTCAATATTTAAAAAGCGCTGAGTTGCATTGGCAAGAGAACTGCTAAAGAAGGTAAACATGGCTGCCATACCTCCAATAACATTATATACTCCAAAATCTTCAACACCCAATTTATCAAGAAGTACTCGTGATGTAAACAAGGATATAAACATCAACAAGCCCATTCTTAGATAAAGAAACAATGTATTTTTTGCTATTCTTTTAGAATTAGAATCCATAAATTATTATATGTGTATTTAGAGAAGATGCTTATCTCTTTACTCTACCACTAACATTACCACTCATCAAAGCCTCTACATCATCTACTGTAGCCCAATTGAAATCACCTTTCAATGTATGCTTATAAGCACTAGCTGCAGTAGCAAAATCCAAAGCCTTTTGATTATCCCCATAATGAAGCAATCCGTAAATTAGACCTCCCATGAAGGAGTCACCACCACCAACTCTATCTACGATATCCGTGATATCATATCTGGCAGACTGATATAGTTGCTTTCCATCATAGAGGATACCACACCAGGTATTGTGATTGGCATTGATAGCACCACGTAGTGTTACAGCCATTTTCTTGCAACGATGGAATCGAGCCATCATCTGCTGACAAACTGACTCAAAAGTACTTTGGTTGATACTACCTTTCGTATTGTCTGCATCAAAGTTCTTTGGCTTGATACCAAAAACCTTCTCGCAATCTTCTTCATTACCCATGATTAAATCACATCCTTCAACCAAAGCAGGCATCACCTCAGAAGCATCCTTACCATAGTTCCAAAGATTGCCGCGATAATTGATATCACAAGATACCGTTACACCTAATTCGTTTGCTACTTGTATAGCTTTCAAACATTCATCAGCTGCATTTTGCGATAAAGCTGGAGTAATACCTGTCCAATGGAACCAAGTCGCATCTTTCAATATCTCATGCCAATTGATACTACCAGGCTCTATCATTGCTATCGAAGAATATTCGCGATCATAAAACACCTTGGATGGGCGCATGTTGCTACCTGTCTCCAGATAGAGAATACCCATTCTCTTACCAGAACGCTGGATATGGTCAACGCCTACACAATGGCCACGTAATTCCATTATGCAATGTTCTGCAATAGGATTTTCAGGCAAGCATGTAATATAGTCTGTAGATATACCATAATGAGCAAGACTCACTGCAACGTTAGCCTCAGCTCCAGCATAACTAACATCCAGGCTATTGCTCTGTATTAGTTTGAGATAATCAGGTGCGCCTAAGCGCACCATGATTTCTCCAAATGTTACTACTTTATTTTTTTGCATATAAACTATTATAAATAATTTCAGCAAGTTGGAAATCATCATTCCAATCAATATCAAACGAGTGAATCTTATCCAATTCATATAAGTATGGTTTTACACCAATTCTATCATTGAACTTCAGATAGTTCTCTCTACTATTTATATAAAATGCATGATTAATTTCATATAATGGTTCCAAATCTTGAGTTCGTGGCCATTTTACCTGCTCTCTATCATGATTGATACATTTATTTTCTTTAGCAGACCAAAGAAATTGCTGTACCTTAGTTACACTAAGCAAACTATCATAATTATTTTCACCAATCACTTCCTTCTCATAGACATCAAGTGCATTCTCCAAAACCTGTTTGTCTGCAAATGGTGCTGTTGCATGAACCCAAAATATATGATCAGCATTGACCACTGTTGGGATATAATTAATGAAATCCTCGATGACAGTAGAAGACAAGCACAAAGCTTCTGGTCGCTCTATTACTTGAATTCTATCATTCTTGAACGACTGTGCAATCTCAATTGTTTCAGGATCATTTGTTGAAACGATAATATCATGAACTCTGTCAATTTCCAACAACTGATTCAATTTCAACTTCAACAAACCACCTTCAATACCAGCAAAAGTTCTGGTATTCTTGTTCTGAACTCGTTCACTTCCTTTTCTCGTTGGCAAGAAAAAGGCAAATTTTTCATTTTTTATCATGCTGCTCTTTTATTAGTGAGAGAAGCATCTGTGAAATTAATGAGAATTACCCCCCCCATATTGTTAATAATAATGTTATTTACTTGCTTATACAATATCTCTGCTATAGTAAAATCATCCTCCCAATCAATGTCCTTTGAATGAATCTCATCCATCACATGAAGGAGAACTTTATTACCTAAGCGATTCTTCAATTCTGTATAAACCTCTCGTTTTGCAAGGAACATTGTATGATTGATTTCATACAAAGGCTCCAGATCCTGAGTACGCGGCCAAGGAATATCCGTTGTATTATTCACCAACTTCCCCTCTTTATTCAACAAGAAGTTTTTCAGTTCTGTTACACCAACCAGCGAATCATAACCCTCATTGAGTTTGGAGAGATACAACTCTATACCCTTGTCATATTCTTCTGCTCCAGCCAAAGGGGTTGTTACATGTCCCCAAAGAATGTGGTTTGCATCCGTAATGGTTGGAACATAACAAATCAAATCCTGCAAATTAGTAGAACTAAGACAGAGTTCATCAGGTCTTGGAATAATACGCAATCTCGTATCTGATGCATATTTTTGCGCTACTTCCATACACTTTTCATCATTGGTAGAAAGAATTATCTCATCTATCAACTTAGTCCCCAGGAGTTGTCTTATCTTATTTTCAATAAGGCCTCCATCCATTCCTGCAAAAGGGCGAGTATTTTTGTTCTTAACTCGTTCACTGCCCTTGCGGGTTGGCAAAAAGAATGCTATTTTATCCATATTATATGTATTGGTAAATTGATTTAACTTCTAATTCTTTATACAGTGTATCTGTCAGGGAAATCAATGGTTTCTTGAAATAAGAAATAAAACCAGTAAATAAAGTTCTATTTTCATTGGTCAAGTCCATTTCCTTTTCAGAAAGGACTTCTCCCTTGTAACCATCATATCCTATGACAAATATATCTTTAGCTTCCAAATCCAATGCTATTTGTAAAGCGATAGCTGTACAAGAATCTAAATAATCCTGGGTGAATACAATGTCTTTTAACTCAAAAGTTGAGTCTTCCGCAAAATCAGGAACTTCAGTTCCCATCTTTCTCGGGAAAGGAGCCAAAATACACTTACCATTGAATTCACTCGCTTTGATATTGCGTTTCATTCGCTTTGCCTCATTTCCTACGAGACAATAATATTTATCATTATCTATATCAAGATAAGAAGCAGCATGACGGGAAGTGACAAAAATCACTGCAACGTTTGGATGAGATTTCAGATACTCCTTGATAGCTTCTTGATGCTCAATAGCAGAATTGCCACCTCCAATAATCAAAACCTTATCTGTTGGTCTTGCTTCCAAAAGAGGATAATGAGCATTGTCTGCCACACAATTACGTTTGTTATCCAAAGCTCTAACGATACTATTGAAACTATACGCACGGTTGGTTACCCATTCCATAACTTCCTTCTGTGGAATTCGATTGGCACCAGAAATCATATATGGAAGATTGGTCCCCCACTGATATTCATCAAGCAATGGCTGGAAGTTGGAGACATAATCACCTAAGACATTGAAATCAACATCCAAGCCTTCGTTTTTAAGATAAGTAAGAAGCAACTCCATATTCAGGTTACCTGCACCTCTGCCCATACCCAAAGCAGTAGCATCAACAAAGTCTACACCGCATTCAATAGCAGTCAAAGTATTAATCAAGCCGAGCTGCAAGTTGTTGTGTCCATGGAATCCTACAGCGCAAGTTGTATTTACCTTTACCTTTGCAGTAATGTCTCTTACTTCAGAAGGAGTAATACCGCCGAAAGAATCTACCATACAGAACAAATCTGCAACTCCATTGATTTCTGACAGATTATCCAAGAATCCCTTATACTCTGTACTCCATTTTGACATATACATAGTATTGAATGCCACTTCAAATCCCATAGACTTTACGGCCTTAGCCAAAACAACAGCACGCTCGAAGTTCTTTGGATCAACAGCCAGACGAACCATATCCACTAATCCCTTGATAGGAGTAAGAAGCTCATCCAAATCTTCTGGTAATGTGCTTTTTTCATTCAGCATTACCGCAAGTTTCTTGTTAGAACTCTTTCGTAGTTTCTTCAATATGGAAACAGGCGTATAACCAAACTTACCCATATACTCTTTCGTTGGTTTATTACGATAACCAACTTCCAAGTAATCTACAGGAAGTTTATTGGTTGTCTCGATATAAGTCTTGACAACATCAGAACTAAAATCCCAATTCGTATAGTAACCACCATCACGAAGGGTACAATCTAAGATTTTTGTCTTCATTGATATAAAAATGTATTAAAGCAGATGCATTGTAAATAATAAGCAATTAACTTTTTTACAACAACAATTGCTCGTAGAAATATACTTAGCAATTTGACATTCGATAGTAAATAGACTCAAAGGAACAAATAAAATACTACCAAAATCAATTACTCCCCAAATTCTTTAATTCTCTGTTCTTCTTTCAATGAGCAGACAAGCAGTTGTCCATGCTTCTCGGCTACGATATAGCCATCCAAGCCTTGAACCACCACCTTGCTTTCATCGGCTACATGAACCACGCAGTTCTTGCATTCATACAATTGGATATCCTTGCCTACGCTGCTGCGATATAGCCATAGCCTGTTTCTGGGCGGCTTGGCTTAATACCGATGGTAACGATGGCGTTCTTATCGGATGTATAGCTCAATGCCTTGCTGAGCACTCGCTGATACTCCGAGGTATTGATGACCAGGGCATCGGATGGTGTCACCACGATGTTGGCATCAGGATGCTTCTTCTGAATCTTCCAGCAGGCATAAGCAATACATGGAGCGGTATTGCGAGCCTCCGGCTCTGCTAATATGTTATCTACTGGCATGTCAGGGATTTGCTCCTTGACTATGCGAATGTATTTTTCGTTTGTCACTACCCACATGTTTTCGACAGGGCAGATTGGCTTCAATCTATCTACTGTCAATTGAATGAGGGAACGGCCCACACCCATCACATCAATGAACTGCTTTGGGTAATCGGGGGTTGACATTGGCCAGAAGCGGCTGCCTACGCCGCCGGCCATGATTATGATTTGAATATCGTTGTACATTATAATATATATAAGGCTATACGATTTAGTCTCTTCCGAAAAGATCTCGTGTATAAGCTATAACCATTGCATAAGAGACTAACAAGAACAACGTATTATTTATTTGTATAAATCCACACTGATATCAAACGGACTATCGAAATCCTTCAGCATCGGATGCTTCGTATCTTTCTCGGAGAGATTAGCATGCTCTGTTGGTATCTTCCAATCAATGCCAAGGCTATCATCAAGGATTGAAATACCACCGTCTGCTTCTGGGTGATAGAAATTATCACACTTGTATTGGAAGACGGCTGTTTCCGAGAGGACAGCGAAACCATGAGCAAACCCCTTTGGGATAAAGAACTGGCGATGATTATCTTCTGTCAGTTCTACTGCAACATGCTTACCATAAGTAGAGGAGCCCTTGCGAATATCTACCGCTACATCGAGGACTCTGCCTTTTACGCAACGTACCAGCTTGCTCTGGGTATAAGGAGGACGCTGGAAGTGCAAGCCTCGCATCACGCCATAGCTGCTCATACTCTCGTTGTCTTGGCAGAAGTGAACACTGTGTCCCAGGATAGGAGAGACCTTTTCTTCAAACTCTCGCTCGCTGAAACTCTCGAAGAAGTAGCCACGAGCATCACGGAAGAGGCATGGCTCTATAATGAGTACGCCTTCTATATCTGTTTTGATTATTTTCATTGTTTTACTTATGTTCTTGAAATAAGAATTTCTAAAATTATCCCGTCCTTCTTTACCATTAAAGAAGGCATTTTTCGAAAACCTACCCGTCCTTCCTTACCGTTAAGGAAGGCTCCACCTTTCTCACCAAGCCTCTCTTTCCTCAGGAACGAGAGGATGTAACTGGCTACGCTATAGCCTCCGCCAGAGTTTTTGTATCGTCAGCGGAGCCTTTGCCCTAAAGGGCTGCCGATAATAACTTACGCAATAGAATTGCGAGTATTTGTCGGCTGGCGCATCATATATCATCTAACATCTATTGAATATTTATTGATGTTTACTATACAAAGTAAAGTGTCACTAGAACGCATTACTGGTTATACCTTTACACCTGTCATGTTCATATGATACAAGAAAGATTTATTTTTTCAAATTCGGGCTGTTCCACTATCCAAGAGAGACAATGGAAAATTATAAATAAAATGCAAATCTCGAATTTATAGTTATCTTGTCATTAATCTGAAATGAGAATTTCCAATCACCATCACCAAATAATTCTTGCCTTTCTTCTATTTGTGAATCGGAGATGGACATATTCTTAACTCGAAACTTAGGTAAAGTTCCTAAGATATATCTAGGATAAAAATCCTTTGACCTTTTAATTAGGAAGTCCATACCTGTTTTCAAAAGAAGATCTTTTGCAGAAAATTCTACTATAGATTTTCTTGAGTATATATTTGTTGGTTTATAAATTCCTAAAGCCTTACGTAGCTGCCACATATGGGAAAGAATTTTATCATTCAAATATGCTGTCATACTACAAGCATATTTGGCCACATAATCTACATAGTCTAAAACAATATCTTCACTCAGCAACTCTCCTGAGTTGGCACCATGAGCTATTTCATTTCGACGCTCAACAAGTTCATCTATTTTCGCATAATTATCAAATCCGTTTTTGAGAAAATGTGAAGCTAAAGGTTCATAATGTTCTAACGATATACGAATATCAGAGACCCCTAAATTAGAAAAAGACTCCATAATTTCTTTATGTTTGTAATTTCCTCCATTTAAAAGAAAACACTCTGCTATTACTTCATTTTTATTCTCTATTTGGGATTTATATAAACTCTCTACCATATAGTTAGAAGTTATTGCATTGAACTTGTTATAAAATGCAATTTCCCATGAAGAGCCTTCCATTTTTCTATATACTTATTTTGTATAGCATCATCTAATTCAGAGAAAGAGGAACATACTTTCAATAGTTCTTTAACATATTCCTTTATAGATGACTCTATAAATTGTTCAAAACTGCCATATAAGGAAATTATATTAGAACGATAATTAAAAATACGTTCATTTGTCCAACTTTGAATTATTGTATTTGTTTTCTCATTCGCAGTTTTTGCACTATTCAATACATCTGGTAGCAAAGAAAAACATTTATTATGTTGAAGAACATTGTCCAGTTGTTCTTTCAACAACATAATAGACTCATGCATCATAAGTGTTGTGACCAAAATTTTTTGAACATAACAATTCTATCTTCAACATTTTTTTTAGAAGTATTTCTGCCATTGAAATATTCTTCATGGTCTTGAAATAACTTCATAAAATCATTGAATATAACATTTTTGTTTTTAATAAGAGCAGTTTTGTGCTCCACAAAATATGACAAAGAAGTCATAACTGCATCATAAACAAATAAAGAAGGTTTTTTTGTCCAAGAAAAAACATCTTTTTGTTTATTACGCCTCCAAAAACAAAAAGTTTTATCTTCAAATATTATATATGCTAGATTTATAGTTTCCTCAAATAATAACTTATATTCAGTTAACAACTCTTGACTTGCATTAGTCATGCATTCTGAGTAAAAATCTAAAAATTTAGACAATGATGTATTATCCCATAAATTTATTGCCCTTAAAGCAAAAAACCTTAGTACGATTTCAACATCTTTCATTGTACTGAAATCTTTGCAATCACGTAACTCGTCACTAATGACATTATGCATCACATCTTCATCTGGAGTTTTTAATGGAATGTCAAAAATTTGGCAAAAGTCGTCGTTTCGAGCTAATGAGATTATCAACTCGTTAAATTTCCCTGGATATTGAGCATTACGCGCTTCTTGGTCTTCAAGTTTTGCTCCACCACTATTTATTCTAGCAAAAACCAATTCTTTCAATCTGCGGGCTTCCTCTGGAGTTTTAGCAGTTTCTTTCAATAGTATTATTGAAGACAAATATCTACGATCTATGCCTTTTCTTACTTGCTCTGGGAGTTCAGAATAAGTCCTTCCATTCAATTCCGGCCATTCTTCAAGCCCTCTTAATTGATATGAATTTTCATAGAACTCTATGATAGCTGAAATACGCTGCAATCCATCCATGACTTCATATTCCGAGAAATCTCTTTCATATAAAAATATAGGAGGAATAGGTACATTCATTATAAATGACTCAATTAATTTTGATTTTTTAAAAACATCCCACCTATGCCTTCTTTGAAATTCAGGGTGGCGCTCATAAGACTCTCCATCGAACATAATCTTAATTTGATTTAAGGGATAACGAGCTTGCTCTGTAACTATTCTTACATCGCCTTTTAAATATTTCTCATTTATCTCTGAATCAGATAATTGTATATTCCCAGACAGAGTAGGCATAAACTTGTTCTGGAGATTATCTTCAAATTCGACTATTTTTTCAAACATATTAAAATATTAATTCATTGTTAATAAAAATCGCTAATGGTGCGACAAAATTGCAACCACTAATATAATGCTATTATTGATAGAGTACTTATTTTTGTTCCCCACCGCAGTATCGCTCTGCGCTTGTCGCCACTCGAATGAGGAATATTGTAATTGTCAACCTAGACTTGGTTTATGACTAAACATTTCTATCGTTTCTCCAAATTCTGCCAATACTTTACCAAGATTAGGAT
>ERZ507052.535-NODE-535-length-11141-cov-11.107_pt1 | contig 11141 bp, 7 predicted proteins | sample MGYA00512868_ERZ507052 | MGnify/ENA metagenome assembly ERZ507052 | reverse complement strand
TTCCTCTGAATCGGACGTGCAGGGCGTTAGTTTTTGCCGCTTTAGTGGTCGATTTTCGGCGGACTGGTCGCGTAGCGTGCGTTTTCGATCGCACAACCGCCCGTTTCTCCAGAATCGGATATACGCGGTCGTTTTGACCTATTACCCCCGAAGTTCGGGTCCATGCGCTAGGCTGACCCCAGTGAAACGCGGTGCGCAATATCATCGCAAACGGATGCGGGCATTGAAATCTAAGGTTGTGAAGTCGGCATGAACTTTGGAAAACACGTCAAGCGCAAGGCACTGTACTGCTGTTCCGTGTCCGTCGTGGGCCTGCTGATCGCCTGCCTGATCGGCTTCGCCATGGGCGTGGGTCTTGTCGATGTGCATCTCGAAGAGGAAGCCCACGCAGCGGCGTCCTCGGGAACGTCTTCGGAAACGTCCTCCACGTCGGGCGCGCTTAAGAAAAACAGCGCGCCGCAATCGCAGACACAAGCCGTCTCGTCGCCGACGCAGGTCGCGCTGGACGGCATTTCCGCAGTCGAGGGCAGCGCCACGATCACAACGCAGGGCTTCACGCTAAGCGCCGATTCGCAGGCCGCCGTGCAGTCTCAAATCGCCACTTTCGAAGCCGACGGATATACCGCATCATTCGTGCTCGCCGACATCACGACCGGCCGCACGATCGCATACAACGCCGATGCACAGATCTATTCGGCCTCGTCGGCGAAGGCGCCATACCTGATATCGCTGTTCTCAACGGGCACCGTCGACCTGAACAGCGTGGCCCAATCCGCTGACGCGCAGTCCGCCACCGTCCACCAGAAGGTCGACGCCGTCCTGCGCAATTCCGACAACGCGTCTTACGACTGGCTGTACAAAACGTATGGCCTCGACTGCTTCAACACGTGGGCCGAACAGGCGGGCGCGGCTTCCAGAATGGGTGATCGCGGCGGGTACCTGTTCACCTCCGCGCGCGACATGGCCAAACTGTGGACCGCCGGATACGGTTTCCTGTTCGCCGGGCAAACGGCGGGGGTGCAGAACATCACGCCCGAATCGCTGCAATGGCTGTCCGGAGACATGACGAATTCGCTGAACTCCTGCATCCACGCGGCCCTTGGCGATGCGGACACCGTGTACACGAAGGCCGGATGGATCAACGGCGAAGGCGATTTGTACGCGCTGAACGATGCCGGACTGGTGATGTCGCAGTCGGGCACGTACGTGCTGGCGGTGCTGACGAACGCGTGCGGCCGCAACGATTTGCTGACCAGCCTGATCGGCACGCTCGACGCAGTGCATTCGGGGGATATGCGAGGGTAATACGTTTCAAGTTGGGGTGACTCTCGCCGTGCCGCAGATAGGTCTATGGCCGATGCTGTAGCGTCGTTGCGTGGCATGTTTCTAGATGTTGCAAATCCACCCTTCAGCTTGTATACAGCAAAATCCCAGTCTGAATTCCTAGGCTGGTGGCCATGAACGGCAAATTGCAGGTGCACGGCCATTGCAATGGCTTGAAAACAACGCTTTTGTTCGCGTTGATGTGGGGCGTCATCATGCTCATCTGGTGGGCGACCGGCGCCAGTCAAAGCACGCTCGGCTACTACATTCTCATCGGCCTGGGCTCCACGTTCGTCTCCTACTGGTTTTCCGACAAACTGGCGATCGCCAGCATGCACGCTCGACAGGTGAGCGAGCAGGAAGCCCCCGTACTATACAAGATCGTCCGCGAGCTATCGGCGAAGGCAGGTAAGCCGATGCCGCGCATCTACATCGCCCCCACCATGAGCCCCAACGCGTTCGCGACGGGGCGCAACGAACGACACGCGGCGGTCTGCTGCACGCAAGGCATCCTACAGACGCTTAACGAACGTGAGATTCGCGGCGTGCTCGGACACGAACTCATGCACGTCTACAACCACGACATTCTGACGTCCGCAATCGCCTCCGCCATGGCCACCGTCATCTCGTACCTCGGCTACTCGCTCATGTATTTCGGCGGCGGCCGTTCGCGTGACGACCGCGACGATTCGGCGTCCGGCGGCTTGGGATTGCTGGGTGTGCTGCTGAGCACGATTCTGGCGCCGATCGCAGCGTCGCTGATACAGATGGCAATCTCCCGCACACGCGAATACGACGCCGACGAAGACGGTTCCAAGTTGACGGAGGATCCGGAAGCGCTCGCTTCCGCGTTGAGCAAGATTTCCGGCGGCGCAGCCGCGATGCCGATGGAGAAGACCGCCGGCACGCAGTCGGTGGCTGCGATGATGATCGCCAGTCCGTTCTCCGCGGAGGGCTTCTCGCGCCTGTTTTCCACGCATCCGCCGATTCAGGACCGCATTGCGCGGCTCATGCAGATGGGTCAGGAGATGCGGCAGCAGGGCGTGCAGTCCGGATATTTGGCCGGTGGCTATGCCACGAGCGGCGTTGCGGCGGCGGATATTCGGCAAGGCGGACGTTCTGCGATGGCTGGTGCCGGTGGGCCGCAATTTGGAACGCAGTATGGATTCGCGCATGATTCGGGCGGCTCGGCTGGCAGATATTCTCGCGACTATTCGCAGCGGCCGCGTGGTTGAGTCTCCGTGATATTGCGGAAAATTGGTATCGCATGTCGGTCTGTGTCCGCATACGCATCCGTTGCGTGCTAAACTGAAGTTTCGTGCCCAAAAGGCACACCTTGCGGATGTAGTTCATCGGTAGAACGAAAGCTTCCCAAGCTTTAAAGGCGGGTTCGACTCCCGTCATCCGCTCCATTCGAAACCCTTGGAATCGTTGGAATTTCAAGGGTTTTTCTATTGTCGTAAAAGACCCGTGAAGCCAACTTCGCGTCGCGCAACTGTCGGTTGCGTCGCAAAATTTGGTTGCGAATCGCAATGCAACCGCAAGATGGTGGCGTGGAACGCGACGTTTGTGACAAGCTGCTGATGCTTTGCGACATGTTCGGTGTGACGTTGGATGATTTGGTCATGGGCGACGTGTGCGCGTCGGCGGGCCGTGGAGGTGCGGGACGCGTGGGCTGTGTGGATGCGGGACGCATGGACTTGGCTGCCGATACGGCTGGTGTGGCAGCGTCGGATGGGGTGGTTGACTCTGCTGTTGGTGCGGTTCCGGGGGTAATCGGGTTCGCGGCATCGCAGGTTGCAGGAGTGTCCGATTCTGCAGAATCGGACACTCGTGGAGGGCGATGGGTAGGCTGGAGCCCGTGAACACGAACCAGAAGTCCCCCTCCGATTCCGGCGCAAACCACCCCACCGGCAACTCCTGCAATCCGCTACTCGGCCATGCCACATCACACGCGGCGACACTCATCGGCCTGTTCGCAATCGTCCTGTGGGGCTTCATGGCCGGCCTCGTGCGACTGGTCTCCGAATCGTTCGGCGCCACGCTCGGTTCGGCGCTCATCTACACCGTCGGTGGTGTCATGCTGTTCATTGTGCGCCGTCCGAAACCAATCCGCGAAGCGCCATGCAAGTACCTCATCGCAGGCGGACTCATGTTCATCGCATACGAGGCGTCAATCTCGCTGTCGATCGGCCTGGCCACAACGAACGCGCAATCCGTGGAAGTCAGCCTTGTCAACTACTTGTGGCCGACGCTGCTGGTGCTGATGACCGCAGCGGTATCGCACAAACGTGGTGCGGTCGCCAAAGCGATTCCTGGCGCGGTGATCGCAACCATCGGTGTGGCGATGGCGGTTGGCGGAGAAAGCCTTGATATGCAGGAAGCGGTCCACAATATCGCCAGTAACCCCCTACCGTATGTGCTCGCGTTTGTTGGCGCCTTTATTTGGGCGATTTATGCGACTTTTACGCCGTCGTTGTCCGGCGGTTACGACGGCACGACGATTTTCTTCTGCTGTGTGGCCGTTGTACTGTGGACCATCCATTTCGTTTCGGGAGACGGTTTGCCGGACACGGCGCCCGGCATCGGTGGATATGCTGCGCTGATTGCGTGCGCCGCTTCGATTTCGGGCGGCTACGCGTGCTGGGGATACGGCATGTTGCACGGCAGTATGGAAACGCTTGCGATTGGTTCGTACGCGACTCCGCTGTTTTCCACGGCTTCTAGCACGCTTCTGTTGGGCGTGGCGCTGGGCATGCCGTTCTGGATCGGTGTTGTGCTGGTGGTTGCCGGTTCTCTGATCAACGTGTGGTTTGCACGGTGCCCCTGAGTGTCCGTTTCTCCCGAATCGGACAACCTGGGGTGACCGGATGACGCGTGGGTGGCTGATTCGGGGGATTGGACACTTGTTGGTGCGTGAGGAGGCGACATGTGGGGTAGTGGCGGCGCAGAGGAGCGCCGGGATGGCGCAGCGGTACGTAAGGGAAGTGACTGGGCAGGACAATGCCCTACGCCTCCACGCTAGCTTAGGTTTTTGCCGGCTGGTCGATGGTGACGAATTCGTGGCTTTGGGTTTTCAGGTCGTCGATGATGGCGGGCAGCGCGTTCACGTGTACCAGCCGAAACCGATCTAAACCGGCTCAAACCAGCCCGTTCAAATCCGCCTCGTCACATCACCTTGGTGGACTCCAGATTGCGGCTCACCCAGTTGTTCAACCGGATCACCGGCTTGCGCAACACCAATCCCAGCAGCAGCGAAGGAATCAGGAACAAGGCGAGATACACCATGTCAAGCAGGTACTCATTGCCGTACGATCCGGCCATCGCGGCGTGCATGGCATCGATGGCGTGCGGGAACGGTAGGAACGGGTAGAGCATTTGGAAGAACCTCGGCAGCGTCTCGATAGGGAACGTACCGCCCGAACCGGCGACCTGCATCACCAGCAGCACCACGGCCACGGCCTTGCCGATATCGCCGAACGACACGGTCAGCGTATACACGATATTCGAGAACACGAGCGCGGCAAGCCACCCCACGGCAAGGAACTGCAGCGCATGATTCGCCTGCACGCCAAGGAAATACGTGTCACCCAGGCAAACCAGTGTGCCCTGCAGCAACGCGAGCAGTGCGAAGATCGCGTACCGTCCGAAATACTCGTGGTCGAGGCGCAGTCCCCAACGTGAGGCGTTCCCCGGGCCGGACGGGCCGGCGATGCGCGGCAGCGTGTCGCCCAAGCCCAGCACATGCGCCTTCTCGCGGTCCGAAATCGTCACTTTCAGCATGGCGCACAGGATGATCGCACCCACCCAGATTGACAGGATCGTATAGAACGGCGCCATGGCCGAACCGTAGTTCGCGATCGGGTACACCGAGACGCGATGCAGTGCGACGGGCGCGGAAATCAGCGTGGACAGTGTGGACGCGTTGGCGGTGGCCAGTGCACGTAGTTCGTCCGATTCGCCCGAATCGGCGTCGTTGTCACCGTCGCCACCATCGCTGTTGCCGTCACCGGCGTTTCCGTCCGTCTCCAGCTTCGTGATCAGCTCCTTCACCGTCGCTGCCGACGAGTCGAGTTTCTTCGCGATCGCGCCGAGCGTGGAACGGATGGACGTCACATTCGTCCCCGCATCGCCCGTCACATCGTCCAGATCGTCGGCGGTGCCGCTCAGCTGGGTGATCATGCTGTCGGTTTGGGAGATCAGCGTGCTGACTGTGGAGGCGAGCGCGTCGATTTTCGGCTTGACGTTCGTGGCGTAATCGTCGCGCACATTGCTGATCGACTGCTTCGCGGAGGTGATGCGGTTCAGGATCTCCTTGCGGGAGCGTTCCGCGGCTGCGGTATCCTGCGTGACCTGCGTGGAAGCGTCTTTCAGCTGCTGCGCGAGCTTCTGCGAATCGCCTTTGGCGGCTTCCAGCAGCGTGATCTCCCGGTCGATGGCTTCCAGCAACGCCTGTTTCGCGGAATCACTGTCCGGTAGTTGTTCCACCGATTCGCGCATGTGGTTGAGGCTTGTGATGTACGTGTCGTACAGCGATTCGCCGCTGGAGACTTGTTCGCTCAACGCTGTCAACTGGCTGGCTGCGGTGTCTGAGCCCTTGCCGATCGCGTCGAACGCCTTGTTTACCTTGGCAGCTACTTGGTCGAACGCGCCTGACACCTGGTCGAGCGCGGTGTTCACCGAGGAGGTGACGTTCGCACCTGCCGAAGTGAGCGATGTGGCACCTGATTTGCCTTGCTTCAACGCGTTCTGGGCCTGTTTGCCCGCCTTGGTCGCCGAGGCGAGCAGTTTGCCCGTGGAATCCACGATGTCGTTCGCCGAGCCGAGCAGCTGCGAATACGACGTCACCTGCTGCGATGCGCCGCTCAGCGTATCCGCCATGGTGGTGAGATTGCCGTTGAGGTTGCGCATGTATTCGGCCATTTGCGGGCTTTGCGAATAGTGTAGGATGCTTGAGGCCAGGTCGAGTCCGACTTGCGCAATCGTTTTGGCGAAGGTTTTGTCGATCGTGTTGACCACGGTTGTCGCGCCCTGATCGGTGATATGCGGGGCGATCGGGTTGATTTTCTCGTTCAGATAGTACTTGAGCTGCGCGTGTTTGATGTCGGGGGAGAACAGCGTCATCATGTCGGCGCTGAAACCTTTCGGAATTACGATCGCCGCATAGTATTCGCCGGATTTCACCCCGTCGATTGCCTTGTCGCTTTTCACGAACTGCCAGTCCAGCTGGTCGTTGGCGTGCAGTGTGCTGATGATGGTTTCGCCCACGTTGACGCGCACCGGTATGAGATCCGACTTGTAACCCTTGTCGTTATTGGCCACGGCGACCTTCAATGCCTTGGTGTTGCCGTAGGGGTCCCAGCTGGCCGCGATGTTGAACCAGGCGTACAGCGCCGGCACCACCACCAGACCCATCGAGACGATCACGGCGATCACGTTGCGGGTGGCGTGGCACATGTCCCGCTTGAAGATGCCCCAGATCATTTTCACTGTTCGTTCCCCTCCTCACGCAGACTCCTGCCAGCATTTCCGTCCGTGTTTCCAGCCGCATACTCAGCCGCATGTTCAGGCGCATGTCCGGCCGAACCACCATGCGCAGCCTCATACAGCCTCGTACGTACGGCATGCATCGGCTTGTAATGCATGCCCGGCCGGAACAGCAGGTTCTCGTGCAGGATCGCGCTGCGGAACTCTTCCGCACTCATCGCTTCCTCGCCCAGATAATTCGCATACCGTTCGCGCAGATACTCCACCACGATGAGATACGTGTCGATGGCGATGATCGAAATGATCCAACCGAGCAGCATGGCGAGCTTCATGCGCGTGATGAATAGCAATAGCAGGAACACGAACGGCAGTACCGCCAGCGCGAGGAATCCCCAACGCACCAGGCGCGGGTACAGGCGGAAGAAATGAATCGCCCGTCTGCGGGCGAGTTCGGGGAACTCCTCGGCGATCTGCTGCGCGGTCTCGGTGAGCCGCAACGGTTCCACCGTGCCTTCGTTATGTTCGGTGATCATCAGATCAGTGTCCGCCAGACGGTTGTCGAACAGGCGGTTGAGGTTCAACGCCAGCTTGCGGACCACCAAGCCGATGAACAGCGCCACAGGCAGATACCAGAACAGCGAGAGCATGTCGATCCAATAATGGTTGGCATACATGCCGCCGATCGGCCCGCGCATCGCGTTGATGCCGTAGGTGAACGGTAGGAACGGTTTCAGACGGCGGAAGAATTCCGGCATCATCTCGATGGGGTAGAGGCCTGCCGCGCCCGGAATCTGGATGATCACCAGAATCACGGCGACGGCCTTGCCGATATGCCGGAACGCCACAGCGAGCGCGTAAATGATGTTCACGTAGACGAACGAGGCGAAAATGCCGGCGAGGATGAACAGGAACGGATGCTCGCATTGGATGCCCAGCGCGAGATCGCCGATCGTGGCGATGATCGCCTGCAGGAATCCGACCGTGACGAACAGCAGCCAACGGCCCATATAGCCTTGGCGTGGCGTGTACATGCGGATCTTCTCATCGCGGTCCACTTCAAGCTTGTAGATCGCGACGAGCACGAATCCGCCGACCCACAGCGCAAGATTCGTGTAGAACGGCGTGACCGCGGAACCATAGTTTTTGACCGGGTAGAGGACCTGTTCGTCCAAATGCACCGGTTCGCCCACGAACGAGCCGACCTCGCTCGCGTCAAGTCCGAGCGCTTGGGAAAGCTGCTGGAACATCGCCGAACTGCTCAACGCGGCCACATCGGTGCGCGTGGTGTTGAGCTGTTTGGCGAGATTGGCGAGCTGTGTCTGCGTGCCAGCAATGGTGGTGTTCGTTTGGGTCACGGTGCGCGACAACTGGTCGAGCAGCCCGTTGCCCTGTTCCAGCGTGCTTTGCAGCGTGGTAAGCGTGCCGGACAGCGACCCATTGGCCAGGCTGAGTGTATCGAGCCCGGTGTTGAGATTCGGCATGACCGTGCCGGTGATGGTCGTGTGTGCGCTCGCCATCGACGCCGTGCCGTTCTTCGCCAGCGTGGTGACATCGTCGTTGAACCCGTTCGCGGTGTTCTTCCCCGCGTTGATCGCAGCCGTGGTGTCCTGATCGAAGGCGTCGATGCGCTGCTGCTGGAACGTCAGCTGTTTGCGGGCTTCGGCGAGCTGCGCGGAAAGATCCTTATACGTTTGGCTGTTCGGATCCAGCTGGCTGGCCTGCAACGCCTTCTCCACGCCGTCGAGCACATTGCCGGTGGTGGCGTTGACGTGATGCATGGTGCTGGACACTTGGTCGAGCGCGTCCTGCGTGGTGTTCAGTCCGCTGAGCACGGTGCCGGTGGCATTGCTCACGTTGACCTGCAGGCCGGACAGTTGCGTGCTGCCGTTGTCGAGCGCTCCGACCAGCGTGTTCGAGAATCGTTCGGTTTGTGTGCGCGTCTCGCTCAGCAAGTCGGACGCCTTGCCGACGGTGTCAAGCGAGTTGGTGATTTCCGAGGCGAGCGCGATGTTGGACTGTTTGGCCGAATCGATGGTGGTGAGGGCCTTGTCGAGCGTGGAACGGGTGTCGCGCAGCTGCTGTTGGACGGTTTCGAGCTGGTTGATGGTGTCGGTCAGATCGTTGATGACGTCGCTTTGCGCGCTTTTCACGCTGCCGGTGGTTTCTCCCGCTGCCTCCTTCACTTCCTTTGCCACGGCGTCGGCCACGCTGGAAACGAAAGTGGTGTTGATCTGCTCGTCGATCGTGGTCGCGCCCGTATCGGTGATTTTCGGCGCGATCGCGTTCAGCTTTTCGTTGATGTAGTACGTGATCGACGGTCGGTCGCCTTTACCGGTGACGGTGCCGATTAGTCTGGAGCTGAAGTCTTCCGGCAGTACGATCGCCGCATAGTATTTGCCGGATTCCACGCCTTCGATGGCTTGCTGCTTGGGAACGAAACGCCAGCCGAGCTGATGGTTCTTCTTAAGCTGGTTGACGGTCTGCTGGCCAGCGTCGAGATGGCCGACCAGCGTGGAGGTTGTGCCCTTGTCCTCGTTCGCCACAGCGACTTGGATGTTGCCCGTGTTCGCGTACGGGTCCCAGTTGGCGAGGATATTGCACCATGCGTACAGTGATGGGATGATGGCCACACCCAGCGTGACGACGAGCGCCACGGGGTTCTTCAGAATGCGTTTCACGTCTCGAAGGAAGATGGCGAAAACCTGGTGCATCAAGCCTCCTCGCGGGTATTGGTCGCAACATCTACATGCGGCGGCATGCCCGTGCGGGAACACCCGGTTGGGCTCTTCGTCGCGCGATCCGGTGGATATTCTATGACTTCCGATGGAACGATCGCAATGGTTTCGCCATGTTTATTGGTCGGTCCCGCAAGTGTCGGGATATGAGACGAAAACGCTCGGCATATGGCCCTAGTGGGGCGGGCGACCTGGATATGGAGCGGACGGTCGGGAAAACGGAAAGGAAAGATGGCGAATGTTGTCACATGACAAGTGGGATAGGGTTGGGCGATAATGGAGGCATGACTATTGCAACGCCGGAACGTTATGCGCAAATGCTGGACGCCGCACGCCGCGGCGGTTACGCCTATCCCGCGATCAATGTGACCAGCACGCAGACCCTGAACGCCGCACTCCAGGGTTTCGCCGAGGCGGAATCCGATGGCATCATCCAAGTCTCCGTAGGCGGCGCCGCCTACTTCTCCGGGCAACGCGTCAACGACCGCGTCACCGGCTCGCTTGCCTTCGCAGCCTTCGCGCACGAAGTCGCGGCGAAATACCCCAACATCACCATCGCCCTGCACACCGACCACTGCGCCAAACAGTATTTGGACGAATGGGTGCGCCCCCTGCTCGACCATGAAGTCGAACAGGTGAAGCACGGTCAGGAACCGACCTTCCAGTCACACATGTGGGACGGTTCCACAGTGCCGCTGGGTGAAAACCTCGACATCGCAGAAGAACTGCTCGACAAATCCCAAGCCGCGCACACCGTGCTGGAAATCGAAATCGGCGCGGTCGGCGGCGAAGAAGACGGGCACAGCGCCGAAATCAATGACAAACTGTATTCCATGCCCGCGCAAGGCATCGCCGTCGCGCAACGACTCGGCCTCGGCGAGCGCGGACGCTACATGGCCGCCTTCACCTTCGGCAACGTGCACGGCGCATACAAGCCGGGCGTGGTGAAACTGCGCCCCGAACTGCTCGACGAAATCCAGACCACGGTCGCGCTCGCGATCAAGGCCGGCGAAATGCCCGACCCCGCGCACTCGCTGGATGTCGCTCCTGGTAAGCCGTTCGCCCTGGTGTTCCACGGCGGTTCCGGCTCCGCGCCGGAGGAGATCGCGCAGGCCGTGAGCTACGGTGTGGTGAAGATGAACATCGACACCGATACGCAGTACGCATTCAGCCGTGCGGTGGCCGGTCACATGTTCTCCAACTATGATTCGGTGCTCAAAATCGACGGTGAGGTGGGCAACAAGAAGCTGTACGATCCGCGATCCTGGGGTCGTGAAGCTGAATCTGCGATGGCCGCGCGTGTGGTCGAAGCATGCAAGCAGCTCGGCAGTGCTGGGCGCGCGCTGAACTAGCCAACGGTCTTTCGAACTGTTTTCGGGCGTTTTCTGGTCTGTTTTTCGGACCGGTTGCAATCCGATTACGGTCGGTCCGGAGCCGTGAGCATCCCTCAGACCCGGTAGAGGGTGAAGAGTAACCTTTGTAAGGCTTTAGGCGCAAGGCTTAAGGCAGAATCGCGTACGCACGGAGGTGCAACAACATGCCTGGAATTGTTTTGATCGGTGCCCAGTGGGGAGACGAGGGCAAAGGCAAGGCAAC
>ERZ507052.508-NODE-508-length-11766-cov-10.8157_pt1 | contig 11766 bp, 8 predicted proteins | sample MGYA00512868_ERZ507052 | MGnify/ENA metagenome assembly ERZ507052 | reverse complement strand
ATCCAGTGGTGGCCGCCGACGGTTTCAAGCCACCAGATCTCATCCACATCGGAGAAGGCGACACCGTTCATTTCGTACGTGCCGTACTGTTCGAGCAGCGCGCCGAGACGTGCCACGCCTTCACGGGCGGTCTTGACGTACGGCAGTACGAGGGTGAGGAAGTCCTCTTCGCCAATGCCGCCGGGCACTTCCGGCTCGTAGCCGTCTTCGCCTTCCTTGCCCTTGGCCGGAGTGAGCTCCACGAACGGGTCGGCGCCGAGCACGCGCTCGTTGGTGGTGAGGGTTTCGGTGGCGCTCATGGCCACGTTCGCCTCGTTGACGCCGGCTTCGCCCCAAATGCCTTCCTTCAGATCCGCGTTCGGCACGGCCGTGTACTGCAACGGCTCGTCCGGCAGATCCACTTCCACATGGGACAGCACGCTCTTATAGTGGCGCGGCTGCTCGTCCGGCTTGACGACGATGAAGCGCTTCGGGCAGAATTCGCCGTTCGCGCTGTCCTCATTGCGGGCGATGATGGTCGATCCGTCATAGCTTGCGTCCTTGCCGACCAGAATCGTGGTGCATGCCATATATGTAGGTTCCTTTCGTTTGTTTTGTTTACGTTTGCGGTATTCTTTGGTATTATCTTGCGATTACGCGGTTTGCGCCTTGCCGGCTGTTCTCGCCGGTTTCGCCGGTCACGCCTTGCCGGTCAGGAAGATAGCGCCTTGGTCCGCGATCGCACCGGAATTACGCAACGCGCGTTCCATCTCGTTGAGCCAGAAGCCTTGATTGAGACCATTGAGAGGCGCGGTGGTGCCCCATACGTGCAGGTAGTATTCGTGATCCCGATCAGGCGGATACGGACCGTTGTAACGCATGGTGACGGCGGGATCGTCGCTACGGCCTTTCAACAACGGCGATGCGGCGGACGTGCGTCCCTGCACCGTCTCGGGAATCATCGCGGAAACCGTGCGGGAAAAATCGGCCGGAATCGCCAATGCATGTGAATCGTTGAAATCGTACATCAGCGCGTCCACGGGCAGATTGGCGAGCGACCAATGGTTCCACTGGAAACCGCACACCGGAATGGAATCGGGATCGACGAATTCCCAATGCAGAAACTGCACGGACGGGTCGAGCTCGTCGATATAGAAGGGGAAGGAAACGATCGGAGTGCCGTCGATGCAGTTCTCAGGCGGCGCCGCCTTGGCGAACGCGTCGGGAATGACGGTGAAATCTGCGGAAATCTTCATGCTTCCAGTATCGCGCATGCGCGTGACGCGACGCGGCCGTATGACGCGTCTACGCCGGTGGCGCAATCGACGCAATCGCAGCAATCGACACAACCCGCAACCGAAACGACCCCGTCCGCGCGGCGATCGCACGAAACGGGGTCATTCCGGGAAACAGGGCCCATCAGAACCGAATCGCTCTCATAGGCACATTTGCAGTGGCGGAACCCTGCGGCCGCGATGACGCAGCCGCAAAGTCCGGAATAGCCGAGTGAAGGAAAGAAGGGAAATCACTCGGCCGGCTTGTAGAAGTCGCCATTGAGGGCTGCGGCCGCCTTGGCCTTGGCCTCTTCGAAGGTGACTTCGGCGAGGGAGACGCGCACATCGTCCAGCGCCACCGGGGTCATGGACAGCGAGTTGACGCCGAGACCGGCCAGCACGACCGCCAGATCCGGATCGGCCGCGGCCTCGCCGCACACGCCCACCGGCATGCCCTTGGCGTTGCCCGCGTCGCAGATCATCTTGATGGCGCGCAGCACCGCCGGATGCCATGCGGTCTGATAGTTGGCCACGGAGCCGAGGGTACGGTCGGCGGCAAGGGTGTACTGGGTCAGGTCGTTAGTGCCGATGGACACGAAGTCGGCCACGTCAGCCACCTTGTCGGCCATCAGGGCGATCGACGGCACTTCGGCCATCGCGCCCACGAACTTCAGACCGAAGCTCTTGCCGAGCTTGACGAAGTAGTCGGCCTCATGCTGGTCGGCGACCATCGGGGCCATGACCCACAGGTTCGCGTCGGTTGCGGCGTCGGCGGCGGCGAGCGCCTTGAGCTGGCCTTCGAGCACGTCCATGTGGGCGCGCAGGGTACGCAGGCCACGCAGGCCGAGGGCCGGGTTCGGCTCGTCTTCCGGAGTCAGGAACGGCAGCGGCTTGTCGGCGCCGGCGTCGAGCATGCGGATCACGACCTTCTTGCCCGGGAACTGGCTGAGCAGCTCGGTGTAGGCCTTGGTCTGCTCTTCGACGCTCGGCGGCTCGGAGTTGCCGATGAACAGGAATTCAGTACGGAACAGGCCAACGCCTTCGGCGCCGTATTCCAGCGCCTTCGCGGCGTCGGACGGCTTGCCGACGTTGGCGAGCAGCGGAATCAGGTGGCCGTCCTTGGTGGCGCCCGGCTTGCCACGCAGTTCCTTGGCTGCGGCGGCACGGGACTTGGCGGCTTCGGCGGCGGCGATCTCGTCTTCGCTCGGGTTCACCACGATCTCACCCTTGGCTGCGTTGACGATGACGTTGGTGCCGTTCTCAAGTTCGGCGGCTTCGGCGGCGGAGACGACCGCGACGATGCCACGGGCGCGCGCCAGAATGGCGGTGTGGGAGGTCGGACCGCCCTGGGAAGTGACGATGGCCAGGGTCTTGCTCATGTCGAGCGCGGCGGTGTCGGCCGGGGACAGGTCTTCGGCGACGAGCACGAACGGGGTTTCGCTGACCGGCAGTCCCGGAGCGGGAGCGCCCATGAGGTCGGCGATCACGCGCTGGCCGACGTCATGCAGGTCGGCTGCACGCTCGGCCTGGTAGCCGCCGATGGCGCGGAACATGTCTTCGACCGCGCCGAAGCCTTCCAGCACGGCGCGCTCGGCGGTCTTGCCCTGGTTGATGAGGTCCTTGATGGACTGCGCAAGGGACGGATCGGAGGCGAACATGGCGATGGCCTGCAGGATCGGGGCGGCCTGCTTGGCGCCTTCGTCGCCGTTGGCGGCCTCTTCGGCGCGACGGTTCAGGTCGGCGTTGACGAGGCGTGTGCTCTTCCGATCTCGAGCGACTTTTCGACGCGGGCGATTTCGGTTTCCGCGGAGATGTTTTCGGCGCGCGGAGCGTCCGACGGTTCCGGCAGCGGAGCGGCCATGCGAATGACCGGGCCGACTGCGACGCCACGACCGATACCAACACCCTTAATGTTCATGAGAACTCCTTTTCCTGTTTCCTTGGAAAAAATATGGATACGCAAACGATTGCAGGATTATGCCTGCCTTGCATAGGTGAGTTACTGCAATGATCCCCACCGTCTTTGCCGGTAAATCATTTTCAGCCTGCGATTAGTATACACGAAATTCCCGCAAAACAAAACCGGTAAACGTTTTCTGTGTTTCGTAAAAACTGTGCTATGATAATCGCAAGAAATGCAGATGCCGGCAAAAGCCGCATAATGCAATCGATATGCAAAAATCGATATACATCGACGTGTAAATATCGAGACAACCCAACGTAAGCAAACCAACCACCAACCACAACAAAGGAGACCATTATGGCAACCCGCAATCTCGTCATCAACGATCCGGTCGGCATTCACGCCCGTCCGGCCGCCATGTTCGCACAGGCCGTCACCGCTTCCGGCCAGACCGTGACCATCGCCAAGGAAGGCGGCAACGCCGTTCCGGCCGGCTCCATCCTGTCCATCATGGGTCTGGGCATCAAGCAGGGCGACACCGTGGTCATCAACGTCGAAGGCGACAACGCCGAGGCCGTGGCCGACAACCTGGCCAACATCCTCGTCAACGCCGAGTGACGCACCGCGCATAACGCACTGACGCACTGACGTACGAACGTTTCGACCGCCCGCCATATTCGACGGGCGGTCGTTCTATTCTTAATAGGTTCTTCGCGGCTCGAACCGGTTCATCAGACCAGACCTTTGGCCGAGAAGCACACAGGGGTTCAGGGCACCCTTTAGGGCATTTTGAAAAACACTTAGGGAGCCGGCAAACGCAAGCCGGACACGACGGAAAGGACAGCGCATGGCAGGCAGAACCGACAGCGGCAGCTCAATCACCAACGTCGCGGCGACGGCCGGCGTGTCCATCGCCACCGTCTCACGCGTGCTGTCCGGCAAACGCGGCAAGGACGACGATATCGCCCGCCGCGTGCGCGAAGCCGCCAAACAGCTCGGCTATTCCGTCAACTACGCGGCGAGCGCGCTGCGCAGCGACGTGACGAAAACCATCGGCCTGGTCATTCCGAGCGCCACGGAACCGTTCTCCGCGCAACTGCTCGACGAGATCGAGCCGACCATCGACACCGAATCGCAGCAACTGCTGCTGGGCATCGGAGCCACGCAGGAAGCGCAGGCGGAACGCATCGAATCGCTGGCCAACCGCCATGTGGACGGGCTGATCGTGGTGCCCGCAGCCGGCACTGACCTTGCCGGAACGCTGAACCAGTACGCGAACACGCTGCCGATCGTGCAGATCTGCGGACGGCAGACCGCGCCGCGCGTGTCCGTGGTAGGCATCGACGAAAACGCCGCGATGGAGGCGATCGTCAAACATCTGGCCGAGCAGGGCATCGCGTCCGCCGCATACATGGCCGGCAACGAGCTGTCTTTCGAATCGGCGGAACTGTTCGCCACATTCCACACGCATATGCGCACTTACGGGCTTGCCACCAGCGAAAACTGGAACCAGTTCGGCGAACGTACCGTGCAGCGCGGTTTCGATTGCGCCATGCGGCTGTTCAACGGGCCGCTCGTACAGCCGGAAGCCGTGGTCTGCGCCGACGATGCGATCGCGTTCGGCGTGATGGTGGCGTTCGACGCGTTGGGAATCCGCGTGCCGGAGGACGTGCTGGTGGTCGGCTACCATGATTCCGCCATCGCGCGTACCACCATGCCCCGTCTGACGTCGGTGCGTGCGCCGTTTGAGCGTATTGTGTCGGAATGCTTACAATTGCTGGCTTCCGGTCCTGCCGGAGGCGCGGCGGAGACGGCTGCTGCGCCAGGCGGCAGCGTGCGCGCGCCCCGAGTCATGCTTGCCCCGCAGCTTATTGTGCGGGATTCCTCGGTGTTCCGCCGGTGAATCGCGAATCGAATCGCCGGTAATTACTGGAAATTACGAAAATCACGGAATCAGCGCGCAGAACAGCGCTTCGAACACCAAAACCGGATTGCCGTTGCCATTGAGCCTGCGGCGCGCGGTGGCGATGTTCTCCAGCCGGCGCACGGCCCCCGTACGGTCGAGCCGTACCGACAATTCCGTGATGGCGGAACGGTTTTCGAGGTTGATGAGCCCCACCGCGTCCTCGGCGTTGTTCTGCAGCACCGCCACGTCACGGTAGATGCTGGCGACCGAATTGAGCGCACGGTCGAGCACGTCACGCGTGAGTCTGGTGGCGCGTCGTTTGAGCTCGTCTTTTTTGGCGATCGCATTGTATGCGCCACGCAGTTTCGGGGGTATGCGGTCTTTGGGTCCGAGCCCGTTGATGCGGCGGAAATCGGCTTCCGCTTCGGACGCTTTGACGTTGACTTCCGCTTCGGCCTGCGCCTTCGCGTTGTCGATGAGGTTGCCGGCCAATAGCACGGCATCCGACGCGCGATGCAAGCCGAGCACGCCGACGATGAGCTCGTCGCGGTCCGTCATGACGCGTTCGTCCTTGGCATACAGGCTCGCGATGCCGATGTGCCCCTCCGACAATCGTGCCGCACGCGCCGCGATATTCGGCTCGAAACCTTGCGATTCCAAGAATTTCGCCACCGCCTGGTTGGACGGTACGGCCAAGTTGACGATGCGCGTGCGCGAGCGGATGGTCGGCAGCACGTCTTGGGCGCTGGGCGCGCACAGCAGCCAGATGGTGTGCGGGCTCGGCTCTTCGATTTCCTTCAACAGCACGTTGGTGGTGCGTTCCATCATGCGGTCGACGTCTTCGATGATGATGATGCGCCACGGCGCGGTGCCGGGCATCTGCTCGGATGTGGTGATGATGTCACGCACCTCGTCGATGCCGATGGTCACTTTGTTGGTGGCCAGCACGCTCACGTCGGGGTGGGTGCCGGCAAGCACCTGCTCGGTGGTTTTGGTCGGCTCATCGTTCAGGCCATGATCGGGGCTTTCGAGCGCGGCGGCGAACGCGCGGGCAACGTTGGAACGGCCCGATCCGGGAGGGCCGCAAATCAGCCACGACTGCGCGATGGCCTTCGGGTCGCCGCTGGCGATGGCCTTCAGCTGTTCGACCACCTGCGCTTGGCCTACTATGGAGTTCCACACGCTCATGCGATACCCCCGTCAGCGGTGCTCACGGTGTCGAAATCGGCTTTGATACGCGCCCACACGTCTTCGATGGACTGGCTTGCGTCAATGACGTGGAACCGTTCCGGCTCACGTTCAGCCAAGTCGAGGAACGCGACGCGTGTGCGACGCTGGAAGTCGTTGCCGGCCGCCTCCATGCGGTCTTCGGCATGCTGCAGCCGCGCATGCGATTGCGCCGGATCCATATCCAGCAGATACGTGCGTTCCGGCAGCAGACCGTTCGTGGCCCACATGCTCAGGTTTCGGATTTCCGCGGCCGTCAGCTCGCGGCCGCCCGCCTGGTACGCCAAAGAGGAATCGAGATACCGGTCGGTGATGACCACCGCGCCGCGTTGCAGAGCGGGCAGAATCACTTCCGCGACGTGCTGCGCGCGGTCGGCGGCGAACAACAGCGCCTCCGTACGCGGGGCGATGTCGGCACAATCGTTCTCATCCCCCGTATCCACGCCGTGCAACAGCATTTTGCGAATCGCCACGCCCAATGCGGTGCCGCCCGGCTCGCGCGTGACCACGCATTCGCGGCCCTGAGATTCAACATATGCGCGCAACCGTTCGACCTGCGTGGTCTTGCCCACGCCGTCAACGCCTTCAAACGAGATAAAAGTGCCCTGCATGCCTTTCACTGTACCGTGCGCCCCTGCCGTGCCCGGCCATTCGGCCCACGGCTTGGTGTCGCACGATGCCGATTGTCTTGCGGAACATCAGATCGTGCGACGTTTCGCGCGCCGCATAACGTCAGCGTGCGGGAACGACTTCAGGACGCGCGTAGCCTTCGTTGGCGGTCAGCCAGTCGACGTCAGCCTTCACGGTGGACGCGGTGGAGCCGATCTCCTTCGCTATACGCGTATTCGCCCAACCCTTGTCGGCCAGTTCACGCACCTTGGCACGGCGGTCGGCACGCGCCTGTTCGGTCGCGCTCACCTTCTTCGCGGATTTCGCTCCTTTGGCAGCGCCCTTCTTGGCTCCCTTCGCAGCCGTCTTGCGGCCACGACGCTTCGACGGCCCCTGCGCGCGCTTCTCCGCCAGCAGGCGGAACGCCTCGGCCGGTTCGATCGATTCGGGCGCATACTGCTTCGGCAGTGTACGGTTTGTCTCGCCGTCGGTGATGTACGCGCCGTAGAAGCCGTCCTTGATGGTCACGTGCTTCTGGGTTTCCGGATCGGTGCCCAAGTCGCGCAACGGCGGCTTGGCCGCGCCGCGTCCACGACCGCGTCCATACTTCGGCTGCGCGAACAGTTCCTTGGCCTTCTCCAAGTCGACGGTGAAGATCTCGTCTTCGGAAGCCAGCGAACGCGTGTCGGACTTGCCGTCGGCACCGGTCTTGGTCAGGTACGGGCCGTAACGGCCATTGTTGGCCATGACCGTAACCGTTTGCATTTCGCCGGTTTCGGCGTTCGCCTCATCGTAGGAGCCGACTTCGCGCGGCAGGCTCAGCAGTTTCAGCGCATCCTCCAACGTCAGCGATTCGGGACTCATCGTCTTGAACAGCGACGCCATCTTCGGACGGTCGGAAGCCGCCTTCTTACCGCCGGAACGCTTCGTCTTGCCCGCCTTGCCTGCGGCGGACTCGGCAGCGGTATCGCCGGCATCTTCCGCGCTCGGCATGACCAACGCCACGTACGGGCCGAACCGGCCATTGCGTACCTCGACGGTGCCGCCGGACACCGGGTCCTTGCCCAGTTCACGCGGCCCACCGGAATGGTTTTCAATCAGATCGTGGCCGACCTCGACGGTCAGCTCATCCGGAGCGAGCGTATCCGGCAGCGAGGCGCGCTTCGGATTGCCTTCCGCATCCAGATGCTTCATGTCCTCAAGATACGGGCCATAACGGCCGACGCGCACGTGCAGGCCATCGCCGATATCGATGGTGTTGATCTCACGCGCATCAATCTCGCCAAGCTGCGCCACCTGCTGCTGCAGGCCCTCATGCGCCTCGTCGGCGGACTGGGCCGCACCATCGCCGGAACCGAAGTAGAAGCGGGTCAGCCACGCCTTGCCGGTCTCATGGCCACCAGCAATCTGGTCGAGGCCGGTTTCCATATCGGCGGTGAACTCGTAATCCACATACTTCGGGAACTTCGTTTCAAGCAGTTTGGTGACGGAGAACGCCAGCCAGGACGGGATCAGCGCACGGCCACGCTCGTACACGTACCCGCGGTCGATGATTGTGGAGATGATGCTCGCATACGTGGACGGACGGCCGATTTCCTTCTGTTCCAACGTTTTGACGAGCGACGCTTCGGTGTAGCGCGCCGGCGGCTGGGTCTCGTGGCCGTCCGCGGCAACGTCCACGGCGGCAAGCTCGTCGCCCGGCTGCATCGGCGGCAGGGAAACGTTGTCATCGGTTTTCTTCGAAGCCTTCGCAGACTTTTCGGCCTTATCGCCAATCTTCACGCCCGCCGCCTCGGCGCTCTTCTTCGCGTCGACAACGCTACGGCGGCCCTCGCCGGTGGCCTTCATGAAGCCGGGGAATTCGATGACGGTGCCGGACGCCTGGAACATGGCCTCGCCGTCGGCTTCGGTCGGCGAGGACAGACGCACGGTGGCGGTGGAACCGGTCGCATCGGCCATCTGGCAGGCCAGCGTGCGCTGCCAGATCAGGGTGTACAGCTTGAGCTGGTCGGCCGGCACTTTGGTGGCGATTTCAGCCGGATCGCGGAAATGCGCGCCCGCCGGTCGGATGCATTCGTGGGCTTCCTGCGCGCCCGCCGTCTTCGTGGCGTACTGCTTGGGCGCATCGGACAAGTACTTTTCGCCGAAGTGCCGCGACACCGCTTCACGGGCGGCCGCGATCGCCTCCTGCGACAGCGTCACCGAATCGGTACGCATATACGTGATGAAACCGTTTTCGTACAGCCCCTGCGCGGCACGCATGGTCTGGCGCGAGCTCATGCCAAGGCGATTGCCGGCCGTCTGCTGCAGCGTGGACGTGGTGAACGGCGGCACCGGACGGCGACGGTACGGCTTGGTTTCCATCGACGAGACGGTGAACGTCGCATATTCCAGCGATCGCGCGATCGCATTCGCGTGCGTTTCGTCCAGCTGCACGACGTTGTCTTTGACGCCGGCGGCGGTCAGCTGGCCATCATCGCCGAAATCCTTGGAACCGGCCAAACGACGGCCGCCAAGCGACACCATGCGAGAATCGAACGCAACATTGTTGCCGTCGGCGTCGGGCGCTTCCAGCGTGGCGGTGACATCCCAATAGGGGGCACGCACGAACGCCATGCGCTCACGCTCACGTTCCACGATCAGACGGGTGGCCACGGACTGCACGCGGCCCGCGGACAGGCCCGGACCGACCTTGCGCCACAGCACCGGGGACAGCTCATAGCCGTACAGACGGTCCAGAATACGACGGGTTTCCTGGGCGTCCACCATGGCGGCGTCCACATCACGCGTGTTGTTCAGCGACGCCTTGATCGCTTCCGGCGTGATCTCGTGGAACACCATGCGCTTGACGGGCACCTTCGGCTTCAGCGTCTGCACAAGATGCCATGCGATCGCCTCACCTTCGCGATCCTCATCAGTGGCGAGGTAGAGGGTGTCTGCCTTCTTCAGCGCGCTTTTCAGGTCGGCAACGGTTTTCTTCTTGTTGCCGTCCACGATGTAATACGGCTTGAATCCGTCTTCGATATCCACGCCGAACTTGCCGTACTTGGCTTTCTCGGCCGCCGGCACCTGGCTGGGCTGGGCAAGGTCGCGGATATGGCCGACCGATGCCATGACCGTGTATCCGGAGCCCAAGTATCCGCCAATCTTCTTCGCCTTGGTAGGAGACTCCACAATAACGAGCTTGCTGCCGGTAGCCATAGCCACTCCTTATTACTAGTGTTTGCAACGCAATAATACTCACTGAATACGGAGAAATGGCAAACCGCCCGTGTGGCGCATGGACGGCAGCATGCCCGGAACCGGCTGTTTTCAGCGCTTCGGCGGTGCGGGCGGCGCTCCCACCAAACCCAGTTTCGTCAACGGCGAGGCGGTCAGCTGACGCATGGCGAGCATTATGCCAAGCACCAGCGCGGAAACGGCGGCCGTCAGCAGCGCCGTGGAAACGTACGCGCCGGCATTCGTCCATTCGGCGCTCATGGCGAGTCCCGGCTGAATCTGCCAGATGATATACGCGCCGTACAGGATGCCCAATACGCCAATCGTCAGCATCACACTGCCGACGATCTGCACGCTTGCCGACGAGACGCGCGTGCCCGGCTCATCCATGCCGCTGGCGAACGTGGTGGCAAGCGCCAGCAACGCCAGTCCGCCGACGATCAGCAGCGCCATAATCACGTCGGTCGGACGATGCCATTGCGCCGCGATCACCGACAATCCGACCAGCACCGTATACGCCCAACCAATCACCGCCACCAGCGCACGCAGCACGCGCGGTACGGCGCACAGCAGCATCACGCTTGCCGCAGCGGCAAGGATGACATGTCCGGAAGGCGCGGAATTATTAGGATTCGATTCCAAATTAATAAGATACGGGCGTGGCAGCAGCGGCTTCAACAGTTCGGCCGCGGCGAAACACAGGCCTCCGAATACAGCGAGCTGCGCGATCGACAGCCACCGTTTGCGCACGATCAGCACGGCAAACGCGATTGCCCCCATGATGACGCTGACGGTGATGACCACTGCGGAAATGGCGAAGACGTGCACGACCGGCGCCAGCCAACCCGGCAACGCGGCATCGAATTTCGACCAGACGATATCCTCATAGCTTTGGCCGTCCATGGTACGCACGCCAAGCCACCAGACGCCGGCGGAAGCGGCAAGCATCAGCAGACCGAACACCACGCACAGCACGATGCTGGACACGCGCGGATGGCGGGTCAGCGGATCCGCCTGAGCCAAGCCTTTGTTGACATCCTGCGGAGAAAGCACCGCCTCGACTTCGCGCATATCAGGGAACGACAACGATTCCAACGGTTCCGCAGGCGTTGCTGCCGTGGGCTGCTGAAGCATGTTCACAGGCTGCTGTGGATCTCGGACAAGTGGCTTGAATTCGTTGGTCATAGTCACCGAGAATACGGCATCGCCCCTACTGTGGGGAACGAATCGGAGAAGATATAGAAAAACCTCCACGCACCCGGAAGAGGCCACTTACCCTTGCTGCATTCCTGCCCTGGGGGAGTTGGGTGACATACCGCCACGCGGAGGCTCTTGCCATATTACACCATGCCCGGACCTCGCCGCACCGACTAGACGCACGGGTACACTTGAGAAGGAATCGCACGCCATCCCTGTGCGTTTGCGTGGCTGCGATAAGCATCGATAACGTTTGGAAGGTTGTTTTGTTATGACTGATGCGGTGGAGTATCCCGATCTGGTGGTCGTGGGCGCGGGCCTGTTCGGCCTGACCGTGGCCCAGCAGGCCGTCGAGCACCTGGGCGTGAGGGTCGAGATCATCGACGTGCGCGACCATATCGGCGGCAACGCGTACAGCTACATGGACGAGGAGACCGGCGCGGAGATCCACA
>ERZ507052.490-NODE-490-length-11965-cov-4.48539_pt1 | contig 11965 bp, 12 predicted proteins | sample MGYA00512868_ERZ507052 | MGnify/ENA metagenome assembly ERZ507052 | reverse complement strand
GCTTTTGAATATTGCAGTGGTTTGACTAGCTTGACCATTCCTTCCAGTGTTACTTTGATAAGCACGAGTGCTTTTTCTGATTGTATTTAGATAGGTGTATATAACTGCATATAACGATGAATATCTACAAGTAAACCACTGATAATCAACACTATTTGAATTTTAACACTTTTCGGTCTGTTTTTGGTGCTTCGACATTTTCCGCATAATTTTGTGACGTATTTCTATCGCGGTGAATGTGCGAGGCTTTTTTATTGCCACAAAATTCAAGTCTGATGACATTGGTTGACAACGGTTCACAGACGGTGACAAAAGACTGGGCTTGATGCCAAGATTGTCGCAAAAGTTTGTAAAGTTGACAACAGACGACAATGATTGACTTCCGTTCACTCCCTGATGGAATACGCAAAATTGATTGTATAACATCAAATAAAGGGAAGTATGAAGAAGACAAGGAAATGCGCATTATGCGGCAGAGAGTTCACCGCCAACAGCGGAATGCAGAAGTATTGCTCCGTCGGCTGTGCCGAGGAAGCGAAGAGGGAGAGAAAGAAAAGACAGGATGACTTTCTCAAAACGGCAGAGCCTATCATAGGACTACGGCAACAGGAATACCTCACTTTCTCCAAGGCAGCAATTCTCATGGGATGCTCACGCCAGTACATTTATAAGATTGTGTCACAAGGCAAGCTGAAAGCCTCACGCATCAGCAGCCGTATGGCGATAATCCGCCGTGCCGACATAGAGACAATGCTGGAGGGCAACCCTTATAATAAAGTGATGTTCGGATGCCGACCGAGAGCAGCTGTCCCAAAACAGAATAATAAGAAAGCAGAGGCGCAAGTAACAGATGAGCCTTTGACTTACCTCTCAGGTGAGGAGATAATTTCTACTTATAAGGTAAAGCAGATGTGGCTTTACACAACCGCCAAGCGTAATCAGATACCGATGTGCCGTATTGCAGGAAGGAACTATTACAGCAAACGGCATGTTGAGGACTGTCTTGGGCTGACCGTTGACACTTCCACAATTACCGAATGGCTTACTACCGATGAAGTCTTAAATGAGTTCGGCATGAAGCCTACAGCCATCCGTGCATACGCATATCGCCACCGCATTCCGACTAAGAAAGAATACGGCATAACCTATTATTCGAAGACGCATATTGCGGAACTCCGTCAGATGGATATGCTTGCCGATGAACGCTACTGCACCGTTGATGATGTGTCGGAAAAATATGGCTTATCAAAGGCAAATATCCATCATATTGCCAAAGTCCACGGTGTTGAGAAGATTAAAGTTGGCGTGAAAAACCTGCTGTTAATAGCCGATGTTGAACGAGCGATGGCGGAAAGAGCAGCCAAAGGGCTGTAAATATCAGATGATTTTCATTGAAAATACGATTATTTTACGATTACCGTCAATAACTGCCACCAACGGCATATCATTTATTTCCTTTGCACCATGGACGAACGTTCCATCAAGTAGTATTAATTAATAATCAGAACAAATATGGCAAATATCTGTAAAACCGTGAACCTTTATACACGGAAAATCAAAGGCGGCAAGATGCTATCCTATTTTCTTGACTATTATCCCGGCTACCGTGACGAGACAACCAACAGGGTGCTGCGCCATGAGTCGCTCGGCATCTACATCTACGCACACCCGAGGACACAGCGTGAGAAGGAATACAACGCACGTCTGTCAGAGAAAGCCGAGGCACTTCGTTGCCGTAGATACGAGGAAATTGTAAACGAGCGTTACGAGTTCTTTGACAAGAACAAACTGAACGGCAGCTTCATTGACTACTTCAAGTCTTATGCCGGAAAGAAAAACTCACGCTACGAGCAGGCTTATCAGCACTTCAACCTCTTCACTGGTGGCAAATGCACCTTTGCTGAAATCACAGTGGAGCTGTGCAACAAGTTCCTTGAGTATCTGCGCACCACGCATCAGGTCATCCATACCAGACGAAAGCTGCACCCTAATACCATAGCAAGCTATTGGTCTGCGTTCCTCGGCACTCTCCATGCCGCCCACCGTGACAGGAAGATAAAGGAGAATCCCTGTCCTTATCTGGAACGTGCGGAGAGCATACCGACCGATAAAGTGGGACTGTCGGCAGAAGAGCTTATACAACTGGCAGGGACACCGTGTGAGGTTCCTGTCCTCAAAACGGCTTTCCTGTTCTCCTGCCTTACTGGTCTGCGGAAGAGCGATGTCAAGAACTTCTCATGGGAGATGATTCAGCCCGAGGCAGACGGCACGCTCTATATCACCACACGAATGCAGAAGACTAAGCAGATAGTCCACAATCCTGTTGGTGAGGAGGCTCTTGCATTGATAGACAATAGCAAGAGAGAGGGACTTGTCTTCCCTGACTTCAAGGATAAAATGACACAGATACCGCTCAAACAATGGTTGAGGGCTGCAGGAATCACCAAGAACATTACCTATCATTCGAGCCGTCACACCTATTGTACCCTGCAACTGGAGGCAGGAACGGACTCCCGAACCGTGCAGGAGCTTGTAGGGCACAAGAACCTCGCCACAACACAACGCTATCTTGACAGTGTTGATAGCAAGAAGAAGGAGGCTGCAAACCGTATCACACTAAAACGGAAGACTGAGTAATACACGCAGCCCGACACAGACAGCACATCCCAATATCGTTGTTATTCTTTTGAGTATGAAATTGGTTCTATTGTGAGTATGATTTAGAACCAATATATTAAATAGCCGTAAAAAACTGCAGATAAACGCACTTTTTTACGGCTATACCTATATTACCATAGTAACTTTGCTGTAACAACCGTCACCAAGACGCAATTTTGAACAAATAAAAAATTATAAGATATGAGAAAATTGAATACTATCATCAGTAAAGATACCTGTCTTTTCTACGGTCTTCCAGGCACGGCTATCCTTGCCATGTCTCTTGTCCTCTCCTGTAAGGTTGCCAACGACTTCGGAGGTAGCACTTTTGTGAACGAGGTTTCCTTCATTGGATGCAATCTCCTGTTATGGCTGCTATACCTATTGCTGTTTCAGTACCTGCCTGAGGAACTGATGGACATGTGGGCATCAAGAAAGGAATATGTCGTTATAAATACAGATAAGTCAGATTCCACGACAAGAACGGACAGCCTCCCGTCTGTAAATAGCCAGCCTATAACCACTGAGGTCTACCAAGCCAACTGTGCCGAGTTTGAGCGCAAAAAGCAGGAGGAGCATCAAAAGCTCGTCAATCCAATCATTGATTATGTCAGCAGGATGATGTCACCGTTTATGGATGAGAGTGAGCTTGACCTGCTTCGCAATGAGATAACCGCATGGTGTTATAAGCCGAACTATGAGCCTAAATCTGTCAGATTGAAGACTGTCCATGACAACAAAGACAGGTTAAAGACTGTCTCCTTCAAGCATTTGGTCTGGAATATTGCTGCAAGACTCGGCTCTGAGAACGGATATACCATAAAAACACAGGCAAAGTTCATTAAGGGACTGTTCCCAAATGAGCTTGCAGACATCGAGCTTAACTCATTGGCAAAGAGTCTGACCTGCTACCCTAATGAAGGGCACATCAAGCTTGACAGACCAGTGCATACAGACAATTACGTGTTCCATTTCTAATCACCATCCTTTAATTTATTCTTGTTTATGATATAAGGAGGCTCATTCATGGGCTTCCCTATATCATTTTTATATATGCAAGAACGTCTATCTGCCGCCAATTGCCAGCAACACGACAATATCATTAATAGCTTTTTCTTCCCCTTTTTTCTCCTTTTTCATTGATAATGTGATGATATTAGGATTATCTGACGATTACTGTCAATAATCCCTGCCACTGACATATCATTGAGTTCCTTTGCCACATCAAAATCTTTGAATTATGGTAAAAGAACTTACATTCAACGACCTTCCGCAGGTTGTTGCCGAGCTTCGGGATGAGGTAGTCGGCATGAGACAGATGCTTTCCAATCTTCAAAAGGAGAACGGACATCACAAAGAGAACACCCACCGTCCAATGTCTGTGGAGGAAGCTGCGGACTATCTGAAGATACCGCAGCGAACCCTCTACATGAAACTTGGCAACGGCAGCATTCCTGCCACCAAGCCCGGCAAGCGTTATGTGCTCTATCAGGACGAACTTGACAAATGGTTGGAGACCAACCGCAAGAATTCTGTGCCTTTGACAGCCGAGGAGGAGAACGCTGCTATTCTTGCAGCCAACAGACGTAAACCGAACAAAAGAACGTGGTGAGTATGGATGCACTTGAAATAAGCAACAAGCTACGCTCTGAGGTTTCGGGCGTAGCCTATTCCAAAATTCCTCTTGATGCGTTTCCGCAGAAGATGCAGCAGATGATTCTGGACTTGGTGAGGACGGAGAACTATTCCATAGAGTTCACCGTCACCTCGCTTATCTCCGCAATGGCAGCAGCCATCGGCAACTCCTGCTATATCCGCATCAAAGGAAACTGGATTACCTCACCTATACTGTATGTCATGCTTGTGGGTAAGCCTGGAGTCGGCAAGACACCGCCACTGAACTTTGCATACAAGCCACTGCATGATCTTGACACGGAGGAATACTTGAAGTACAAAGCTCTGAAGGACGAATATGCCTCTATAGTTAAAAGCAACAAGGGCAAGAAAAGGACGGACTGGCAACCTTTACCGCCTGTGCCTGTGTTGCACAAGACTATTATGAACGATTTCACACCTGAGGCTCTTATGCGTAACCATGATGCCAACAGAAGAGGTGTCGCAGTTGTGGTGGATGAGATTATGGGACTGTTCAATACTGTAAACCGCTATAACAACAACCCTTTCATTCAACAGCTATTGTCTGCCCACAGCGGTCAGCCGATAGATGTCTCACGGTGCAACCTTGACTGTCCTTTTCGCATTAACAATCCCTGCATACAGATTGCAGGAACCATACAGACTGGTGTCGTGCATGAGCTTTATGACATTGGCTTCAAGAAGAACGGTCTTCTTGACCGCTTCCTTTTCTCGTTTCCACAAGACATGAAGATACCCCCGTGGCAGAAGGAGGACGGACTGGATGCGTCGGTTATAGACAGACCGTTTCGGATATGGAAAGGTATCATTGAGAAGGCTCTGTCAATAGACTTTGTTGAGGAGCAGCCCAACATCCTTGACCTCTCCAATGATGCCATGCAGATATTCTTTGACTGGCGCAATGATGCCTGTGAGCAGATAAACGCCATCTCAGACGAAAGGCTGATAGACACACGGTTTGCTAAAGTTCCGTTGAACACCGCAAGGCTCGCACTGATATTCCAGATATTCCGTTGGGCATGCGGAGAGTCGCACAAGAACTTTATTGATACGGAGTCTGTCAACTCTGCAATATGTATGAGTGATTATTTTGAGAACTCATATAACAGGCTTGTCGAGATAGTAGCTGATGATGCCATTGAGCCTGTGAGGAGGCAGTGGCTTGACCTGATGGGAAGTCCCTTTACCACATCGGATGCTGTCAAGGCAGGAGAGGCGCTTGGAATGTCAAAACGCTCAGTCATGTATATGCTTGCGGACTTTCATGCCAAGGGCATCCTTAACAGGACAAGAAAAGGAGAATATGAGAAACTTAGATAATAAAAACAACCATCTTGCATCATCTGCACTTTGCACTTCTTGCACTTCTGCATCACGGAGACTGCAATTTGTGCCGTTCAAGTGCAATAGTGCAAGAAGTGCAAGGTGCAAACAGTGCAGAGCAATATGAATGAGTATAGATTTCACCTACAGAAATACAAGCCCGGCAACAGATACACCTGTCCACAATGTGGGCGCAAGCGTTGTTTCGCAAGATACGTTGACGAGCAGGAAAAGGTAATGTTTCCCGATAATGTGGGACGCTGCGACCATGAGCAGAGCTGTGGCTATCATTATTCACCGTCTGACTATTTCAAGGACAATCCCGACTTGAATATCAAAGATGAATGGAGAAATGAGATTCCCAAGAAGGTCAACCAGAAAGAGAAAGCCACTCCGACATTCATTGACCGTACTCTTATGGAACAGTCATTGCGAAGCTATCACATCAATCCGTTGTATCAGTATCATTCCACTGTGTTTGGCGAGGTCGAGACCAAGCGGTTGTTTACTCTCTACAAAATCGGAACATCCAAGAAATGGGATGGTTCAACCGTATTCTGGCAGATTGACATTGGCGGAAATGTCCGCACAGGCAAGATAATGAAATATGATGCCAGGACAGGACACCGCATTAAGGAGCCGCACAGCATGGTGACATGGGTACACTCCGAATTGCGGAAGACTGACTTCAATCTCAGTCAATGCTTCTTTGGAGAGCATCTTCTTTCAGACAATACCACAAAGCCTATTGCTATTGTCGAGAGCGAGAAGACTGCCATTATCGCCACTCACTTTATCCCTGATTTTATCTGGATAGCCACAGGTGGCATGAACGGCTGTTTTAACCGTGATGCCATTGATGTTCTCAGGAACAGAGTGGTCATTATGGTGCCTGATCTTGGCGCAACGGACAAGTGGAAATCAAAGTTACCCTTACTGCAATCCGTCTGCAAAAGTGTTTCGGTCAGCGACATCTTAGAGAGTAATGCCACGGAGGAGCAACGTCAGCAAGGACTCGACATTGCCGACTTCCTGCTGATGAAGGAAACACCTCAAATGATACTCCAACAAATGATAAAAAGAAATCCGTCTGTCCAACTTTTGATAGACAGACTTGGCTTGGTTCTGGTGGAGTAGCAGTAAAAAGACTGTCAGCTGTCAAGACGAGTTCGCTTGCGAACATATATCCCTTGGGTGGAGCCTAATACACCGAGCAAGCTCAGTAATTAGGGTAAAACATCCATGTCATGTGTGCAGCAAGCTGGTATTTATATGTTGAACCGATAAAAAATGAGATTTTATGAGTGATAATAAAAAACAGATGATGGACATTCAAAAGGTCAAGTCTTTTGATGTCGCAGTCAGTGACGAGCATCAGCGTAACTGGAGTGATGACCTCTTTTCACGAAAGGAGAATGACCCTAAGTATAACTACGACCGCAGCCGTACACGACTCAACTTTCAGGTGTCGAAAGGTGGAAAAGTTGGAGAGGTTGACAAATCGAGGTCAATAACAGAGAATATAGAACGAACCATAAAGGAAAGAGTGACAGGTAGGGTGAACGCAACTTCCAATCGTGCCGTGTGCATCATCTTCGGAGGTAACCGTGAGCAGATGCGCAAACTCGCATTTGGTGACCAGACAATAAATGATGATGGCGCAAACTGGGATCTCAACAGTTGCAGTGGAATACATCAATGGGCAAAAGACATATATGGCTTCTGCTGCCGTGAGTTTGGCGAGGAAAATATCGCCTCGTTTATTGTCCATCTGGATGAACTCAATCCACATGCTCATGCTGTCATCGTACCAATAACAAAAGACGGAAGACTGAGCGCAAAGGATATGTTCGGAGGCAACGACTTGAACCAAACAAAGGCAAAAATGCGTGAACTACACAGCCGACTTGCTGAGGTTAACGAGAAATACGGACTGGAACGTGGCGGTGACATCACGCTGACTGGTGCCAGACACAAGTCAACGGAAACCTATCGCAGAGAGTTAGCTGAAGAATGTCGAACATTGTCAGAAGAGGTTGGAACGAAGAAAACTATTCTTTCTGACCTTAATAGGGATGTCGCAAAAGCTGAGACACGAATCAAGGCATTGCAGACAATGGTGAGCAATCTGGAGAAAGCGGAAGCAGAAAAACAGGCAGCCATTGCTGAGCTTGAGGATTATGTGAAGAACCACCTTGACGAGGCAGAGGAGATAAAGGCGAAGATAAAAGCTGGGAGAAAAGAACTTTGGGAAATACATGATAAAATTAGTGACAAGAAGATGAAACTATGGCAAGCAAAGATTCAACTTGAAAAATTACAGAAGGATATTTCTAATAAAACGGCATTAAACAAAGAAGTCACAGCCGCATATAACAAATCATTCATACCTTATTATCAGCAGATTATCAACACACTTTTTGCAGAGGCAGGAAAAAACGTGCTAGACGAGATTGAAAACATTTATCATCAAATGACGAGCAGCCATGACCGTAACCTATTTGATGACAGCTTTGTTTTTGATTGCATAAATCACGGTGTTGAAATTATCAACTGTGCCATTTATTTGTATCTTGGCTATATCGATGAAGCCACAAACTATGCAGAAAGCCAAGGTGGTGGTGGCAGTGATACAAAGGATTGGGGACGTGATAAAGATGAGGATGAAGAGGCATGGGTAAGGCGGTGCTTGCGACAGGCAACCCGGATGATGAAGCCGAGAAGAGGAAGAGGGTTTAGACGATGATTTATTAAGGAGGGATTATAAAGCCCCCTCCTTAATGAATTCTTATATGTGTTTGTAATTACCAATCACTACTGTCCCGTTAAAGTGGACTAATCGTTCTTTGAAATAATTGAAATATAGTCTTTTATGAGTAAATTTAGTAGTCAACGGTTTTGATTTTGTATCTTTGCAGTCTAAAATAATAGACAGCAATGAATCAAGGTCAATACGTTTTTGCTCAGTTGACAAGTTTTCTGGATAGAAATCATTTCAACTACCTCACTCGCAAGTATGATGGAAATCGATATGTAAAGCACTTTTCATGTTGGAATCAACTCCTTGCGCTAATGTTTGGTCAGCTCACTAACCGAGAGAGTTTGCGGGATGTCGTTGTCGCATTGGAAGCCCATCAGTCAAAGTGTAAATTTCTTGGACTTGGAAATCATCCCATAGCCAAAACGACATTTGCCAGTGCCAATCAGAATCGTGATTACCGAATCTTTGAGGACTTTGCTTTCTTCATGATGGAGCAGGCTCGCAAGAAGAGAGCAACAGACATCTTCAAGCTAAAAGGAAACGTGTATGCCTTTGACTCTACGACCATTCCCCTGTGTCTGTCCGTATTCTGGTGGGCGAAGTTCCGAAAGAAGAAAGGAGGAGTCAAGGCGCATGTCCTTTATGATCTTGAGTCACAGGTTCCTGCTTTCTTCCATATCTCGACAGCATCTGTCCACGACTCAAGGGCAATGAAAGAAATACCTTATGAATCAGGTTCTTATTATGTGTTTGACCGTGGTTACAATGCTTTCAAGGAACTGTATAAGATATATTTGCATGAATCCTTTTTTGTTGTCCGTGCAAAGAATAACCTGCAATATAAATGTATGCGATGGAGGCGCAGATTGCCGAAGAATATCCTGACAGACTCGGAGATTATTCTGACGGATTACAACTCATATAAGAAGTATCCTGAGAGACTTCGGCTGGTCAGATTCTACGATGAGGAGCAAGACAGGGAATTCTCTTTCCTTACCAATGCCTTCCATCTTACGGCTATAGAGATTGCCAACCTCTACAAGAACCGCTGGCAGATAGAGTTGTTCTTCAAATGGCTCAAACAGCACCTTAAGATTAAGAAGTTTTGGGGCGCTACAGAAAACGCTGTGAGAATACAAATCTGCGCGGCAATCACAGTTTACTGTCTGGTCGCTATCGTTCAACATGACATGCAACTGAAACGGTCAACTTATGAAGTGTTACAGATTCTGAGTATCTCATTGACTGACAAAACACCACTCAAAGAACTCTTCGAAAAGACTATTTTCAACGATGTCAAAGAACTCGATTATCCCCTCATTCAGGGCTTGTTTGATTAATATTTAACTTGTCCCAATTTTAACGGGACACTAATGATTACCAATTATGAAATTTTCCTATTTCCGATTTGGATTTTAATACATTTCCTTTATAGCAGTAATACATCAATGTTAACACATTGTTTTTTAAAGAAGCAACATCTTTTATGGTCAACCCTTCTTCTGTTATATAGCTAAAGGTAAATTTTCCATTAGCCCAAGTTACTTTTTGATAGTCTGTGTAGTATGTTCTTGGTCTTCCATTCTCATAATTTACGGCCTTGTATTTCACTCTAATATTAGTCCCCACCTTCTCTATTACAAGGATCATTTCTACGTCTCCTTGTTCACATTTCCATTCACCTACATAGGATTTCATTGCAGGTATGTACTTAATGGTTTGTGCTTTGACTCCCAAAGTTGTCATAAGCATTAATAAAATAAATGCAATCTGTTTCATTGTAAAAATTTTTTATATTAATATTCTTGTTCTTCTTCCTCATACATAGACTTACCTTTACTGTAGCCCTCGTCATATCCTTCTTCATACCCTTCTTCATATTTGGTTTCATAGTAATTATAATAATCATTTGAGTCATCATAATTTGCACCATGATTATACCCATTCTTACCATCTTCCAATCCTTGCTCATACCCATCATCGTACCCATTATCATAGGCATCATCAGGGGATTCTGCTCTACCGCTTGTTACAATCGGTTCTGATTGTTGTATTGGTGCTGTGTAAGTAGGAGGGTTGTTTGATGGTTGTGTATAGGGAGTGACAATTGGGGTGTCAGATGTAGTACTATTAGTAGACTCTTCCTTTTGTGAACTGCCTATAAAATAAACAAAGAATCCTACAATTAGAATGACTATCCAACAGCCACAACCTAATTTGCTATAATCATCCATAATATTTAGTTACATTAAACTCAGTTTTTTAAATTGGACATAATGATGATATAAACACTTTTGTGTTATCCTCTCAATATGTAGAAGCATCTTTTCTGCTTGCACAATATTACTTTTAATATATTCAATTGAAATTGGCTTAGCTGAATGAGAATAATGATGTTCTATATTGTTCCTTAACTGATGAATAGCTTTAAAATCTTTCCAAAACTCAGATATATTCATTTCTGGCAAATTGTTATGCTTCCTTATGACATAGAAATGTTTCTCTATATCGGAAATTCCATGAATATTGCCTTTATCTTTTTTGTACTCGTCCGCAGATTTATTTCTTGAGTATGAAATTCTTTTTAACAGTTCTTCCATATGCTTCTCAGCATAAGAATATATTTTAGAAATAAGCATTTCAAATGATTGATTATGTAGTGATTCATATAGTTCAATAACGTCTTCGTATTGAACTTTTATGCTATACTTAATCTCATAATCGTCACTTGATTCATCCGAAATTTTAATTTGCCTGTTTATATTCTCTATTTCTTTTTTATAAAAAGAATCTATATCACAGGCAAGAGTATCAAGCATTTTGGCATAATCTTCAATGCTGGCTTGTAAATCGTTTCTTCCTTTTGCTATTGCCATATCATTTATCGTTTATAATTATCACACATACATTTTTTATGATGCTAGGTTTTATTTTTCATTACCCACGTAATAATTTTAAAAATATAACGTCCTAATATTGTTAAGGATAAAGCTATTATTGCTGCCCATATCATATTATCTATTAAATCATTTTTAAAACCACTTTGTCGATAATCGTTTATTGTACTCCAAAAATCTTCTTTATCTTTTTGCGCATCTACTATTGCTTTTTCTTTTAAGGACTCTTGAAGGTCTTTACTTAATCGTTTTTCTTTTGCTATACTATTTGCATAATTCAGCGCACTTTCTTTATTCATACTTATAATTGACGCATAATCTGTAGAACTTAATGGAATAAAATCCATAGCAAAAGCAGCAGCTTCAAGGCCTTTCAAGGGATGTTTTAATTTTGAATAGTCAGGTGCCATTAATACTTTTATAGCATATTGTCTTTGCCAGTCCTCCATCCAATGGTCTGTTAAAGATGATGGATCATAACAACTTTCGCCATAGTAGGAATTATCATCCATTTGTTTTATATCTTTTTGATGAACAATGGAAAATCCAATAATATACGCCAGCCACAGTACGAATGCGATTCCTAACATTTTTAGGTTGGCTACTATTTCATTTGCAGCTGTTGATTTCTTCATAATTGGCTTCTTCTTTATTTCGACCTTTAACGATG
>ERZ507052.453-NODE-453-length-12667-cov-53.5175_pt1 | contig 12667 bp, 8 predicted proteins | sample MGYA00512868_ERZ507052 | MGnify/ENA metagenome assembly ERZ507052 | reverse complement strand
CTAAAGTCTGAGTATATATTTTTCTACCCTCCACTCTATCAAAGCGTTGGGTCAGAAAATTCTGGGTTCCTTCAATCTCTACCAAACGAGAAGGCATCATATTGATACCGGCATCCTTGGCCATCAGATAATAAGCCATCTCTACCCTGGTAAAAGGAAGTTCATTTTTTCTGCTTGTATCAAACTTCAATATATAGTGCTTAAAGTTGGTTGGCAAATCGGCTTGACCTGAACGAATAATACCTGTAGTTTCATCCATGCCGATAATCGCCTTAGGACGCTGACCACCAGCGGAAGTTCCCACCTTGTACAAATCTTCCAGAATAAGACTGTTGCTCATATCAATGTTCACATCCTGCCTATCCAGAAATAATTTATTAGCAAGTTCATAAAGTGAAGCCAATTCGATATTTACAGATGCATCCTCCTGTATATGAGCAGGTTGAAACTCCAAGGCTCCCATTGCTCTCTTACCGATAAAAGACAGTCTATCCACTGCATTTACCATTTTGGATTGCAGATGATTGGCTTCCATCCATTTCTGGAAGACCACATTTCCCCAATGGTCAGGCAGAGAATCTGCTATGAACTCAGGCAAACCGGCATATAGTTTTTCTCTGTTTCCTGACATAGGGAAAGTTCTTTGTACATAAACAGAATCCAACGGCGCAACCAATGGTGCAATATTCCATCCATACTGCATAAAATCCTGGTCGAATTGAAAGACAGAGCAGCCCCGCTTGTCATCCCAAGACAACAAGCCTACATTCTTATCCCACAAATTCACCTGCACAACATTATCTTTCATGTCTTACCCTTTCCTTCTTTTCATTCATTTTCTTCACTTGGCTAGGCAGCATTGGCAGTGGCGGCAAGAGTTTCTCTGCTTCCTGCAGGAATCCAATGCTCCTCAACAGAGAAAGAATAGTGCCAAAGCCTATGTTCTTAGCTTCGCCTTTTTCAAACTGGCTAATGGTGAAAATGCTCACACCAGCCTTTACAGCCACCTCTTTCTGAGTGAGATTGCTGAACAGACGATATTGCTTGAATCGTCCTCCTAATTCAGATATAATCTCAGAATTAGACTTTGCCTCTATACCATATTCCGTAATCATGCTGCAAATATAGTTATTTCTTTATTTATCGCCAAATATCGGGTTAAATATTTAAATATCTTTAGTTATTGCAATAGAAAAATCGGTATAAAAAAAATCCGCACAGCCCAGAGAGCCATGCGGATTCTGATATTTAATAAAGCTAGCAATAATCATGTTCACAGGTTACTTAGCCACCTTGAATACAGCGGCACTAATGCCTGAAGCTTTGATAGCATCGGTCTTCTTGCCTGATTTATATACAACCTTGCCTGTAGAAAGAACAGAAACTGCCTTGCCACCTACAGAGCTGATGTTGAGAGAGGCTGCCTTGGCACTAGGATTCACGATAACAACATACTTTTCATCACCCAAAGTACGCTCATATACCATCGGATATTCCTGACCCTTCTGGTTCAGAAGCTTCCAATCTCCCTCATTGTCAAGAGCCTTGGCTGAATGACGCAAAGCGGTCAGCTTACGGGTATATGACAACAGAGAATTCTGATCTCCCTGCTGAGCTTCAACGGTCAACTTTCCGTTTTCCGTATCTACAGGGAAGTAGAGTTTATCAGGCGCACTCGTTGAGAAGCCGGCATTCTTGCCCTTGGTCCACTGCATCGGAGTGCGGGTACCAGAGCGCTCATTGCTACCTTCCTTGTTAGGGAGATTCATCTGATACTTCATACCAATCTCATCACCATAATAGATAAACGGAATACCAGGCATGGTGAGGAAGAAGGTCATCGCCACCTTCAACTGGTCTGGCGTATTGCGGGTACCGATGTTAGGGCGCTGGTAATCGTGGTTGGCAGATGGAACAGCGATGTAGCCGAGATTCTTGGTGGCATTGAAAGCCTTGGTATAGTTCTCGCTAAATTCCTTAAGCGAACCCTTGCCCTGCTTGTCGAAATAGCAGTTCTTATAGCTCTGCTCCCATTTGCCCCATGGAGTCTTGCGGTCGAAGAACAGAGAGGCATAGCCCTTAAGACCGAAATGGATGTAGAAATCGATGTTGAAGCCGGCAGGAATGGCTTGCTGCGGATTAGCCCACTCTGAAATCAAGACGGTCTCTGGATAATACTTATCCTTCCAGGCACGCATCTCATTCCAAAGCTTGGAAACCTCCTTCTTGTCAGGGTCGTTCTTGACAAGCGATGACGCCATATCTACACGGAAGCCATCCACACCCTTATCAAACCAGAAAGCCATAATGTTACGTATTTCCCTGCGGACAGCCTGTGGTCCTGGAGCATCTACGCCCTGCTCCCAAGGATGATTTGGATCTGGATGAGCAAAACCATAGTTCAAGGCAGGCTGGCACTCGAAGAAATTCTTCTCATAATACTTGGCACGAGGAGCATTCGCCTCCACATATCTGCCTCGGGTACTAGACTCCGGACTTGCCTCCTGATGACGGGCTTCTATTTCTTTCTTCTCACTCTCAGGGATATCATTCATCCAGATATAATAGTCGCTGTAACGCTGGTTAGGATCTTTCTCGGAAGACTCCTTAAACCAGGCACACTTGGTGCTGGAATGTCCTGCCACCAGGTCGAGACAAACTTTCATGCCACGCTTATGGGCCTCATTGACCAAAGTAACCAAATCGGTATTGGTACCGAATCGAGGGTCCACCTTGTAGAAATCGATGACATCATAGCCACCATCAAACCATCCCGACTCAAAGATTGGATTGAGCCAGAGGGCGTTCACCCCCAGAGACTTGATGTAATCCAACTTGGAAGTGATACCCGGCAGATCGCCAATACCGTTGCCATCAGTATCCATATAGGAAGATGGATAAATCTGATAGAAAAGTGCATCACTCAACCAAGCCGGTCCCTTCTTCTGTTCTGCCTGAACAGAAAGTGTGGTTGCCGCCAAAGCAGCAACCAACAGCATTTTATTCATTCTTTTCATGAGCATAATTATTAATTCAAGAAAACTTTCTTTCATAATAACTCAAAATTCTGCATTTTATTGTGCAAGAATGCTAATTGCAAATCCGCCACCTGCAACAGAGTTCAACTTCAAGACAGACTTGCTGGTTACAGTCTTCTTGGTGATGACATAAGCCTGCGGATTGGTCTTGTAATTGGCATTCTTTGCATCCTGATAGATGGTAGCCACATACTTCTTGCCCTTCTCGAGGAAATCGAGCTTTACGGTAGATTGATGAGCCTTCATGCCCGTAACACCACCGACAAACCAGTTATCAGAACCCTTTGCCTTGCGGGCAGCGGTGATATACTCCATTGGTTCAGCCTCCAGATAGATAGACTTGTCCCAATCTACGGCCACATCCTTGATAAACTGGAAGGCATCCATGTGCTTCTCGTAATTCTCAGGGAAATCAGCAGCCATCTGCAATGGACTATACATGGTAACATAAAGTGCCAACTGACCGCAGATGGTAGAGTTGCAATGTGAACCATTGGCACAATCCATCTCAAAGATACCAGGGGTATAATCCATCGGACCACCCTGCAGACGGGTGAAAGGCAAGATGGCGGTATGTCCCGGTTTGGTTCCTCCGAAAGCCTGATATTCTGTACCGCGAGCACTCTCGTTGCCAATCAGGTTAGGATAAGTGCGGCAGAGACCGGTAGGACGCACAGCCTCATGGGCATTTACCATGATGTGATAATCAGCAGCACGGGTTACGGCATGCAGATAGTGATTGATTTCCAACTGACTGTAGTGATGCTCGCCACGAGGAATGATGTTGCCCACATAACCGCTCTTCACAGCATCGTAGCCATAATCTTTCATCAACTGGTAAGCTCTGTCCATATACTTCTCGTAGTTCATCACAGAAGAAGAGGTCTCATGATGCATGATGAGCTTCACTCCCTTGGAATGTGCATACTCATTGAGTGCCTTGATGTCGAAATCAGGATATGGAGTCAGGAAATCGAATACTTTTTCCTTCATATAGCCACTCCAGTCTTCCCAACCGATGTTCCATCCTTCTACCAGGACTGCATCGAAACCATGGGCTGCAGCAAAGTCGATGTAACGGCGCACATTGGCATTGTTGGCAGAATGCTTGCCAGATGGCTTGGCATGTACATAGTCGGTTCCATCCAACTTCACGGTAGGATAATCATGGGTATAAGCCCACTCACCCTTACCGGAAATCATCTCCCACCAAACACCTACATACTTTACAGGATGAATCCAGGAGGTATCCTTGATCTTGCAAGGCTCATTGAGATTGAGAATCAAATTGGAAGACAGCACCTTGCGGGCATCATCCGTAATGACCATCGTACGCCAAGGGCTCTTGAACGGAGTCTGCATATATCCCTTCATACCCTGTGCATCAGGGGTAAGCCAAGAGGTAAAAGTCATGGTCTTGTCATTCAGGTTCAGATGCATGGCTGGATAATCTACCAGGGCAGCCTCATGCAGATTGATGTAGATACCATCATCTGTCTTCAACTGGAGTGAGGTCTGTACACCGGTATCTGAAAAGACAGTCTGTGAGAGATTGCTGCTGACAGCAGCATGCAAGGCTGGACGGATGCCCGACAGGCGGGTCTTGGTGTATTCATATTCCTGGGTATCGTAATCACCAGGAATCCACCAGGCGGTATGATCGCCCGTCATGGCAAATTCTGTACGCTCTTCCTTGATGGTAAAGTAGTTGAGACTGCCTTTCTGAGGGAACTCATAGCGCAATCCTACTCCATCGTCATAAACACGGAAGCGGACGTTCATATAACTGTCTGTAGAATTCTGCTTCAACTCTACCAGCATATCATTATAATGATTGCGGATCGACTTGTTCTCTCCCCAAACAGGAGTCCAGGTCTCGTCGAAAGTGGAAGTCTTCTCATCGATAACACTAAAATCAGAAAGCAGGTCCTTGCTATCCTTACCGCCCTTGGCGAGCTGATAACCCAGACGGCTAGGCTTGATAATTGTCTTACCCTGATAGGTCACACTATAGGTAGGCACAGTGCCATCCAAGGTGAAGTTCACCTTGATTTGTCCGTTAGGAGAAGTGATGTCTCCAGCATCTGCCGAGATGCCAAAAGCCATCAGAAGGCTTGCGAGCAAAAAGAGTTTTTTCATATTTTTTTGTTTAAAATTGTTTGTTGCTGCAAAAGTACGGCAAAAATCAATAAGTTGGTGCGAATAGTAGGCTTTTGGTAGATTGTCGGTATCTAGAACCAATCTCATAGCTCTGAATATCAAGATTTTGCGAATTCTCAAAAAAAGCGGCTAGTAGATGCGAGATTCTCAATGTTTTTTATTATTTTTGCAGCGGAATCTAAAAACATAGGAAATATGAGACATCTTATCGTTATAATCATCACACTTCTGATGCTCCAGCCGATAAACGTAAAAGGAGACAACACCCAGCTTTACGAGCAGCTGGATGCTGCCCTGGCACAACGTGCGTATTACGTAGAGTTGAAAGAGAAAAGCTTGAATGACATCAAGCAAGGTGCCAAATATGTAACCAGCAATGAAGACAAGCTAAAGCTATACGAACAACTCGCCAACGAATACAAAGCCTACGAATACGACTCGGCGATGACCTACGTAAACAAAGGTCTTATCCTTGCCCAAAAGAATAACAATATCTTATTTAACAAAAGATTCCAGCTTAGCCAAACCAGGCTATTGATCACACGTGGATTCTATGCAGAAGCAAAGGAAATTCTTCAGAAGATAGAACCTCAAGAAGATTCGCATGACTACCAGTTCCTATATTATTATACTCTTTACGAACTATACAACAACTGGTCAACCTACTGTGAAAACAATGAATTCAGCAAGATTTACGACCAGCAGAAAGTGGAATACCTGAAGAAAACATTAGAACTGTCGTCAAAGAAAGATGCATTCTATTACTACCTGCTGGGAGAGTTATACTATTACAGCAATCATTCCAACAATAACAAGACCATCCAATACTACAAAAAAGCACTGAGTATGGAAAAGCCGGACAGCCGTCTCCATGCCATGACCGCCTTTGCGCTATCCGAAGTATACAAGAAATCCAACAACCAGGAACTGATGGAGCATTACCTGCTGGTTGCAGCCATCTCAGACATCACTTCTGCCACAAAAGAAAACGTAGCCCTGCAAGACATCGCACTCTTCATCTACAAACATAAGACCAGAAGTCTGAACAAAGCCCAGGAATACATCAACCTATCCCTGGAAGATGCTTATGCATACAACAACCGGTTGCGCCGCATTGAGATTTCATCCAAATTGCAGATGATTACCAATGCCTATACAGATGACATCAGAGCCACCAACAGCATGCTCTACATTGCGCTGTCGGTCATTTTCCTGCTCTTGCTCGGAGTGGGACTTAGCAGTCTGTTCATCCGTAAGAAGAACAAACTTCTGAAACAGAAGAAAGACGAAATCACGGCTACATCGGCAAAAATGGAAGTTCTCAACAGCCAGTTGCACCTCATCAACGACGAACTGAAGGACACCAACCAGAAGCGCGAGAGACTGGTAAAGGTGTATATTGACCTGTGCTATAAGAACATAGAGAGAAACAGCAAACTGCGCACCTTGGCAGTAAGAAAGATCAAGGCCAACCAGAGTAAGGAGCTGCTGAGCCTCCTTTCTTCCTCATCAAGTACAGAAAGGGAAAACAAGGAGTTTTTGACTGAATTCGACAAGTCTTTCCTAGCTCTGTACCCAACTTTTATAACCGAGCTGAACCAGCAACTCACAGAATCGGCTCACATCCAACTGAAAGAGAATGGGGAAATGCCCCCTATCCTCCGTGTGTGCGCCCTGTTACGATTAGGCATCACTGAAAGTTCAAAGATTGCCGGCATTCTGTCTTATTCGCCACAAACCGTATACAACTACCGTTCCCTGCTCAAGAACAATGCCATCGACAAGGAGCACTTCGAGGAAAATGTGCTCAGACTCTGCATGGTGATAGCCGACTGATGAGAGAAAGAATAAGATACCTATTTATATAACAACATAACTGATTTCGACCAGTAATGGTTGAGGCATTTCATAAATTTACACATGCTTGTTGAATTCGGGGAACCCAAAAATGACATCAGCATAATTAGTAAAAAGTTAATTAGTAATAAAGTTCTTACTAAGACACTTCTTACTTAAAAAATTACTACTATCTTAACATTACGCAGCTTTGATGGTATTCGCAACGACTCACCCACAAAAACGAAGTTAGCTTCATCAGGCAACGAAAGTAGTTTCGTTACCTGATGAAACTACTTTCGATGGACGATGAAGCTAATATACTTACGGAGGGATTTTTTCCTCCATCAACGTTTCCTTTTATTGCTCTGAAGATATAGAAGCAAACAAAGTTACTTTTTGCGGAGTTGCTTCTCTGTATGTCCAGTAGAGGCTGCTCTCTTCGGGGAAAGTATCCATGTATTCATTGAGAGAAGCCAAATGCCTGGATAGAGCCTTCTCATCATACTTACCTACTGTAAACGACAGAAGATATTTGCCACTGTCTTTTAAATTGACTGGCTTTAGATGGCTGATAGCCTCAGCTATGTCGTCTTGATATTCATACGAATAGACAGATACCACATTCTTTCCTCTGATGATATCGGAGAAACTTCTGAAATCAAAGCCTACCATACCATGAATCTCCACATTCTCATGGTACACTTGCAAGAAGTGCTTCAATTCCATGTATGGATTACAGCCTGGATTTTGCTGAAAAGACAAGATAGAGTCGATATCGGATTCATCCTTGATGCAGAGTTCCGGAGTCATTTTTACGACTACATTCTTTCTGGCACGTTCGTGGTTCTCCAATACCTGATGAATATGTTCTGCTCCTTCGGCAGTAGATACCACTACCATATTGATAAGTGTACAAGAACGGTTCTCGATGGAATATATTCCTTCTGAGCGAAGCTGATTGATAGCTTGCTGACTGACATCGTCAGCAGCTATCAGCTGCAATGAATCAAATGCGATTTCTTTCATGAGATTGATGCTTGGTTGTTATGCAATTCTATTATGTGCATTTATTTCTACTAATATCTTATCTTCATTAGCTTCATTAAATACCTGACTGAAAGACACTTTAGCTACATCTGAAAAGAATGGTAGCAAAAACATCAGTTGAGACAGTTCTCCTATCAACAAAGGACAATTCTTTGATGTTTCAATCCGAATATCTACCTTGGTATAAGCAGCCCATTCTACCAAGGTGTACAATTTAAACGAACGACAGATTGCCTCTGCCCTACTCTCACCTTCCTGTGGAAAAGAATAGATACGGCGCTTAACCGATAAATTATGATTTTCCTGTTTCATTGTATATTGTTTTTTAAAATTCCAGTGCAAAAGTACTGGGAACATGAGTAAATTGGCTGCACAACTTTATTTTTGATTGATATTTTTCAGTGGTGTGAAAGGATTTAGCACACCTAAGCAATAACTTTGCAGTAAAATCGTTATATAGGTATCAACTTTCATTATGACCTGACAGCCACAAAAAACTGTGCAGCCATTGTATGGAAGAATTATAGAACTTTTCAAAAGTAAAACTTATGAGCAAGGACATTTCTCTCAAATCAATAGTTGATTTTGAAAATGACAAAATCAACTTCTATATTCCCCGCTATCAGCGAGGATATAGGTGGAAAAACCGACAAGTCAGTCAGCTGATAGATGATATTGACTCTTTTAGTCCCACCGAATCCACTCCTTTCTATTTTCTTCAGGCATTAGCTGTTGCTAAAGACATAGAGAATAATAGAGTCAATGTTGTGGATGGACAACAGCGACTTACCACGTTAAAGCTGATACTCGGTGAGGAAAGTGGCGAGTTACCTATTGACTATGCCCGTGATGCGAACAAGGAACTCGATCAGTATTTCAAGTGTATAGCCAAAGACGTTATTAAGGAAAAATTGGGTGAGATTGGAACCGAAAGAAGAACCGAATTCTGCAAAAAGATAAAAGAGTGTTGCAAATTTCTCTACTATGAAGTTGACAAAGACAAGGAATTATCAACCTTTTATGAACTTAATAGTGGCAAAATCCCTGCAAAGGATTCTGAATTGGTGAAATGCGTCATGCTGACCTTAGGAAATGACGAGTCCTCCAATATAACCAATGCACGTGCTGGCGAATGGGATGAGATTGAGCGTAAACTCAACGATAATAGTTTCTTTTCATTTTGCACACCTAGAGATACTTGGAGAAAAGACGACAGGATGACCGTGTTGTTGCGCTATGCAGGACTGACTCCAACACCGCAAGAACAAAGAGAAGAGGTTTTTCCATTTCTTACAAGAATCCTTGACGAACTGAAGACCAAGTCGCGTATCACGATTTGGAAAATGATATATTCAGTATTTTATCGTTTATTAGAATGGTACTACGACCCTCTCATGTATCATGCTTTTGGAGCTATTGTTCATCAAAGAAATAATAAGGATATCAAGCCCAAAACAAGAAAGGAGATATTGGACGCTATAGAAAAAATGGCAGAATACAAGCCAAAAGAAGACAAGAACGATTACTCCAACTGGGGAGAAGATTTATTTAATTATCTGTTGCTCAGCAATGTCGCTTTCTGTTGGAAAAGATGGCCCTATTGCTATAGCTTTGAAATGCATCGACAAGTAGAAGCTTGGTCGATTGAGCATATATTTGCCAGAAACCAAAAAGTTTTGGATGAAAAAGAACTAGAAGAGTGGTTAGGCAATGATTATTCTAAAAGTGTGTTTGACGAGAATCAAAAAGAATGCAAAGAAGGAGAAGGAAAAGGAGATGATTGGCTAGCTAAAAAACTAGGCAGTAGATACCCGACAACAGAAGATAATTCTATCGGGAATCTTGCATTGTTGCCAAAAGATGCAAACTCCTCGTTAAATAACAAGTTGTTTGAAGGAAAACGGAAAGCTGTTTCTGAATGGGCACGTAATAGTTGGACTGAGTATTGGGCACCTCCTCTCACAGAAGCCGTGTTTATGAAATCACTCCCTGGATTAAAGATGACAGATCCATATTGGTCAGAAAATGACAAGAATGGTTATCAAGACTCCATGAAAGAGGATATAGACCGTTTTATTAACGCATTAAAGAATCCTGTAAAAATATGAAAAAAGATATTTTAAAGCACTATATAGAAGTACCAGACAATTTGTTTGCACTATTGTCCAGGTATCGTGTGGTTATTCCTGGCATTCAACGCCACTATGTCCAGGGAGCCAATAATCCCAAGGCAGAAAGCGTACGTAAACAGTTTATAAAAGAAATCTTCACAGCAATAGAAGAAAAGCAGAATGAATTCAATCTACATTTCATCTATGGCCCCATCAACACTGATGGAGAAGATTCATTCGTACCCGTAGATGGTCAGCAACGCTTGACCACCTTATGGCTGATTGCAAGATACGCAGCGGAAAAGGCAGAACCTTCTGATCGTAAGGATCTACTGAGCTTACTTTCTCGTTTTACCTATGAAGACAGAATCAATGCTAAACGATTCTGCCAGGCATTAACATGTGAAAACTCAAGATGTGACATTACCCAAGACCCAAATCCTGATATCCTTTGTCAGGATTGGTTTGTGGACTATTGGAAAGAGGATGAAACAGTAGCTTCTATGATAAGAATGCTTTCCACTATTCATGAAGAATGGAATAAACACCAAGACACAATTACAGCAGAAGATGTTTTGGAGGCCATTGCCTCAAAAATCAGATTTGAACTGAAGATAGATGCCTTTGGTGATGATATCTACATGAAGATGAATGCCCGTGGACTGCAATTGACACAATGGGAGAACTTCAAAGCCAAATTCTCGGAAGACTTATGCGAAGATAAAAAAGAGAGCTGGGATAAAGAGATGGAAGAGCTTTCTAATCTTTTTTTCACTTGTTCAAACAAACAACATGAATTGCCGGATAATGCTTTCTTCGCTTTGTATGCACGAATCATGGCCTACGAAGCGAGAAAAAAAACAGGCGTGGATTGCGGTAACAACATCAAGGAGCTTGCTGCATACACCCACAATCATAATACCTGGAGTCAGATAGAACTTCCATTTGTTCCATATTCTGATTTTTCAGGTATTATGCAAGGAATCCAAGACATCCGTAACGAGCCCATTGCTTCAACTGTTGCAGACACATGTGTCAAGATGATAAAAACTGTTCTGGACAACGCCCAAAACACAGTACCCTATTTTGGAGATAGTAAATTATTTGATACATTCTTTCATCCCCAAAACGGAAATGAACTCGACTTCACACTATGTTGTTATGAATATTTCGAGAAATTTAACAATATAGATACTCGCGATTTCTTAAAAGATCTGCGTTTAATGTGGAACATTCTCGAAAATGTAGATAAACAATACGAGAATCCAGACTATAGGGTTGAATTTATCAAAAAAATCATAGACATAGAGGACAAAGACTTAAAGGACAAAACATTGTACTCTCCCAAAATCAAGGAAATAATCGGTTCAGATGCTCCAAAACAAGCGAAAGAGCAAGCAGAAGAGGAAGCTGAAAAGGCTATCCAAATGAATTGTAATGACCAATCCATGCCAAGTGATTGGAATGAGGAAAGACTTGGTACATGGAGTAATTGGAACGATGCAATAGAGAAAGCTGAAGAATTTGCATTCTTTCATGGTTCCATCCGGTTTCTCTACAGAAACAGTAATGGAGAAACCACTTGGGAGAATTTCGCAACCAAACTCAGTAATTGCGAGAATCTCTTCACTAAAGATGGTCTTTCGGAGGAAAAGAGGGTGAAAGCTAACCAAGTGCTTATTTCTCATTGCGAAAAAAGGAAAAATCTCATACGGCAACCGATATTTGATGCTAACAAAGAGAGTTGGAAGCAAGTTCTAACTGACTCTTCGCTTTCAGAATGTGTGAATGGTCTGCTTTTATCACCGAATGAGATTGCAGATAGTCATGACGATACCATACAGTTATTAATTGATAATGACATCTGGAAGAATCTTATAAACGAGAATTCTGGATATGAACTTAAAGGGAAGGGAAACTCTCCATCATTATGGTTGAGCAGGAAACCAAAATCAACGCTGATATTGTCGCGCAACAATCGTGAAGATATCTTAGATGCATTTATTGGCGAATCTAAAGTAACATTCGATGCACCAGAAGAAGAACGATATAGGACAATAAAAGGCAAAAATTACTATTTTGCAGTACCTATGTGGTTTACGTATAAATACAAAGGTAAAGAATATCATTTTGCTTGGCAAATATGGGGATACATAGATATGTATGATAATGGCTGGAAAAGATTATGCGAACAATACGACGGAGAGATGGCTAATAATTTCACCATCCATATTGACGAAGAAACAGACCATGACTCTTCCTATTACATCAAGAAGATTGAAAATTGCATCGACTGTTACGAGAAAATTCATAACAAATAAAAGAAACAGAATATGGCTATCAATCAATTGAACAAATATGTCTGGCTGGTAGAAACCATCCATCGGGCTAGAAAAAGGGGCGGCATCACATTAAGAGAAATCCAAAGCAGATGGAAGGATTCTGATCTCAGCGAAGGAACGGAACTCTCTC
>ERZ507052.432-NODE-432-length-13084-cov-38.6089_pt1 | contig 13084 bp, 10 predicted proteins | sample MGYA00512868_ERZ507052 | MGnify/ENA metagenome assembly ERZ507052 | reverse complement strand
AATAAAACGTTATGGCAACAGGTATTCGGATAAACTATATCCGAATACCTGCTGTTTGTTTTTGGATGCATATTGTGTTGGTAAGCATCAGATTTTACGCAAAAGTTCTAATTTCCATAAAATTCCTCTTGTAAATCATTGGATATTTAGAAAAATATCGTATCTTTGCCCCCGAATTGAGGCGTTCTTTGCATATTGCAAAATACAGAAACGAGCAGAAGTCCGCTCGTTTCCATATTGTTACCTATATAATATAGGCAAACGCCCAACTTCTTGATTTTCAATCAAAGTCCAAATTAGAGCGAGTTAGGATTCTTAACACATTTCAGCCTCATGAAAAGCCTCATGAAAAGCTACATAAAAGCCTCATGAAAAGCTACATAAAAGCCTCATGACAGCCCTCATTTAAGCCTCTGTCCCGTCTTTATTTAAGCCTCTGCCCAGTCTTCATTTAAGCCTGAAAAACAGCAGAAAAGCCTCTTATTTTGCCACTGGGAATACGTAATATTCTCTGTCTACATCGTAATCCAGAACCCACTGGTCAATCATCACATTGTCATCTAAAGCCTTGATGGTTACGTTGTGACTGCCGCCAGGCAGCGTAACATAGAAACTCTTCAGCGTCTGGCCGCGCCACAGGTCAAACTTCCAGTCCTTAGAGTTGTAAATCTCCTTCAACTGGCAGATTACCGGTTCGCCACGGTCTATGCTCACACTCACCCTCATATCCCTTACAGCGTTGAGGAAGCAAGGAACCACGGCGATGGTGAAACGCGCATCACCGCTCTTGTCGCTGTAGAAATCATAGCTCAGACTGGCTCCCTTCGGCAATTTCACAGCCTTGCCGCTGTGGCCTAAAAGCGGACGGACGGTAATCTTCTCGGTTCCTCTTACCTCAGCCTGGGCAAGTGGTGATTCGGTAGCCTTGCTCCATTCCCAGGCATTCTTGGCAATGATGTCGCCGGTAACTACAGAGAGCGGCTTGAGATCGTTGCTGCGGTCGAAGGCATCAGCTTTCAGTCTCTTGATGTCGGCAGCAGGCAGTGTGCCCGGAATCTGTGGAGCCTGCATCTCTGCGCCGTTGGTAAGGATGAAATCCTTCCATTTGCCGTTTCTGATGCGGCTGTAGTAGGCATTGAGCTGCTTCAGTTTGTTGTAAGCATCTATGCTCACAGCTGCTGCAGCCTTTGCCTCATCGTCTTTATTAAACAGTCCCGGACGGGCGATGTGTCTTGCTTCCTGTGCCTCCAGCTCCTTTTCGGCTACGAAGGCTGCCAGGAATATCGGATATTTCACTACCTCGAAGAAACAGTCTTTCTGGTTCTGAGGCAGCATGCGCTCGATGGATTCTGTCTTCGCCTTCAACAGATCGTAGCGGTAGAGGAAACGCTCCAGTTCGTTGCCGAATTCGCCTGAATGGAACTTTGTATCGCCGTAAGGCATCGCCATATAAGCGGAATGGCGGATGCTGGTAAGACGGTAATATTCTTCCATCAGAGGCATGATTTTCCTGCCTGTAATGCCGCCAAAGAATGCGTTGAGAGTGTTCTGGATATACGTCTTGCAACCCGCTTTCAGGGCGTTTTTATTCCACGCCAGATTCATCATCATGGCTAGCTGGAAGGTTGACTGTTTCGGATTGGTAATATTGGCTATCCAGGCGCAGTCTTCGTCGTTATGCGCCTCAGAGCGGTGCGATTTGCCGCGCTGGGCATTCCTGCTCTCCAGATAATCCTTGCTGTTGAGCATTTCGAGCAGCAGGCCCGGCGAGAGACTGCTCATCTCCATCTGTGCATCCGAGCAGACCAACTTCACATTCTCGATGGTTTTGCGGTGTTTCTTCTTGTGCTTCTTGCCCACAAACTCCGTTACCTTGTAGTTTTCCGCCACACAGATGTCGAAACTGTCTACCACAGCCTTGTTGTAAGCAGCCTCGTGTTTGCCGTCTACCTGCCACAGCGTATTGGCTCTCAGGCGCAGCATCAATCGGGCGATGCGGCTGTAGTTCTGCGGCTTCATCCACTGGCTGTTGTTCAGGGCAAGTCCTCTGAATTCTATTCTCGGAACCTCTATCCACTGCTGGTCAACGGGGGTGTAGAGACTCTTGCGCTGAGCAGGCTGCAGGTCGTTCCATGCCATCAGAGGCGAAACGCCAGCCAGTTCAGAGAGTTTCATGATGGCGTAAGCCGTTCCGCGGGCATTGCTACCGATAACGACGACCTTTTTTTTCCGCGTCCCGATATAAAAAGCATCCTTTCCGGTGATAATAAGATGCAGGGGCGCACCGAGTTTTTCTACAGCCGAAAACTCCTTGTTGGTGAGCTGGTCAAGCTGATAAATCTGTATCGGGGCACCATTTTTCTCTTTCGCTTCGAATCCGGTCACGGCCTTCATGTCGCCCGCAAATTCTTTGAGGGCAATCTTCACGACTGGCGAAATGCTAGAGTTAGTGGTATAAGATACTCTTCCGTAGCCGTCTGTCCAGTAAACGTTGGGTGCTGCGGTCTGAGTTTCCGTCTTCTTCACTTTGCTTTCGGTCAGCGCGTTGGCATTCTGGCTAGAGAAGCAGACCAGAGCCAAGGCAACGCCTAATATAATCTTTTTATATTTCATTTTTCTTCCGTTTTTGTCTGTTCGGTTGTAGATTCGCTTTTTGCTGAAACTACACATTTCTGCAATTTGCAAAGATACATAAAAGTGTTTAATATCTGAAATTATTTAGTTTTTATTTGCTTATTACATTATTTATTGTTACTTTTGCACCATACAAAAAAATAATTATGACATTATATCCAAAATTAATTGAAGAGGCTCTTGCTACCGTCATCTATCCTGGTACCAAGAAGAACCTTATAGAGAGTGAGATGCTGGCAGATACGCCTAGCATCAATGGTATGAAGGTGAAGGTGGTTCTGCTCTTCCCTCGTGATACGGACCCTTTCCTCAAGAGTACGGTGAAGGCGGCTGAGGCTGCCATCCATTATCATATTTCGAAAGATGTGGAGGTGGAAATCGTTACCGAGTTCAAGTCGGCTCCTCGGCCTGAGGTGGGAAAGATGCTGCCTCAGGTGAAGAACGTCATCGCTGTAAGCTCAGGTAAGGGTGGAGTAGGCAAGAGCACCGTTTCTGCCAATCTCGCCATCGCCCTGGCTAAGTTGGGCTATAAAGTAGGCTTGCTCGATACGGATATCTTCGGCCCTTCCATGCCTAAGATGTTCGGTGTTGAGGAGGAGCGTCCTTATTCTGTTCACAAGGATGGCAGAGACCTCATTGAACCAGTCGAGAAATACGGCGTGAAGCTCCTGAGTATCGGCTTCTTCGTAAGTCCTACTACGGCTACTCTGTGGCGCGGCGGAATGGCTTGTTCTGCCCTGAAGCAGCTGATTGCTGATGCTGACTGGGGTGAGTTGGATTACTTTATCCTTGATACGCCTCCTGGCACAAGCGATATTCATCTTACTCTGCTCCAGACGCTGGCCATTACGGGTGCAGTTATCGTAAGTACGCCTCAGCAGGTGGCGCTTGCCGATGCGAGAAAGGGTATTGACATGTATCAGAATGATAAGGTGAATGTGCCTATCCTCGGTCTTATCGAGAACATGGCTTATTTTACGCCTGCCGAGTTGCCTGAGAACAAGTATTATATCTTTGGTAAGGAGGGTTGCAAGAATCTCGCTAAGGAGATGAATGTGCCTCTGCTCGCCCAGATTCCTATCGTTCAGAGTATCTGCGAGGGTGGTGATGATGGTGCGCCTGCTGCTACCAAGGTTGATTCCGTTACAGGTCAGGCTTTCCTGAGCCTTGCCCAGAGCATCGTGACAGTAGTGAACCGCAGAAATGCCGAGAAGGCTCCAACCAAGATTGTAAGTACACACTAAGTAGTAAATATCCTATTTGATAAGGGTATAAAATAAAAAGCTAGGATTGCCCTCAAGCAGTCCTAGCTTTTTTTATCAGAGGAGTTAACAGGTTAACAGTTAACAGTCGTTTTTTGCATGGTCACTCCCGAAATTATTCATTGTACATTATCCATTCTCAACAATTTCTTCTGCCTCATCCTCTTCTTCAGCTACTTCAGCTGTAAGGTTGGCCTTGAGTCTTGCTGAGCGAAGTTGTTGCCTGAAAACCAGGCAGGTAGCGAGGAAATAGACGCCGGCTTGTATCCAGAGTGCTCTGAATTCCGGCAGAATATCTGAAAGCGAAGCGCCCATACTGCTGATTCTGAGGAATCCACGGATGCCGAAAGTGGATGGGAAAACCCACGAAAATCCTTGCCAAAAGGCTGGAATATTGCTCAGTGGCCATGAAACTCCCGTCATAAAAAGCAATGGAACGGAGGTAAATACCACCAGAAGCATCACATTTTCACGATATCTTACCAGACACGACAGCATCAGACCGAAGAAAACACACGAAAGAATGTAAGGAAGGAGGAAACCGAGAATAGTGGTCCACGTTACCATACTTACAAAACTGAACAGCTTAGGAACCACCAGCGTAAGATACATTCCCATCACGGCATAAACCATGAAATAAACCAATGCCTTACCGAAAACAATGCGGAAAATACCGCCATAATGCTCGCTTACCGGTATGAGTTCGCGGTTTCTGTTGAGTTCTCTCGAAGTTCCCGCTGCCATTCCTATGCCCAGCAGCATCGTCTGCTGCAAGATAAGAACCAGAACAGCCGGCAGAATGGCATTTCCGTAACCTCCTGTCGTGTTGAATATCGGAACCTCATCAAAGGCGAGCGGCTCGGTGGTAATCTCATCGTCTCTATCCGTAAATCCTCCTGCTTGCGTTATCTGAATGCCCGAGTTGATGTGGCCGGCTACGGCCTGCGAGGTCTGATAAATCGCCTTGTAGGTCAGCATCAGACTCATATCGCAGTAAACTCCCACATGTGCCTGTTCGCCCCGGTTCAGTTTCGTATCGAAGTCGGCAGGGAAGTAAAGAATTCCGTGAACTACCTGTCTGCGCACCAGTTCCTTCGCCTCGTCTAGACTGTTGCAGTAATAGGTAGCCTTGGCATCTGGCGAAGCATCATAATCGCGGATAAACTCGCGAGAGCTGTGACTGTGGCTCAGGTCCACAATCGCCGTATCCACTTCTCTCACCACCTCGTTGTTGTAAATCCAAGAGTAGAGCAGCGGATAACCCAGCGGCACCAGAATGCAGAAGATGAGCACACCCTCATCGCGGAAAACGTTGCGCATTTCCGTCTTCCAGATGTAGCACATGTCCCAGATGCCATTGATAATCTTATATAATAAACTACTTTTCTTCATTATGGTAGGTATTTATATACTAACATTGCCTTCTTGATGTTCCAGATAGTGAGCATCGGCAGGGCACAGAACAGCACCATTGCGCCCCAGTGGAGCACAGCATCGCCCATCGGGAAACCGTTGAAGATGTTCATCTGGTAAATCATATAATAGTGGCGCATCGGGAAGAGCTGACCGATAGACTGGATCGGTGAATCCATCGAGAAGAGCGGATAGGTGGCTCCGCAGATGGAGAAACTCACCACGCCCCACAACGAACAGATACTCATCGACATACGGAGCGAAGGCATCAGTCCGAAGGCAAAGATGCCGAAACACTGGCAGGAGAGTACGCTCACAATGCCTAACAGGATGATAGGCAGCGCGCCGCCCGGATGTGGAAACTGTAATACATAATAGATGTAGAATTCGAACAGCAGGAAGATACTCAGGAAGATGAGCGTCTGTGGCAGCATCTTACCCGCAATGGCGAGATAAGGATTGTTGCCTGCCATCCGCATCCAGTCTCTTGCCCGATTGAACTTCAGTTCCGTACCTATAGAATAAGGTGTAATCAGGAAGATGAACAGCATGATGAGTCCCGGCACCATTACGCTCGAAAGATAATAGTTGTAGTTGGCGTATGGGTTGCCTATCATGTGCAGATCTACGGCGATAGGCTGCAGGAAGGTCATGATTTCATCATTTGTCTTTCCCAGTGCCGAAAGTTTCGCCATTCCTGCCGCCGCACCTCCCAGGGTAGAGATGGTTTTCAGATCGCGGAAGAGCAGGGAACCGGCTGCCAGCGATACGCTGCTGTAATAGAATGAAATCTTAGGCTGCTTCTGGGCCATCAGTCCTGCCTCCGTTCCGTCAGGAATCAGCAGGAAGGCGTAGATTTCGTTCTTCTGGATAGCATGTCTTGCCTCTGCCATGTTCTCGTAATGAGCCACTACCTTGGTGGTCTGGAAGGCATCGAGCTTATGTACCAGCTGGCGCGATGTAGCCGAGTTGTCCTGATCTACTATACCCACAGGCATGTCGGTAGGCACTCCTCCCTTCATCAGCGTGGTGAAGAAAATCACCACCACGATGGGGAAGATGACCATGCAGAAGAGATAAATGGGATTCTTCCACATGATGCCGCATTCTCTGAGGGCTATATGATATAATTTCTTAAACATAGATGTTATTTAATGATGAGTGACATTCCCGGGCGTAATCCCTCAATCTTTGTGATAGGACGGGCCTTCACCTCGAATGTCTTGCGGTCGTAGTCGCCATTATCCTTGGTTGCCTTCCAGGTAGCGTAAGAGCCCTGGTCTTTCAGGTAGTAAACCTTCATCTTGATGTCCTTGTTGAAGGCTGGAACGTAAGCGGTGAACACATCGCCCTTGTTCAGACCCTTGAGATGATCTTCGCGAACATTGAAGGTTCCCCACATATCGCTCATGATGGAGATGCTCATGATAGGAGAGCCGAGGCCTACAAGCTCGCCTACCTTCGGATAGACATTGCTTACCTCGCCCTCGCACTGAGCCACCTGAACGGTTTCTTTCAGAAGATTCTTCACTACATCCACAGCGCTCTTCGAAGCCTGGGTGTTGTTGGCAGCCATACGCTTCTCCTGCTCGCGGGCTCCGTTCTTCGCCATGTCGTACTGACTTCTGGCAGCAGCCACCTGAGCCTCTGTAGCCTTATAGGCAGCGTAAGCCTCATCGCGTTTCTGACCGCTGATTACGCCCTCGTTGTAAAGGTTCTGCATGCGGTCGTAAGTTTTCTTGGCGATGGTTGCGGCAGCTTCAGCCTGCTGAACCAGTTGGAAAGCACCCTGAATCTGCTCCTTTCGTGCACCTGCATCCGTCAGGTCCTTCATCGCCTCGGCTGCAGCGTTGGTAGCCTGGAGCATCTGTTCCTGCGATTTCATTTCCGGCACTTCGAGGATGGCGAGCGTATCGCCCACATGAACGTAATCGCCTTCCTGAACGCGGAGTTCTACCACGCGTCCTGGCAGTTTGCAGGATACTCTGTATTCTGATACTTCTACCTCGCCCTGGATGGTGTCATCCTTCTGTTCCAGGGTGAAGAAACCGATGACGCCTACGAGAATGACTACTGCTGTAAAACCGATTACAGCGAGCAATATGTTGTTATGCTGTGATTTCTTAGACATTTGCTTAATCTGAATTTAAATTTGTTATTATAAATATATTAAAGAAGAAACCGAGGGAAAAAGTCCCCCGTTGGGCCCCCGTTAAATCCGATTCCATCGGATTTCCTCCCCAGTGCTGTTCTTTACTGCAGGATACCCAGCGCCTTGTTCAGCCCTACCTGAGTCAGCTTCACGTCGATTTCTGCATCAATCTTCTGGCTCTGTGCTTTCTGCCAGGCAGTCTGTGCAGCCATCACGTCAGTAACCTCCATCACGCCTTCCTTGAAACCGAGGTTGGCGCATCTCAGGTTCTCTTCGGCACTGGCGATATTCTTCATTGCCATGTTGAGTTTCTTCTGGGCTTCCTTTACCTTAAACTGGTTCTGGGTAATCTGAAGATGAATCTTCTCTCTTGTATCATCCAGGTTCATCTGGGCGATATTGCTGGCAGCCTTGGCGGCTCTCACCTTGTAGGCTCCGTCAAACCAGTTCCATACCGGAACATGAACCATCACGCCTACGTTCCAGACACCGGTAAACTTCTTCTGGAAACCATTGAATACGTTCGGGTTCGAAATCATGTAGCCGCCCGTCAGCATGACGTGAGGCAGATTGACGGCGCGAACCATATTGGTAGCTTCTTTAGAGATGTCGAGCGCATTCTGCAGCATGCGGAGTTCCGGACGGGTGTTCATCGCTGAATCCTGTGCGGCTACTCTCTGCTGCTCGGTGTCAACAGGAGTTCCTGATAAAGCCAGGGTTTCCTTATCTTCATCGGCAAGTGTGATTTCCTGGTTCATCGGAATGCCGCAGAGCTGGCAGAGCAGCATCTTCGACAGTGCGAGTCCGTCTTCAGCCTGAGTAATCTGCATCTCAGCCTCGTTCACCTTTACGTCTACCTTCAGTCCGTCTGCCTTGGTGGCAACTCCCTGCTGAATCATCTTGTGAACATCCTCGTTCAGTTTCTTTACGAGGTCGCAGTAGCTGATGGCGAGTTTCTGCTTCTGCTTCAGCGAAACGGCGAGCCAGTAAGCCTGGTCTATGCTGTAGAGCGTGCTCTGGGTCTGCTGGTCGAGATCATTCTCAGCAATCTGTTCTCCGATATCGGCAATCTTGTTGGCTGCAATGATGGCTCCACCCATATAGATAGGCTGGCGAACCATCACGCTTCCTGCCCAGATGTTGCGGGTGTCGGTGCGGAATGCATCTACCAGTTTCTCTCCCAGCGCATTGCCTTGCTGCTGCAGGGGTCCCAGTTTCTCATTCATCAGTCCGCCTATCTGTTGTGCCAGTTCCGGGCTAATCATTCCCTGACTTACAAGCTGGCTCATCAGATTACTGGCTCCTCCCGAGATTCCTCCGGTAACAGTAGAACCGATATTGCTGAATGTTGATTTCTGACCATCGTTCAGCAGCGAAATTTCTCTGCTGAACCATTCGTAACCGCCTAAAGCATCTACTTTAGGAAGATATTTGGTACGTGCCGATTTCTTCAGATTATACGCCACGTCCTTCTTGAGCTTCGAGGCATTGAGCTGCTTGTTGTTGCGCAGCGCCATGGCACGGCAACTGTCAAGGCTCAGTGCTTGTGCCTGAGCCCCGGCAGGAATCAATGCTCCCATCAGCATGATAAGAGTTATATATTTTTTCATCCTTTGTTTATAATATTATATAATATTGGATGCAAAATTATGGAATTATTCTTAAACGACAAAGAAATTTTGTTTATCAAATCTTTAAGAATCAAAAAATATATTGCATTGTGGAAAAATAGAACATACCTTCTAGTTTTCCGTATTCCTTTAATCGTCTGTTTCTTAGAAATTCACCCGTTCTGTCTCGCCCCAGGTAGGGTCTACGGTGATGCCGATTCCACCACCCGCACTGTCGCCTCCGCCGCTGAATCCGTTAGCGATGGAAATCTCGGTGTAGGCCATTTTGTTCTGATGGATTTTCAAATCAGCTTTTTCAAAACTCTTTACCACCTTGGCATCGGCATCCAGAAAGCTGATGCTCATCTTGATGTTCTTCTCTTCTTCATGCGGGAAGGTGTAGACGGTAAAGTCTCTGCCGCCGTCTTTCATACTGAAATTTTCGGTCTGACGACTGTTTACGCAGCCGAATCCGGTGGTTGCATCCAGGGTACTGCTGCCGCCGGTATAGTAGAACTTGATGCTCCTGATTTCTTCGGGAATGTTTTCGTCGGTAATATGTACCTTGAAGGCACCAACTGCTCGCTTCAGATTGATGTCGGTGGTGGCTCCATCTGCCGTTACGCTCAACCGGCCGTAATAATAAAAGGTGTCGGTAAGCTTGTTGCTCGTAAACTTCACCTTCTCGGGTGCGCTGATGGAGCAGTTTCCCTTTCCGTTATGGGCAATTACCACCAGCCGATATTCTCCTTCGTCCAGACTCACATGGGCTGTTCCGAAGCCGTTGTCGGTAGACTGCTGGTTGATTGATTCCAGTTTGTCTTCTCCATCAAAGATGGCAAGCGTCAGTCTGGAACACACATCGCCCAGCGCCATCTGCTTGTCGTCAGCTTTGGTTGTCAACAAACTTGTGCCTTCAATTTTCTGCACATGGATAGTTACATTGGCGTTTGCCTCACGTGATTTTCCGGTTGTTTCGTCAATCGAAAACTTTTCGCATGAAGTAAGCGTCGCTACGAGCATCAGCAACAGGGATGCCAGTAACCGATAGGGCTTCTTACTCATAATAGTTCTTATTTACTAGTTGCTCTATGCATTATCTCGGAGTTTCCTCGGGCATAAAGATGTGGCAAATATACGTTTTTTCTCTTTTCGATGCAAGTAAAATCTAATAAATCTTTATATTTTTTGTCATTTATCTGTTTTTTCGTATTTTTGCATCGGTTTTTCTGTATTTACAGAACCGATTTTGCATTATATATATAATAAGGTATAAAAGATACTGTTATGGATAAGAAGATAAAAGCATTGTTTTTTGATATTGACGGCACCTTGGTGAGTTTCAAAACCCACAAGATTCCGCAGAGCACGGTAGATGCCTTGGAGCAGGCTAAGAAGAATGGGGTAGAGGTGTATATTTCTACCGGTCGTCCGCAGCTCCTCATTACTAACCTCGGTCAGATAGAACATCTTATCGACGGTTACATTACCACCAATGGAGCCCGCTGTTTTGTAGGCGATAAGGTGGTGAGCCAGCACGCCATCTTTCCTGAAGATGTAAAGAAGATTATCGAGGCAGCCGACCGTGATGATTATCCGGCAATCGTTGTGGGAGAGCATCATCTTGCTATCCATCATTATACCGATGAGGTTTATGAAATCTTTGCCAAGGGACTTGGGGTGGATTGCGAAATCTTCCTGACCGATGTGAATGAACTGGGAGATGAGCAGATTCTGCAGGTAACCCCTTTCTGTTCGGTAGAGCAGGAGGCGCTCCTGATGCCTACGCTTAGCAACTGCACGTCGGGCAGATGGCATCCTGCCTTTACGGATATTACGGCAGCTGATGCTGATAAGGGCAAGGGCTTGCATGCAATGGCTGATTATCTGGGTTTGAACATAGATGAAACCATGGCTTTCGGCGATGGCGGCAATGATATTTCCATCGTCCGGGAGGCAGGCATCGGTGTTGCGATGGGCAATGCGGGAGATAATCTCAAGCAGGTAGCCGATTACATTACGACTCATGTGGATGAAGATGGTGTAAAGAATGCCCTCCTCCATTTTGGCGTGATTTAAATTCCCAGGTTTATTGACTCTGTTTTTATAACTCCCTATATATAATAAAGTGTAATCCTGATGAAGCCTTTTTGATAGACGGGTTTCATTTTAATAAAATAATAAGGGCAAACATGTCATTTGTTGTGATAAATGGCGTGTTTGCCTTTCTGTTTTTAAAACTTCCCTTTTGTGCTCAGTTTCTTCTTGTTATTTACGTTTTGGGAGAATAAATACCAAAAATACTTACGAAAAGTAATAAAATATGCGAAAAATATACATAAAGTGCCGTAAGGTTGGTATTTTATATCAAATTGTTTGCTAAAAATTTGTTTAATTAGCAAAAAGTATGTATCTTTGCACCCAATATTTGTAAGTTGTTTAATTTTTAAGAGAGAAAATTACGGTAAAAAGATTGACCATGCTCATGGGAGGGCTCGTTCTTTCAACAGGAATGCCAAAAAACTCTCGGCTATTCTTCTGATGAGGAACTGATAGCTCACATGGATATATGAGTTCTGATAACAAGTAATATACTTTTGCTATACATGAATTATTCCTAGATGATGTTTCTAATGATATTGTCTAGGAATAATATTAAAGATATAAGGCAAAGTGATTTGCCTCGTTGTTGACCAAGTCAACACTTATATCTCTCTCGTCTTGGGGACTGGCGGTGGCCAGTCCCCTTTTTGAATTTATAAGAGAGATTTCTTGGTTAATGAGGGTGTGTCATAAGTCTGGATAATAGTTGGTGCATAACAGTTGACTACCGCATGCACAACAGGTGTTGTGCATGCGCATATCAGCTGTTATGCAAGCGCACAACAGCTGTTGTGCGACCGAAGATACTGACTGTCTCAACAACATATCCTATCTCTTCCAACAACATGACCTATCTCTTCCAACAACTTATCCTATCTCTTCCAGCAACATAACCTATATTTACCAACGACACAAAGAGGGTGAATCATAAACTTATGACACATCCTCTTTATTTATAGATGAAGTAGCTGCCTCCATCACTCTGGCAATATTTCTTCAGAAGCTGGATAATGTATTCGGCATTCTCGCGAACGTGCTGCTCATCTCCGTCGTATCCGTTGATGAGAACCACCAGGTGGGTGGTGTCAATACTCATTTTGGTTCGCTCGTTGTCGCTGGTCGGGGTTCCTACACCACCTGTCTTGTCTCTGTAAACAGGCAGACCTTCTATATTAATCATGCCTCTGCCGATACCCTCGTATGGTTCGCCAGCCTTGCCCACACCCAGAGTCAGGGTGTCTCCCTCAAACTTATCGGCATCAAATCCGCCGATGCTGTAGCCGTAGGCGATGCTCGCCAGGTTCACCAGGTCCACCAGCGTATCTCTCTGGTAGAGTTCCTTGCCCTGGAGCATTCTGCGGATAAGGGCTTCTGATGCAGGACGGTAGCGCGAAGGATCCTTGCCGCAGGCACGGTACACCTTTCGGGTGGCAGTAATTCCGCTCATCTCTTTCAGGGATTCCGTGGTCAGCGTATGTTTGTATTTCTCACCGAGCGCATTGATTTCATCCCAGAGTTCCTGACAATAAGGGGTGTTTACCACATTGGCTTCCACGCATGCACCCACAAAGGTGGGACATACCGATTCGATTTCTTCTGATACAATAATTTTCATGATGAATTTCCGTTTTCTGTTAAACCTTACTGATTGATAGGGCAAAAGTACGAAGAAATATTGGAATAGCCAAAAGTTCAGTCTATTTATATATATAATAAGGTGTGAAAAAGGTTTAAATGTTTATAACTGTTAAATGTTTGGCTAAAATGAAACTTTTTTGCGAAAAGATTTGGTGGAATGAAAAATAGTTAGTACTTTTGCACTCGCTTTTGAGAAATCAAGCATTACTCAAAGCAATAAAGAAAGAGTTCTTTGAAAGATTTTACATAAACAGACAAGTAGTACAAGAAGC
>ERZ507052.407-NODE-407-length-13519-cov-7.47698_pt1 | contig 13519 bp, 8 predicted proteins | sample MGYA00512868_ERZ507052 | MGnify/ENA metagenome assembly ERZ507052 | reverse complement strand
GAGCAGTCGCGCCCTGAAAGGGCAAAAGCATTACAATGTGCTTTAGACTTTTACCAGATAGTTCCCTTTGCCAGAATGGCAAACAAGTTGAGATAATAACAAAGATGATATTTGAACTTTGTTATATAGAAGCAATAGATGAAAACAAGTGTTTCGTGAAATCCTCGTTACATTTTCACCTAAAATTTTGTATTGCGATGGGTTTGCACTATCTTTGCATAAGATAGGCTGCACCTTGGCAGAGTTTACAAGCAAGCTTGCATCTCTGCTCTCGGTTTGCACTATCTTTGCATAAGATAGGTTCCATTTAATATGTACCTACTCAAGTTCTTCTAATCATAAAATAGGTCGTGACCCTGCAACGGGTTCAAGCAAACTTGATTCAATTTACACTACCTTATACAAGTAAATGTATTAATAAAAGATATGCGAAAATCACTACTATCACTGGCGCTATTTTTATTGGCGCTCACCACGCTCACGTCATTTAGCACCCGTGGTACCGCGGTACATCAACAAAAGCGCTACGCTCTTTATGGTGTGGCCTTTTATAACCTCGAGAACCTATTTGATACATTGCATGATGCGGGTAAAAACGATTTTGAATACCTACCATCAGGCACAATGAAGTGGGGTAAAATGAAGTACGAGGCAAAGTTGCACAACATGAGCCGCGTGTTGAGCGAACTTTGCACCGAAAAGTTGCCCATGGGCGCAGCCGTAATTGGTGTTTCTGAAATTGAAAATAGTAATGTGCTTGACGACTTGCTCAAGCAACCCGCTTTAGCTAAACGTGGTTACAAATATGTTGATGTGCCCAGCTACGATCGTCGTGGTGTAGAGTGTGCTTTCTTCTATAATCCACGTTTCTTCCAGATGGAACGTTACTTCTGTGTGCAATACAACTATGGCCCGTCAGGCAGGTATGATGACCCTATGCTCGGTTTTTACACCGATGAACAAGGCAAAGTGCAAGCTTATGACCATTTGCAAGGCGACACCACTTACATTACCCGTGGCTTCTTGGTGATGGAAGGCCGCATGGCAGGCGAAAAGATGTTCTTTATTGTCAACCACTGGCCCTCGCGTGCTGCAGGCGACGAAGTACGTCAACGTGCGGGCTGGCAAGTATGCCAGTTGAAAAATGCATTGCAAAAGAGCGAACCCAATGCCAAAGTAATCATTATGGGCGACATGAACGACGACCCAGGCAATAAGAGTATGACCGAGCGTTTAGGTTGCAAGAGCGAAATGAAACAAGTGACCGATGAGGATATGTATAACCCTTGGTATAACACCCTTTACAAGGTAGGGCAGGGTACCTTACTTTATAACGGCAAGTGGAACTTATTTGACCAAATAGTACTCAGTGGTAATATGGTAGGCAAAGACCGCTCTACACTCAAATACTATCAACATGCCATATTTATGCCCCCTTACCTCTTCCAACAAGAAGGTAAGTACAAAGGTAGCCCCTTGCGTACACATGCAGGGGGTGTATGGCTCAATGGTTACTCTGATCACTTGCCCACACAAGTTTATTTAATAAAAGAGTTGAAGTAAAATTTTACTCAGACTCCCGCTTTACATTTTTACCCACAAGGGGTGCAGACAAAATGCCTTGTCTGCACCCCTTGTGGCGTATAATCTTACACCGCCTTATATAGATGACCCGTTGGCGGAATCTCAGGTTAACGGGTAAACAAGTTGACAAGTTAACAAGTAAGTATGCTTTACACCACTTATTATGTTAAAGTCAGAATGACAAGAAACTTAAAAAGCTTGACAAACTTACCTGTTAACCCGTTAACTTGTCAACTTGTTTACTAATTCCGCCAACGCGTATTGATAGGCTTTTAACAACTTGTTCACACAGCCAGAACTAAGTTATGTTTGATTTTTCATATAAATGTAAAACAAGACCATGTATTTTTTCGTAAATTTGCACCGAAACATAATCATAACGAAGTGCAATGTGTAGATACGCATTTTAAAACCTAAACAGACAAAGTGTGGCCTAAAAAATAGGAATGCGCAAATTAACTAACACATTACATATTCCCTAATACTTTATTTTACATGACAAAAGGTGTAAAACTTACGGCAGCTGCTTTGCTCATGGCCACTGGCGCATGGGCACAAGCTCCCGCTGACACCCTAAACATCGACAACTCGGACTTTACGTTTACCGAGTCGCAGCTTGACGAGGATAATGATGCCTCACAAGCTGTGTCGGCCATTATGGGTGCCAAGAGTGACCCTTATAACTCGGAGGTGGGCTACTTGTTTAGCCCCATGCGTTTCCGTGTGCGTGGTTACGACAACATGTATAACAACTATTACATGAACGGTCTTCAACTCAACGACCTTGAGATGGGACGTTTTGGCTACAGCATGGTGGGCGGTATGAACGATGCTACCCGTAACCAAGAGGGGGTTACAGCCTACGACTACAACACCTTTGGCATTGCTGGCATTGGGGGTGGTACAAGTGTTAACGCGCGTGCCAGCCAATTTGCAGCAGGCAACAAACTTACCCTTTCGGGCTGTAACCGCAACTATGTAGCTCGCGGCATGTTTACGCATGCTACAGGCTTATTGCCTTCAGGTTGGGCTTTTGCCGGATTGGTAGGTTATCGTTGGGCCAACGAGGGTGTTATTGAGGGTACGTTCTACAACTCACTCTCTTATTTCCTCTCAGCTGAAAAGCGTTTTGGCACTAAGCATGCTCTTTCGCTCGTTACCTTTGGTTCACCTACTGAACGTGGTCAGCAAGGAGCTTCAACTGAGGAGGCTTATTGGTTAGCTAACTCACACTACTACAACCCTAACTGGGGTTATCAAGGTGGTAAAAAGCGTAACTCACGTGTAGTTAACGACTTTGAACCTACTGCTATCCTTACTTGGGATTGGAAGATGCGCGACAACATGAAGTTGACTACCGCAGCTGGCTTTAAGTATTCTATGTATAGTTCTACGGCTTTGGGCTGGAATGGCAACGCTTATGACCCACGTCCTGACTATTACAAAAACTTGCCCAGTTCTATCTTTAATGTGTATGACCCCAAAATGAACGATGCTGATTTTCTGAATAGTGCAGAAGGTGCATGGGCTCTTGAGGGGTGGAACAAGCTCTACGATTACTGGACATCGAGTAAAGCTCACCGACAAGTGGATTGGGATCGTATGTATGCCGTTAACCGTGCAGCAGCTGAGCAAGGTGATGAAACGCTCTACTATCAAGAACGTCGACACAACAACCAAATGGTGGAGACTTTCAACACCTTATTCAATCACGAAATCAATCAGCACCACAAGTATGCCATAGGTTTCCAATATAACCACACCAAGGGTATGCACTACAAAACCTTGGCCGATATGTTGGGCGGTACGACCTTTACTGACTACGACAAATTTGCTGCTAACGAATATGGTCGCAATAGCCAAGAGGCACAGAACGACCTGAACAACCCTAACCGCAAAGTGGGTGTTGACGATAAGTTTGGTTACAACTACAACATTTTTGTAGACAAAGCCCGTGCTTATGGCCTCTATCAGTACAACGAAGGTAAATGGCAATATAACTTGCAGGCATTTGCCGAAGGTACACTCATGCAACGCGAAGGCTTAATGCGCAATGGACGTGCAGCTGACAACTCTTACGGCAAGAGCGGTAAGAGTAAATTCCTTGGTGGTGGCGGACGTTTTGGTTTAACATTCCGTCCTAATGGTTCACATATACTGAGCTTAAACTTCGGTGCTGAAAGCGATGCTCCATTGGCACGCAACTCGTTTGTGGCTCCACGTATGCAGAATGATTTTGTGAACAATCTTACCAACGAGAACATTTTCCACACTGACCTTTCATACCAATTCCGCTTTGGTAACTTCTCGGGTAAAGTCAGCGGTTACTATGCTCATTTAAGTAGTGGTGTTGAACAAACTGCTTTCTACAACGATGATGAGTCACGTTTCACCTACCTCACCATGACGGGCATTGACCGCGAGCACTATGGTGTGGAAGCTGCTTTCACCTACCAAATTACATCAAACTTTGCAGTCAACTTGATTGGTACCTATGGTGAAGCCAAATACGTGAACAACCCCTACGCGCAAGTAGCTTATGAGGGTTCGAGCGCTGCTACACTCCAAACGCTTAACTCATGGACTAACCCCGTGACTAACCAAACAGAAACTACTCCTCTATTTGTTTTAGCTAAGGGTATGCGCGAAAGCGGAAGTCCGATGGCTGTAGTTAGCCTTGGTTTTGACTATAACGTGAAGGGATGGTTCTTCAGCGCAAATCTGAACTACTACGACCGCGTATATATTGACTTCTCAGAATATCGCCGCTTGTCGAAGTCGATTATTAATAATGAAAAAGGTAAATACACACCCGCTGTTGATGCCGCAGGAAATTTGAGCTATGGCAATATAAAGAAGACGGATCTTGACAACTATGGTGGCATCTTCTATGACCAAGCAGGTAAGATAGTTGACACCTACGCTCCCAAGCAAGAGAAGGCTAAAGGCGGTTTCATGCTCGATGCTTCTATCGGTAAATACATCCGTTTGAAGAAGGGCAAAAGCCTCAGCATCAACCTCTCTGTACAGAACATCACTAATAACCGCAACCTCAAGACGGGTGGCTATGAGCAAAACCGCTCAGATAGCTACAATACTGGAAATGACAGAGCATACAAGTTCTCAAAGAACTCTAAGTACTACTATGCTAATGCCATTAATGGTTTCTTGAATATCGGCTTCAAGTTCTAAATTAATTCTGCAAACGACAAACAACAATGAAACTGAAGTTTTTATCAATCATAGCAGTTGCGGCAATGGCCACCCTATTCGGCACAACCTCGTGCATGGATGATCACGATGCGCCTAACACCGATGACTACATTGTGACCAGCCCCACCGATATTGGCGAGGTGAACGCAACCATTCTTGATGTAAAGGCAAAATATTGCCAAAATAGCACAGGTGCGGACTATTCACGTAATTCCTCAAACTGGCACTCTAAGGTCAATGAGGACATAATCATCGAAGGTGTGGTTTGCGCTAACGATGTAAGCGGCAATCTTTATCAAACACTACTCATCCGCAACATCGACAACAGCCAACCTGCCTCTAACCCTGCTCACGACCAGAGCATTATTCTTGCTGTGCGCAACACCGCGCTCTACCCCTATTTCAAACTCGGACAGCGCGTTAAGATTAACTTAAAGGGACTCTACGTGGGTGTTTATAGTAAGACTCCACGCATTGGCACACCTTATAAGACATCGTCGAACAATATCAACCTTGGCCCGATGGACTTCAATACATTGAAGACCAACGTACAGCTCGTAGGGAAGCCCGATGCGAATGCACCAGAACTCGTACCCGTAGACAAAAGCGATGCTGCAGGTTGCGCTTGGTTGCGCGCTTCGGCCAACAAGACGTATGAAAACACTCCTATGCTTGCCACTGTACGCGGTACTATCAAACAAGCTTCAACTGCTCCCGAAAAGGGTACCGCTACTGGAGTAGAAGGACTCACCGAAACGCTCTCAGCCAATGGGAAAAAGATTCTTGGCCCATATGAATTGCACGATGATGGATTTGGTGTTGATCGCGACATTGACCTCGGCAATGGCTCTACCGTAGCCCTTCGCACTTCTACCAAAAACCGCGTATCATTCATTGAACTGCCTGACAATGCTCGTTCCTTCACTGGAATTTTGAGTTACTACAGCAATTGGCAAGTACAACTACGCGACACCAATGATATGTCGGCCGACTAATCAATATATTCTAACAGCAAACACATAACATTATGAATAAATATATTTTCTGTCTTGCTGCAGCAGCCCTTTCGTTGGCTACATTTACTGCTTGCGAAGACGTGCCCGCTCCTTATGGCATCAACAACTCGGGCAATAACAATGGTGGCAATACAGGTGAAACCAAAACTATCTTTGCTGCCAACTTTGATACCAGTGCCGATGGCTTCACTTTCCAAAACGTATCACTGGGTGAAGGTCTCACTTACGTGTGGAAACAAGATGTGTACAATAGCAAGGGGTATCTCAAGGCTTCGGCTTATGCCAATAGTAAAAGCAACCCGAGCGAAGCTTGGGCTGTATCACCCGCTATCAATTTGAGCGACTGCACTGTAGCTACGCTCAACTTCCGTCAGGCTGTCAATAAAATAGAGCCAGGCATCCCTGCTGAGATGTACTCAGTATGGGCCTCAACTGACTATGCTGGCGATGTAACTACTGCTACATGGACAAAACTCGATGTACCCTCATTCCCCGAAGGCAATAGCTGGACATTCTCTGACGCTGGTGCCATTGACTTAGCTGCTTTTTGTGGTAAAGGAAATGTACGTATTGCCTACAAGTACACCAGCACGAGCGAAGCTTCTGGTACTTGGGAAGTTGATGAATTTACCATCACGGGTAATGGTACGCCAATGAGCAATGGCACAACTGAAGGCGGTGAAACACCTTCTAATCCCGACCAACCCACAGGTACCAACATCATAGCAAATGGAGGGTTTGAGAATTGGACTGATGGCAAATGCGATGATTGGAAATCAACTACCTCGGCAGGCAATGCTACAACTTCACAAAGCACTACTGCACATTCAGGACAATATGCTATTTTAGTAGCTGGGAACGAAAGCAGCAATAAGCGCTTAGGCTCTAAGGAGTACAAACTCAACCCTGGCACATACACCATTAGTATGTATGTAAAGGGTGCAGGTCAAGTAAGATTGGGCTATGCGATTGTAGGCGATGACGGTAAAATTGCAGGCGGTGACTCTTACAAATATGGTAACTACGCAACAACAACGGATGAATGGACATTGGTTACTTATGAATTTACGCTTGATGCCACAACGACTGTAAACTTTGTGGTAATGAATCCAAAGACCACAAGCTATGCTAAAGCATCAGATAAGTTAATCGATGATTTCTCAGTAGTTACAGCAAATGGCGGTATCGCTGCTTCAGCTATTCATCGCGTAATAAAGTAAAATAGCCGATAGAGTAACACTCCTATCAATTAATTATTAGGTGCTTGGGAAGTACTCATCCGTGTGTGCTCCTCAAGCACCTATTTTCCTCATGAACAGCACAATTAATAATAAATACATTCAAACTGTCGCAAGCAAATTTCTGTTTGTCATAACTCTATTTATTGTAGTTTTTTCTATCTACTCTTGCGACGAAGACCACGTATGGGACAATCCCAACCCAGGCGGTGGTAATTATCAGCCCACATCAAACATCACAGCACGCATGGAAACTCCACGCGTACTTACCGATGGTTCTACCGTACTCATTGATCACACCACACTGGTAAACGGCAAAAACGTTGTTACCTACGAATTGGAGTACGACAAAGAAAAATTACATTCCCGTTGGGTGGCTTTTCGCTTCGATAGCAATACGCGCTCTAAAATGACAGGACGTTCTGATGAGCCTTTTCAAGACGACCCCAGTCTGAGTTCCACCTATCATATTGGCTATAATGGTTTTGGTCGTCCCTACGACCGTGGCCACCTTTGTGCATCGGCCGATCGTTTATATAGCACAACGGCTAATGAACAAACCTTTTACATGACCAATATGTCACCACAGCTCAGTTCGTTTAACCAAGGTTATTGGATTACGCTCGAAAACCTTGTACAGAACTTAGGACGTAATGCTGCTTTTGCTGATACACTCTACGTAGTAAAAGGTGGTACAATTCGTAGCAACCAAATCATGGACTACGTATCACGATCAGGTGGGAAAAAAGTAGCTGTACCGAAATACTACTATGTTGCTCTGCTCAAGGTGAAGAATGGTACCTACTCTTCTATCGCTTTTTGGATGGAACACAAAGATTACGGCTATAACTATAAAAACAAAGCCCCACTAAGTGAGATAAAGACGCACGCCATATCAGTTAATCAACTCGAAACACTTACAGGCATAGACTTCTTCCCCAACTTGCCCGATGCAGCCGAGAAAATAGTGGAAAACTCTTGCATGCCAGGAACCTGGGGTATGTAACTTACTCATGAGCAAACTTAGCCATAGCTATAAGTGTCTGTGTAAGTGCGTAATGCACACTGATTCTCTGCATAAATGCAAGAATTCGCACAAAAACAAAAGAAACGTGCAATAAATCACATCTTTTTAAGTCAAAAGTTTGTCAGTATTAGGAATAAGCATTACTTTTGCACGCGGAAATTAAATCAAAAGCATATAATTCATTAAATAAACAATAAGAAACTATGTCTGATATTGAAGCAAAAGTAAAGGCTATCATCGTTGACAAGCTCAGCGTTGACGAATCTGAAGTAAAGAACGAAGCAAGCTTCGCTAACGACCTCGGTGCTGATTCACTCGACACTGTAGAGCTCATCATGGAGTTTGAGAAGGAATTCGGCATCACTATCCCTGAGGATAAGTCTGAAAAGATCTCTACCGTTGGTGACGCTATCGCTTACATCGAAGAGAACGTCAACAAGTAATCAAGGCTTGTCATACGACGACACTCACATTACATAATTAACGTTTAACGTTCCGCGTCGGCGTCGCTGCCCTTTGGGCCGTGAGGCTTGACGAGTGCACGTTAAACGTTAATTTGTTAAGTGGACATTGCGCATAAATGGCGCTACCTCAATAAACAAACATTCAGTTTCAACACGCGGCTAAGCCCCTTTTTAAAGTTCGCTGCAATTATTCTTTTCTTTCAAAACGAAAGGCATTTGGGCTACGAAGCGAACGAGCCATTTAGCAGATTAGTGAGTAAGTGTTGCACCACTCTCAACGACGGCACACGGCGTACTAATCTTCTAAACGTTGCATAACGTTGGCCTACTTAAACTTTCGCAGCAAAAGAGTTTTTGCACAAGCACACCAAGGTGCGGCACATTTAGAGCAGCGTGTTCCAACCAACCACACAAACATTCAACTTTCATTATGGAACTCAAAAGAGTAGTTGTAACAGGCCTTGGCGCCCTCACCCCTGTAGGTAACACTATGCCCGAAACTTGGGAAAACATTAAGAATGGTGTAAGCGGTGCAGGCCCTATCACTCACTTCGATGCTTCAAAGTTCAAAACCCAATTTGCTTGCGAGGTAAAGAACTTTAACGCAACTGACTTTATTAACCGCAAAGAGGCTCGCAAGATGGACCTTTACGAGCAGTATGCACTCGTTGCTGCTATGGAGGCTATCAAAGACTGCGGTTGGGACCTTGAAACAGTTAACAAAAACCGCATCGGTGTTGTTTTGGGCGTAGGTATCGGTGGTATTCACACCTTTGAGGAAGAAGCTGGCAACTACGCTGTTAACAAAGAGGCTGGACCCCGTTTCAACCCCTTCTTCATTCCTAAGATGATTGCTGACATTGCTGCAGGTCAAATTTCTATTCAGTATGGCTTCCACGGCCCCAACTACACCACTACTTCAGCTTGTGCTTCATCAACCAACGCCTTGGCCGATGCCTTCAATTTGATTCGCTTGGGCAAAGCCGATGCCATGGTTACTGGTGGTGCCGAAGCAGCTATTTGGCCTTGTGGTGTAGGTGGTTTCAATGCCATGCACGCACTTTCAACTCGCAACGATGACCCCACACATGCTTCACGTCCTTTTAGTGCCAGCCGCGATGGTTTCATCATGGGCGAGGGTGCAGGTATCTTGATTCTTGAAGAATTGGAACACGCCAAGGCACGTGGTGCTAAAATTTATTGCGAAGTAGCAGGTGCAGGTATGTCAGCCGATGCTCACCACATCACCGCTTCACACCCCGAAGGCTTGGGTGCTAACCTCGTTATGAAAGCAGCTCTTGAAGATGCTGAAATGCGACCTGAGGACATTGACTACATCAACGTTCACGGCACTTCAACTCCTGTAGGCGACCTTTCAGAGGTGAAAGCTATTAAGCAACTCTTTGGCGAACACGCTTACAAACTCAACATTTCATCCACTAAGAGCATGACAGGCCACTTGCTCGGTGCCGCTGGTGCTGTTGAAGCATTAATTTGCTGCTTGTCTGTTCAAAACGACATTGTGCCTCCTACCATCAACCACGAAGAGGACGATCGTGATGAAAATATTGACTACAACCTCAACTTTACCTTTAATAAGGCACAGAAGCGTACCGTACGTGCAGCATTGAGCAACACATTTGGCTTTGGTGGCCACAATGCTTGCTGCATTGTTAAGAAGTACGAAGCTTAATGTAACACAGGTTCTGCGAAACTAATGGCGTGATGTGCAGATGTGCAGATGTGCAAATATAAATGAAGAATGTCTACCCGTAGACATTGTCCTACAAAATGCATTTGCACATTTGCACATTTGCGCATTTTCATATTAGTAACCCGTTGGCAGTATGCTTAATTAATGGGTTGATAAGTTGATTTAGGGTCTGAATGTTCTGAAGCTAAAAAACTTGGCCAACTTACCCGTTAACCTGTCAAACCGTTAACCTGTTGAACTGTTCAACCATTAACCCGTTAACTTGTCAACTTGTATACAAATTTTGCCAACGCATTATTAGTAAGCAAAAGAACCTTTTACTCCCACACTTTCATTTAACAAACAACATGATTCTCAATCTGTTTGACCGAATGAAACTTCCCTTCCGCAAAAACAAGGAGTTTCTTTCGGCACTTTATGACATATTGGGCTTCTATCCGCATAACATTGAAATTTACCGCATTGCCTTTTCACACAAGTCGTTGGCTTACCAACACTACACCGGAAACAAAGGCAACAATAGCGGCAAAGATCGTAAAGGAGGCCCTAAAGACCGCCGCGACCGTAAACCACGCAGCGAGAACACTTCAAAACCACTTAACAACGAACGTTTAGAATACTTAGGCGATGCGGTGCTTGAAACCGTAGTGAGCGACATTCTGTTCCGTCACTTTCCCAACAAGCGCGAAGGATTCCTTACTTCAACCCGCTCTAAAATTGTGCAACGCGAAGCCTTGAACCGCTTAGCAGCCGACATGGGACTCGAAAAACTCATTTTAGCAGCACAAGGCACACGCATGAGCCACACCAACATTGGTGGCAATGCCTTCGAAGCCTTGATGGGAGCCATCTACCTTGACCGCGGCTACAAGTTCTGCCATTGGTTCATTACCAACCGAGTTATTGGACGTTACGTTGACATTGACTCTGTGGCACAAAAAGAGGTAAACTTTAAGAGTAAACTGTTGGAATGGAGCCAAAAGAACCGCATCAACATTAACTTTAAAGATAGTTCTGTTGATAGTGCAGAAAAAGGATTCCGCACAGTCATCACGCTCGAAGGTATCACCATAGCACGCGGTAGCGGACGTTCAAAAAAGGAAAGCCAACAAGAAGCCTCGAAAGAAGCCCTCACTCGTATGCGACGTGAACCTAAAACCTACGACAGCATATTCCGTGCTAAGGAAAAACGCACAGCTATGGAGGCTGAAGAATCGTTTGCTCTGCCCAAAATTGACGAAATTGAAACCAAGGTTGGTAACAACGATGGTCGCAAAAATAGTAAAACTGATAATGCTCCAGTACTCGAAGAGCGCAAAAGGGCTAAAACCGAGTCAGACGAGGCTTACGACACTGCATACGATGCCTCAGCTACCTTTGAAGTGATTGACACACCCCCACAAGCTGAAGAGGTTACCACCGAATTCTGCGAAGAAAACGGTTTACCCACTCCGCCTCAAGAGGATGAGCTAAAAGAGGCTGATGAAAAGTTGCGCAAAAAGCGCACTCGCAATCGGGGACCTAAAACCGTTGGCGACGCTGTTAAAGGTGTAAACAAAGGCACCACTACTGCTGAAGAAAAGGCCGAAAAGCGCGAAGCCGAACGCGTAGCCGAGGTGGAACGGCAACGTGCCAAAGCTGAGCGCAAGCGCCAAGATGCTGAAAAAGCAAAGGCGAAGGCTGAAGCAGAGCAACAACGCAAGCAGGCTGAAGAGGCTAAAGCTGAGGCTGAACGCGTGGCTCGCCTAAAGGCTGAGAGCAAAGCTAAGGCTGAAAAGGCTCGCTTAGAGGCTGAACGCTTGGCACATGAGGAGGAGGAACTCATGGCGCAAGCTGAAGCTGCTGCACAGGCAACACAACAGTTTGACAATGTCACTCCTGCAGCGAGCAGTCTGCCTGAAATGAATGCTGAAGAGGGTACCACAGCACATACTGCCGACGTGACTGACACCCAACAGGTACAATCGGTGAATGCTGACATCAACACAGAAGCCATTGCTACTCCTAAAACTGCTACTCCACCCCGCACCGAAATCAATGCTCTCATGCAAGCACTTACGGCTCGTGCTAAAGCTGATGTTTGCCACGAAACGCTGCAAGAGCAAGCAATTGAGCAAGATGTGATGGAGGAACAAGCTGCTGCATTTACCAACGATGCTGCTCAAGCCTTAGCAGCAGACGTAGCTGATGATTTGGCTACTGAGGTTCAAATGGAAGCTGAAACCGCTGAAATAGAGATGGAAGCAGCTAAAAACGAGGCTGAAGCTGTTGATGCTATTTCTGAATCAGACTTTGAGTCTACACAAACCGAAGTGAATAAAGTGGCATCAATGCCTGTTGAGAAGGAAACGACTCCTGCCGACAACGACTCACCAGCCCCTACCGTAGCAGACGAGACTTTTATTATTAAGGAGGACTTAACGGCTACTGAAGAGGCTGAAGAACATAGCAACGATGAGTATGGTGCTGCCCCACAGCTACAGGACACTACAGCTTCCACAAGAAAGGAGAACGTAGCAACCATAGCTGAGCAGGATTCTATTGATAATGCAATGCCTTACACAGAGACTACTGAGAACAATAACAACGACAATGACGATGAATTGCAAACACTCACCGCCCGTCCATTATCGTTTGATGACCTCATGTTTGGCACAGAGCACGACTCTCAATTGGCATTATTGGACGATGAAGAGTTGGACTATGCCAGCACACAACCATCTCATGCTGAAAGCACACCTAAGCAGCACAATGCAAAGCGTAATCAGCACAAACGTCGCAACTACAAAAAGAAAGTAGCCCCTGAAGGCGAAAATAAGGCCGATAGCAAGCCTAACAAAGTCACAGATAAGGTAACACCTTCCGACAGCACTAACAATAGCTCAGCAGCGTCTACTAAGCGCAAACGCAACCATCGTCGTAGACGTGGTGGTGCAGAAGGCAACAAGCCAAAGACGGATAACACATCTGCACAGTCGGAGGCATAATAACACACCTACACTAAACGGGGTGCAAGTTAACCATGGAAACTTGCACCCCGCTTGTTGTTTTATCACATTTCACGCAATTAGGTTCATAAACTACCAACAAGCTAATAACACCTCAGTTAATTACTTTACCAAGTATCTCTCATATACTTTCCATTTATTCTTATCATACTTTGAAAAGTATCTTTAGCGGACAACAATAATATCAGTATCTAACTTAAACGCGTTGGCGGAATTAGTAAACAAGTTGACAAGTTAACGGGTTAACAGGTAAGT
>ERZ507052.405-NODE-405-length-13621-cov-8.88479_pt1 | contig 13621 bp, 10 predicted proteins | sample MGYA00512868_ERZ507052 | MGnify/ENA metagenome assembly ERZ507052 | reverse complement strand
CATTTATATCAACTAATTTTGAATACCTACTTAATGAGTTGCCACACATCGTCCTCAGTGCGACTAAAAGGCCCCGTGTGCTCAAGTTTTAGTGTAGACATGGCTGCGGCAAAACGTCCAGCTTCGCCAGGGTCAGCACCTCGCGAACGCATGTAAAGATAGCCCGTAGAGTAGGTGTCGCCACAACCTGTGGCATCAATTACGGCTTTAGGAGGGTAAGCTGGGATGTCATAAAAGTGGTCATTTTCAAGTACGACCGAACCATAATCACCTAAAGTGACACATACCTCTTTTACACCCCATTCGGCTAATTGTAGGGCAGCATTGTGGGCCTCGCTTTGACCTGTGAGCACCTCCATTTCGTACTCATTCACTTTAAGCACGTCAATGTGTCGACAAGCAGCTTTTTTATCAGGCCAGTCAACAGCGTGTACTTGTTCGCCTCTCACCTCGCGCAAGTAGCCTTGTGAATCGACGCTTACCACACCGCGCTGATTGAGTGAACGTATGACATCGAGTGAGAAATCGTCGGCCAATAATGAGCCTAAGTGATAGATACTTGCCTTAATTTGACTAAGACTTTCAACTGTAAAAGGGTCTGCTTTGGCCAACACACGCTGTGTGCGATTGTTTTGATTCTCACCATATTTGTTTTCAAAGAACACAGTATGGCGTGAGGGTATAACTTGTACTTCAACCCCCATACTGCGTAGCTCATCAACGGCCTGCATGTCAGTTTTGGCCAAAGAGGTGACTAACACAAAGTTTTTACCTCCATTTAAGTGGTACATGGCATGCGCAAAGTAGTAGGATGTGCCTCCCGGCATATCCACTTCAGTACGTGGTGTTATGATTTTATCGTGCGTAATGTGCCCGATGCAACATATCTTATTCATGCGTAATTTTATAGTTTGTAGCGTACAAAGTTACACTTTTTAAATGTTTGAGTTGTAAATAAGGGAGATAAGTATTGTTTTGAAGTAAAAAAAGGAAAGTTTTTCAGTAAAAACGACTATGAGTACTCAAGTGTACATGAGTATAATACTCAAGTGTACATGAGTATAGCACTAAGAGTAGTATAAACGCTTTTTCCCAAAGTATCGTAATGATTGCCATGGTCTACGTGCTTCATTGGGCTTCCAGTCTGCCCTTACTAAATTCGAACTTCAGTAAGTAAAACTTAATGTGCTTCGAGCCAGTTGCTGCCTTCGCCACAGTCGGCCAACAAGGGTACTGAAAGCTCATAGGCATGCTCCATTTCGTCAATAACAATTTGTTTAACATGGTCAAACTCCTCGGGGTAGACTGAAAAGTTCAATTCGTCGTGCACCTGCAATATCATTTTTGAACGGATGCCCTCGCGCTCAAAACGTTGGTCGATGCGTACCATAGCCACTTTAATGATGTCAGCAGCCGTACCCTGAATGGGGGCATTAACGGCATTGCGTTCAGCATAACCACGTACCACCGCATTACGCGAATTAATGTCTGATAGGTAACGCCGGCGTCCAAAGGCTGTAAGAATATAGCCTCGCTCACGTGCTATCACCACACTCTGTTCCATGTATTGCTTTACCTTGGGATAAGTTTCAAAGTAGTTGGTTATTAGCTCTTTAGCTTCAGTACGCGACACATCCATGCGCTCTGCTAAGCCAAAGGCCGATATACCATATATAATGCCGAAGTTGGCTGTTTTTGCTTTGCGGCGTTCATCGCGTGTTACCTCGTCAATAGGTTTGTGAAACACGCGTGCAGCAGTGGCAGCATGAATGTCGCGTCCTTCGCGAAAGTCGTTCACCAAGTGTTCATCTTGACTCAAGTGAGCCATGATGCGCAGTTCTATTTGTGAATAGTCGGCTGAGAAGAAAATGCAACCAGATTCGGGAACAAAGGCTTTGCGTATTTCGCGTCCATCATCACCACGTACGGGTATGTTTTGCAAGTTGGGGTTTGATGATGATAGGCGTCCTGTGGCGGTTACAGCTTGATTGAATGATGTATGAATGTGACCTGTTTGTGGATTGATGAGTTTGGGCAATGCATCAATGTAGGTGCTGATGAGCTTTTTCAAAGCACGATGTGCCAATATTTTGCTGATAATGGGGTGCTTGTCTTTTAAGGCTTCAAGCACTTCCTCGCCCGTTTGATATTGTCCACTTTTAGTCTTTTTGGCCTTATCGTTCAACTTGAGTTCATCAAAAAGCACCTCTCCCACCTGACGGGGTGATGTGAGCAAGAAGGGGTGGCCTGCTAATTCATAAATTTCTGATTCAAGTTGTTGCATGCGTTGACGGAAGTGTTGACCAGTTTCAGCTAACGCCTGCGTATCGAGTCTTACCCCATTGCGCTCCATTTTAGCCAATACGGGCATCAAAGGCATTTCTATGTCGTAGAACACACGGGTGAGGTCATTTTGTTGCAATTCTTGTTCAAGAGGTTGCTTAAGCTGTAAGGTGATGTCAGCATCTTCGCAAGCATAGTCGCGAATGTCGGCAGGAGCCAAGTCTGCCATATTCTTTTGTCCGCGTCCTTTGGGCCCAATTAATTCCTCAATGTGAATGGTTTGGTAGTTAAGGTATATTTCGGCCAAGTAGTCCATGTTGTGTCGCAACTCGGGTTGCACCAAGTAGTGAGCCAGCATGGTGTCGAATAGGGGAGCGGACAGGTGAATGCCATAGTTAGCCAACACGGTGAGGTCATACTTTAGGTTCTGTCCCACCTTCATGAGCTCAGCATGTTCATACACAGGACGGAAAATGTTGACCATGCGTTGTGCTGCATCCGTTTCACGTGGAACGGCAACGTACCAAGCTTGTCCACCCGCTATGGCAAAGCTCAAACCCACTAATTGGGCTGTGATAGCATCGATCGACGTTGTCTCTGTGTCTAAACTTATTTCATTAAAAGTCAATAAATGCTCACACAATTTTAATGCATCTTCTTCATTATCAATGAGAATGTAGTCGTGCTGAACATCTTTTAGCGTTTTATGCGGCGTATTATTTTCTTCGTCAAACAAACCATGCGGCTCTGCTGCAAACAGACCGCCTAATTCATTTACGTTTTTTTGCATTTCGTTGGAGTTGTTCTCCATTTTCTTTAAGAAGGCACGAAATTCAAGTTCTTCATAAATGGAGCGCAAAGCATCGTTGTTGGGTGGAGTAGTGCGAAGGGAGTTGAGGTCAAGTTCAACGGGAACATCAGTTTTGATGGTGACAAGGAATTTTGAGAACTTTATTTGTTCCGTATTCTCCTCCACTTTTTTCTTCATAGCTCCCTTTAGTTGGTCTGTGCTGGCCAATAGGTTATCAATTGATCCGAACTGGTTAATGAGTTTTACCGCAGTCTTTTCACCTACGCCAGGGCATCCCGGCACATTATCAGCGGTGTCGCCCATAAGGCCTAATAGGTCGATAACTTGGTCGGTGTGTGTAATGCCATATTTGGCACATACCTCAGCGGGGCCTAATTTTTCCATGCCAGCGGCCCCGTGGCCAGGACGACGCATGAAAACACCTGGCCGAACTAATTGAGCATAGTCTTTGTCGGGGGTTACCATGTGTACCTCTAACCCTTGTTCTACGCCTTTCACAGCCAAGGTGCCAATCACGTCATCGGCTTCATAATCGGGCACTTCAAGAATGGGAATGTTATAAGCATTGATAATTTGCTTGATAATAGGCACCGCCCATTTAATATCTTCAGGTGTAGCTTCACGTTGTGCCTTGTATGCGGGGTAGGCACGATGGCGGAATGTGCCGCCAGCGGGGTCGAAGGCAATACCTATGAAATCGGGCTTTTCGGTGTTTAATACATCGTTGAGCGTATTGACAAAGCCATAAACGGCAGATGTGTTTTGCCCTTTTGAGTTGATGCGTGGTGAGCGAATAAGTGCGTAGTAGGCACGATATATAAGCGCGTAGGCATCGAGTAGATAGAGGGTTTTCATGTGGCGAAATGTTTTATTTGCTCACAAAAATACATAAATCCTCTCGTAAACACGGTGTTTTTCGTACTTTTGTAGCTCAAAGTAATGTTATGGACAAATTAACTGTAATTCGCCGTCCCGTAGAGGGAGAGTTGGCAGCATATAAGGAATTGTTTAACTCAGCGCTGGCTCATGATGATGATTTTTTGGGTCAAGCGCTTGACTATGTACGCCGTCGTCAGGGTAAGATGATGCGTCCACTTTTGGTGGTGCTCATGGCCAAAGAGTTGGGCGAGGTGTCCATTAACTCTTTACGCTCAGCTGTTACGCTCGAACTGTTGCACACCGCTTCATTGGTGCATGATGATGTAGTAGATGAGAGTGACAAGCGTCGTGGCCAACGCTCGGTTAATGCAGTGTATGATAATAAAGTAGCAGTGTTGGTAGGCGACTATTTGCTCTCCAGCTCGTTACTGCAAGCCGCCAAAACGGGTAATATCAAGGTCGTTGAAATCATTTCGCGTTTAGGAGGCACGCTCTCTGAGGGCGAGGTATATCAGTTGGCCAATATTCGTAAGGAGAAAATTTCAGAGGAGGCTTACTTTCACATTATACATCACAAAACGGCAGCCTTGTTTGCTGCTTGTGCTGAGTTAGGAGCTATTTCGGCGGGTGCTGATGCCGACTATGTGGCGCGAGCTAAGCGTTTTGGTGAGTTGGTTGGCTTATGTTTCCAAATTCGTGATGACATTTTTGATTACTATGCCGATAGTAAAATAGGTAAACCCACAGGCAACGACATGCTTGAGGGCAAGCTTACTTTGCCTGTTATACATGTGGTGAAAACGGCTCATGATGCGCATATTACGCAGTTAGCTACTCGTGTAAAACGTGGCGAGGCTACGGCTGCTGATATAGCTGAATTGGTAGAGTATACTAAGCAGCATGGTGGCATTGCATATGCAGAACAACGAATGCGCGAGTTACATAATGAGGCACTTAACTTGCTGAATTCGTGGACAAACCTTGAAGTGCGCGATGCATTGAAGGGCTATATTGACTTTGTGGTAGAACGTGATTTATAATGGTCTTTAGCCCTTGCAGAATCTGTACATCTATTTACAGCAATTGTACTCTAAGCACAATGCAGATACTTAACTTTGTCATAGGTGTGGTGATAAAGAACGAAGTATATTAGTACTCTAATTCGTCCAACCATATGGTTGGACGAATTAGAGTACTATACTCATTGCCACTTGCAATTAGTACTAAAATTCGTCCAACCATTCGTTGGACGAATTAGAATACTATACTCATTGCCATTTGCAATTAATACTAAAAATCGTCCAGCCATTGGCTGGACGATTTTTAGTATTAATATGCATAAGTGTTGAGCCTGTGCTCAACACCTTTAGAGTACGTAATACCTACTTAACTTAAAATGGGTCAAGTTATTTTATCATTACTAAGTATGCTTACAAAAGAGGAGGTATATGCATCTCCGAAGCTGCTAAGTCTTTAGCTTAGCGGTAGTTTGTTGGTAAACGTTTGGCTTCAACTTAGAAGGGTTTTACCTCTTCACCTAAGATGTCACTTACTAACAAGTTAGCCAAACGGCTGGTACCAATGCGGAATAAGCCTTGTTTGATGTAGTCCTCGCCCAAAATTTCGCGTACCACAGTGTAGAAGTCAATAGCCTCGGCAGTGGTTTTAATACCACCCGCTGCCTTGAAACCTATATAACGGCCTGTGAGGTCGTAATACTCTTTAATGGCAGTGCACATTACATAAGCAGCTTCGAGCGTCGCAGCGACTTCTATTTTGCCCGTAGAGGTCTTGATAAAGTCAGCACCTGCATACATTGAAAGTATAGAGGCCTTTTTGATAGCTACAGCAGACTTCAGAGCACCTGTTTCAAGAATAACCTTTAAGGGCTTTTCATTACATGCAGCCTTGATTTCAGCTATTTCGTCAGCACATGTTTCATAGTCGCCACTTTGAAAAGCACCTACGCTTAACACGCAGTCACACTCGTCGGCACCATCGTGCACGGCAAGAGCTGTTTCAGCCGTTTTGATTTCAATGAAGGTTTGTGATGAAGGGAAACCGCCCACCACACAAGCTACTTTCACACCATCAGCTTCCAAACTTTCACTTACAATTTTAGCAAAGTTAGGGTATACGCAAATGGTGGCGAGAGGAGGAAGGTCTGGGTGCTCGTCAGAAAAGCGATTTACGTTCTCTGTGAAGCGTAGTACGCTCTCTTGTGAGTCGGTAACCTTAAGGGTTGTGAGTTCAACTGTAGCTAATAGCTGCTTGAGTACTTCTGGGGTGTCATACTTTTCGCGGTTGTCGGCAACAAGTTGACGCACAGTGGCACTTACTTGTTCGTCGGTGAGATTCAGGTTGAACTTATCAAAAGCCTGTTCGTATTTGCTCTTCTGAGCACCATCTAATTTGTTTATTTTTAATTCCATATTTCGTTGTTTGTTTAGGTCGTTATATTGAAGTTGTCTCAACTTTTCTGACGAAGATTAAATTTGAAGTTTTATCTCTTCTAAATTCAATCTTTACCTTTCTTTTGGGCCGCTTTTATGCCTTTCATCGGTCGTGTAGCTCGCTACACTCCCTCTTCAAGTCCTAAAATCGCCTCCAAAATAAAGGCAAATCTTGAATTTCATAAAAGTTGAGACGACTTCATTGACAAATCAAAATTGTTCTGACGAGATGAAATGTATTTCTTGACAAAACATTATTGCTTGAGTTTAGGGTTGTTAAGGTGGCGCGTAGCATCGCGTTGTGTCTTTTTTTCAAAGCTCTGTTGCATGGCTTGTGTTAAGTTTACACCCGTTTGATTAGCCAAGCAAACAAGTACCCAAAGAATGTCAGCCATCTCTTCAGACGGGTCGTGAGTTTCACCTGGTTTGAATGATTGGTCGCCATATTTGCGAGCCATAATGCGTGCCAATTCGCCCACTTCCTCAGTTAGGCAAGCCATGTTGGTGAGTTCACTAAAGTAGCGTACACCATATTGGTGTATCCATTTGTCAACTTGTTTCTGTAGTTCGTCCAGCGTCATGGTTACTTTCTCTTATTACGCTTTGGCGGAATGAGTAGACAAGTAGACAAGTTAACGGGTTAACAGGTAAGTTTGCCAAGCTTTTTAAGTTTCTTGTCATTCTGGCTTTAACATAATAAGTGGTGTAAAGCATACTTACTTGTTAACCTGTCAACTTGTTAACCCGTTAACCTGAAATTCCGCCAATGGGTTCTTATTCTTTGTTCTTAGTGTCCATGCATATGGTTACAGGTCCATCGTTAAGTAGTTCCACCTTCATGTCGGCACCAAATTCGCCCGTCTTTACCTCTTGGCCTAATGCGCTGCTAAGGGTCGTGCAGAAGTATTCATACAAGGGAATGGCATGAGCGTGGCCTGCAGCACGAATGTATGAAGGGCGATTGCCCTTTTTGTACGATGCCATCAAGGTAAATTGGCTCACAACGAGTGCCTCGCCTTTGATGTCAATGATGCTGCGATTCATTACGCCATCGGCATCGTCAAACACGCGAAGACCTGCTATTTTGCGACAAAGCCAGTCAGCATCGTCGTGAGTGTCGGCCTCCTCAATGCCTAACAGAATGAGGTAGCCTTGTTTTATGGCCGATTTTAAATGACCGTCAATGGTGACGGAAGCGTGTTGTACACGCTGAATTACTGCTCTCATATAGGGGCAAATTTACGATTATTTATTCGTTAGGGTGCAAGTTGCGATATATTTTTTCACCACGCGCATTGCCTAACAAGGTTTGCAGTTCGGGTAAAGAAGCCTCTTTAATGCGTTTCACGCTTTTAAACTGCTTGAGCAAGATTTGTTTGGTGGCAGGCCCAATGCCTGCGATGGTGTCAAGTTCTGAGGCTATTTGACGTTTAGAACGTTTGTCACGGTGAAAACTAATGGCAAAGCGGTGTACCTCATCTTGCATAAGCGTTAGTGTACGGAATAGTTGACTGTCGGGCTTGATGCCGATAACCGCGGGCGGAAAACCATAGAGCATTTCACGTGTGCGGTGCCGATCGTCTTTGGCCAATCCTGCAATAGGTATTTGTAGTCCCAATTCATCCTCTACCACCTCACGAATCATCTCCATTTGTCCGCGTCCACCATCAGCTATAATCAAGTCGGGCAAGGGCTGCTGCTCCTCTTTAAGTCGGGTATATCGACGTCTTACCACCTCCTTCATTGAGGCATAATCATCGGGGCCTACCACAGTTTTGATGTTATACTTGCGATATTCTTTTTTGGCAGGTTTAAGCCGTTCAAATACAACACAAGCGGCCACAGCATCGCTACCGCTGATGTTAGAGTTATCAAACAATTCGATGTGGAGTGGCAGGCGTGGTAGTCCCAAATCGGCTTGAATCTCCTTCATTAAGCGAGTTTGCTTTTGTTCAGGATTTAGTTTTTCAGCTTGCTTTAGTCGGTCAAACTTGTATTGTTTCACATTGAGTTTAGATAAATCAAGCAATTTCTTTTTATCACCCTTTTGTGGAATGGTTTGCGTAACCATGTCATCGGGCAAGTCAACATGAAAGGGTACTACTATTTCGCGGGAGTCGCTTGCATAGCGGTCGCGCATTTCCACAATGCCCAGTGTAAGCAACTCCTCATCCGTTTCGTCCAACTTCTTTTTATATTCAAAGGTAAAGGCTTGGTTAATGCAGCCATTTTTAACGTGTAAGTAATTAATGTAAGCCACCTTTTCTTCGCTTTCAATGTTGAACACGTCAATGTTATGCAGAACAGACGAAACCACTTCGCTTTTGGCTCTGTATTTTTCAATCAAGTCATAGCGCCTTTTTATCTCTTGTGCCTCTTCAAACCTCCATTCATCAGCCAAAGCCGTCATTTCATCGCGCATGCGTCGCGCCACTTCGGCTGTGTTGCCCTTTAATATCTCCTTGCAAGCTTCAATGCAGCGCATGTAGTCGTCATGACTCTGTTTGCCTACACAGGGTGCTTTGCAGCGGTGAATATGGTAGTCAAGGCATACATCGTATTTGCCGTTTTCAACGCCTTCGCGCGTCATAGTGGTGTGGCAAGGGCGCGGTTGATATAGCTCGCGACATAAGTCCAGCAAAGCGTAAAGAGTGGGCACGTGACTATAAGGGCCAAAGTAAATGGCCCCCCGTTTTCCTCGTTGTCGTGTTTTAAACACCCTGGGCAAGTATTCGGTAGTGATAGCAATGGATGGGTAGGTTTTATCGTCCTTTAATAATACGTTATAGTGAGGTTTGTAACGTTTAATAAGGTTGTTTTCGAGCAAGAGTGCATCCTCCTCTGTTTTAACCACCACGTAACGAATGTCGCGAATGTGTTTAACGAGCAGTTGCGTTTTGCGTGTCTGCTGTTCTTTATTAAAGTAGGAGCTAACGCGTCGTTTTAGGTTTTTAGCCTTACCCACGTAAATAATCGTGCCCGAATCATCGAGGTACTGATAGCACCCCGGTGTTTCGGGCAAATTATTAACTATACCTTTTAAGTAGGTTTGTAGTTCGTTCATTCGTTAATGGTCAAGAGCGTAGTAATGTCCAAATTCTTGCCTAAGAACTTGCGTCCTTCAAGGCCTTCCATTTGTAACTCTATAAGGAAGTTGATGTAGGTTTCCTTGGGTTTAAACGATTGCACCAGGTCATAAACCGCTTGCATAGATCCTCCCGTAGCGAGCAAGTCATCGTGAATAAGCACAACGTCGTTAGGCTCGATGGCATCGGCATGAATTTCGATGGTGTCGTAACCATACTCTTTTAAATAGGTAGCCTTGCGCGTTTCGGCGGGCAACTTGCCTGGCTTGCGCGCCATAACGAATCCTGCGCCCAACTTTTGTGCCAAGATAGCACCCATTACGAAGCCACGGCTTTCAATGCCAACCACCTTCGTGATGCCTTTGTCTTGGTAAAGACTGACAAGTTCTTGCGTCATTTCTTCGATGCAAGCGGGATTTTTAAACAATGTTGTGACGTCTTTGAAGTGAATGCCTGGCTTAGGAAAGTCGTAGACGGTACGCAAATTGTCTAATAACAACTTTTTATTCATGAATTTATTGATTTTGATATGCTTTGTATATGTTTGTTTCACGTGGAACGTGAACAGAATAGGGCTTAAAATGTGCCTTTCCATCTACAAAAGCTATGCAAAATGCCACCTGTTAAAGTAATACTTTAAGTGAAATATTAAGGAATAGGCTCTTTAGTGCGTAGCTAATGTGTGATAGTGCGTAGCTCATAGCCCAATGGCATCAGTAAATTTTTATGTTATCGGCCTAACAAAACTAACAACACACTGATGTCGCTGGGCGAAACACCTGGTATGCGACCTGCTTGTGCTAAAGTTTCGGGGTCAATGGCTGTAAGCTTTTGACGTGCTTCTGTACTCAGCTGTGTGATGCTGTTGTAGTCAAAGTGGCCACGAATCTTTATGTTCTCTAATCGTTGCATCTTGTCGGCCAAAGCACGTTCACGAGCAATGTAGCCATGATACTTCATTTCAATCTCAGCAGCTTCAATCGCCTCTTCTGCATCTGATGTGATAGATGTAATAAGGAATGATTTGAAGTCGCTTATTTCATCGGCCAAGTTTTGCAAAGATAATTGCGGACGATTGATTAAGTCGAACAACTTACAACCGCGTTGAAGTGGAGTAGTGCCTACGCGCTGTAGGAAACTATTCATGTCATTCGGCTTAACAGAGTAGTTCTTGCAAAAGTCAATGATGCGATCAATCTCTTCGCTTTTAGCATGGAATCGTTGTGAACGTTCAGTTGTAGCCAGTCCCAACTTTTCAGCGTAAGGTGTAAGACGAACATCGGCATTGTCTTGGCGTAGCAAGATGCGGTATTCTGCACGTGAGGTAAACATACGATAAGGCTCGTCAACACCCTTTGTTACCAAGTCGTCAATGAGCACACCAATGTAGGCTTCATCACGATGTAGCGTGAAGGGCTCGCTACCGCTGCACTTAAGTGCGGCATTAATGCCCGCCATTAAACCTTGTCCGCCAGCTTCTTCATATCCTGTAGTGCCATTTACCTGTCCTGCAAAGAACAAACCAGGAACGGCCTTCGCTTCTAACGAATGATGCAACTGCGTGGGGTCAAAGAAATCGTATTCAATAGCGTATCCTGGGCGATATACCACAATGTCGCGGAAACAAGGAATTCGTTTTAAAGCCTCAATTTGCACATTCATGGGCAAACTTGATGAGAAGCCATTCAAATAAAGTTCGTTGGTTTCAACCCCCTCGGGTTCCAAAAACAGAGGGTGGTGGTCACGATCGGGGAAGGTCACCAGTTTTGTTTCGATGCTGGGACAATAGCGTGGACCGATGCTCTTGATTTGTCCGTTATAAAGCGGTGAATCGGCCAAGCCAGAGCGTAACATTTCATGCACAGCCGCATTCGTGTTAGTTGTCCAGCATGGTAACTGTGGCAGCGGGCGCATAGGACTAATGTATGAAAAACGATGAAAGTCTGTTTCGCCTGGTTGCAATTCCATTTCATCAAGGTGTACTGATCGTTTGTCAATGCGCACAGGCGTACCCGTTTTCATGCGTGCAGAGCGGATGCCTAACCGATTGATACTTTCAGTAAGGAAAGCTGCAGCAGGTTCAGCGCAACGTCCGCCCGACACCTGTTTGCGCCCGATGTGCATTAATCCGCGCAAAAAAGTACCTGCTGTAACCACTACTGCGCGTGCCATAAGCGTAGCCCCCCAAATGGTGCGCACGCCACACACCTCACCATTTTCAGTAAGAATCTCCGTTGCCTCATCCTGCCAAATGTTCAAGTTAGGTGTGTTTTCAAGTCGCAGTCGCCATTCTGTTATAAAGCGTGCGCGGTCACACTGCGCACGTGGGCTCCACATGGCAGGCCCTTTTGATCGGTTTAACATGCGAAACTGAATAGCCGTGGCATCTGTCACCTCGCCCATTTGTCCGCCCAGCGCATCTATCTCACGCACAATCTGTCCCTTGGCAATGCCGCCAACAGCAGGGTTGCAACTCATCTGCGCTATTTTGTTCATGTCCATTGTTACCAAGCAAGTTTTGGCTCCCATGCGTGCAGCAGCACTGGCAGCTTCGCATCCAGCGTGTCCTGCACCGATAACAACAACATCGTAATGAAATACAGTATCCATTCTTTAAATTGTGATATTTGCCACAAAATTACAAGTTTTTCTTGATTAAACACTTCGCCACGTTTGTAGGATATGAAAAAAGCCCTACTTTTGTAGGTTTAACCAATATGGAGGAACAAATGGAATACCTGGTACATTACGTATGGCAGCATCGCATTTACGGCACCGCTCCCTTGTTAACCAACGATGGCCTATCAGTTGAAGTGATAGACCCTGGTGTACACAATCTGTGTCAATCTGGTCCCGACTTTTTCAATGCAAAGGTAAAGATTGGAGGACTGTTATGGATAGGGAATGTTGAGGTGCATGAGCGTTCGAGTGATTGGTATCGGCATCATCATGAAACCGATGCAGCCTACAACAATGTCATACTGCACGTAGTGACGACCATTGACGACACTGTGTACACTGCTGATGGCAAATGTTTGCCGCAGTTAGCTCTTGCTGTGCCCATCCGTTTGCAACAAAACTATCAGGCATTAATAGATGAAGAAACTTATCCCCCTTGTTATCGCATCATTCCGCAAGTGCCAGATTTAACGGTACATGCTTGGATGAGTAGACTTACTGTTGAACGTCTGGAAGAGAAAACAGAGCGTGTGCAGCAATACCTAAAACGCGTAGACGATGATTGGGAACGTGCCTTTTTCATCACGTTGGCGCGCAACTTTGGTTTTGGCACCAATGCGCAGGCCTTTGAACAATGGGCCTTTACCATCCATCCGCAGCAAATAGGCAAGCACCGTGACGATGTGTTTCAGGTCGAAGCCTTCTTTATGGGGCAAGCAGGGCTGCTCAACGATAAGTTAGTAAAACCCGAGCGCCGCGACAGTTATTATATGCGTTTAAAGGCCGAATACACATTTCTTCAGCACAAATTCAATTTGCAGCCCATTGACCCAGTGGTGTGGAAGTTTGGCCGATTGCGTCCACAAAACTTCCCATATGTACGCTTGTCACAATTAAGCCGCCTATATGCCGAGCGTCGCGCCAACTTGTCGCGCTTGCTCGAGGCACAAACGCTCGACGATTTGCGCAACTTATTCCGCATAGGTGTAACTGACTATTGGCGCACACATTACGCATTTGGCGAAGAAAGTAAAGAAAGCGACAAAGTGTTGCAGAGCGGTTCGCTCAACCTACTTATCATAAATACCGCCTCACCTTTATTCTTTGCTTGTGGGCGTCAGCGGTTGGATGAGGATTTGGCCGAACGCGCTTTTAACCTATTAGAACAATTGCCTGCCGAGCGCAACTACATAACACGCTGTTGGGAGCGTGCCGGATTAAACATAGAACATGCAGCCGACAGCCAGGCACTCATACAGCTACGTCGTAACTATTGTGAGCGAAAGGATTGCTTGCGCTGCCGTTTTGGTTCAGAATATTTACGTGGCCATTTCGGTGAATAGGTAATGGTAAGTAGGTGCTCAAAATTGTTTCCTCAAGTTTCGGATTTAGCAAGGGCGGGCTGAATCCGAAACTTGAGGTTTATATAA
>ERZ507052.397-NODE-397-length-13856-cov-7.61445_pt1 | contig 13856 bp, 9 predicted proteins | sample MGYA00512868_ERZ507052 | MGnify/ENA metagenome assembly ERZ507052 | reverse complement strand
CTGCGCGTTGGAATCCTGCAACTGCGCGTTCGACTTTGCCAGCTGGTCACGCGTCACGGCGAGCTGGTTGCGTTTCCGATAGACGTATGCAAGGACGGCGAGAAGCATCAATGAAAGGATGCTTATGGCTATGACTGTGAAGCGCAGCGAACGACCTGACTTTTCCTCCTTGGCCTTATATTCCTTTGCTATGCGTGTTAGCAGTGGCGATATGTGGGACAAACGCTGGCGCGAACCGAACCGGTCGGCACAGTCAGAGGTGAAGCAGATGTAGCGGTAAGAACGATCGACGTCGCCGTTTGCCATCAGCAGGTTTGCCATCTCCCACATCGAACCTTGGTCCATTACGGCGTTTCTTATGTCCGCCAATACCGATTCGCCCAGACTGTACATCATCTGTATGGAGTCGCCCAATGCCTTATAGTCAAGATAACGATAGAAGGATATGAGGGCATATTCCGGGGAACCTGGCTTTACGTTATGCAGCCATTCGTTGTTGATGGCGAGTGCCTGACGATAGTCTTTCCTGCCTTGTGCCAACATCTCGCGGCATTGATTGTAGTATTTATGACCGACGGGCAGATACTTCTGTGCCAATAAGAAGTAGTTGGCGGAAGTTTCGGCGTATTGTCTGCGCATATTCTCGAACTTGCCGTAGTAAGCCAGCTCGCCTGAAATATGACCGGATGCGTAATAGTAGAGTCCGAGATCGATGCCGTGGAGCTTCTCTGGATTGATGGTTTTCAGAATGGCTTCTGACTCTACGTACATTCCTGCATTGGAACAGCACAGCGCAGTAAGCGACAGGCAACCTCCTGCTTTCGAGTCATCACCCATTTGTAGGGCTATATCAGAGCATCGCTCAAGGTAATAAATGGCAGAATCGTTGACAAAAGGAAGGTATTCAGCGTAGAGCTGATATGTCAGTTCATACTTGGCGGATAAGGTTTCTGCCTGATCTGCCCGGCTTTTAAGGTACGCAATACGTTCCTTCTTCTTCTGCCCGTACTGGTCAGAGACGGATATGGCCTCGTCTATGCATTGCAGGATGGAGTCAATGGAGGCGGCTGTGGGATGTACGGCAGACACGGCTGTGGACATGCCGAACCATAGCAAGATGACCATTACGGCTATGCGGGGGCGTAATATATGGGTAAGTGTGATATTGTTTGGCTTTGATGGTTTCATTCGTTCTTAGGATTAGGAACGTAAAATTACAAAAATAAAAAGACATAGCTTTGATTTTTGCAATAAAAAAGCTCCGAAACCATTAAGATTTCGGAGCTTTCATAAAGAATTGTTTTTTTATTCCACGGTAAGTTTTGCCGTCTTTACGTCGCGGCTGTTGGAACCTACCATTATGGTGAATTCGCCTGGTTCCACCACCTGCTTAAGTTCAGAGTTGTAGAATTCGAGTTGCTTGCGTGTGATATCGAAGGTCACTGTCTTGGCTTCGCCGCTCTTCAGATGGATGCGCTGAAAGCCTTTCAGTTCCTTGACGGGGCGGGCAATGCTTGCACTGACGTCATGGATGTAGAGCTGAACAATCTCGTCGCCGTCGCGTTCTCCAGTGTTCTTTACGGTGAGCGAAGCCTTAACGGTGCCGTCTGCGTTCATAGAGGGAGCACTGAGAGTAAGGTCGCCATACTCGTATGTGGTGTAAGACAGTCCGTATCCGAAGGGATAGAGAGCGTCGTTGCGCACGTCCATGTAATTGCTCTGAAACTTGAAGAAGCGGTCTGTGCCCTCGGGAACAGGACGTCCCGTGTTCATGTGGTTGTAATAGAGAGGCAGTTGGCCCACGTTCTGCGGGAAACTGTTGACCGTCTTGCCCGTCGGAACCTTGTCGCCGAAGAGCACATCACAGACAGCATCACCCGTCTCAGAACCTGCAAACCATACGTTCATGATGGCATTCACGTTCTCTGACTCCCATTTCAGCACGGTTGCCCTGCCTGAGAAGTTGAGCAGCACAATGGGCTTACCCGTCTTTACCAGTTCTTTCAGGAGCATCATCTGTGCGTCTGGCAGTTCCAGATTGGTGCGAGAGGCGCACTCGCCACTCATTTCTGCCATCTCGCCGAGACATGCCACCACTACGTCTGCCTTACGTGCCACGTCAAGTGCTTCCTGCATCATACGCTGCTGGTCGCCGCGTTCTATAGGTCGACCGAACTCTATCTCCTTCTGCTGTTTCTCGTCCAGATAGATATTGGAACCTTGGGCGTAGAGAACGGTGGCTTTGCCGTCAAGATAACGGGTCATTGCCTCGCGCAGAGTGGAGTATTTCTCAGGCTTGTCGCCAGTTGACCATGAACCGGGAAGGTTGTTACGGGTGTCGGCAAGCGGACCTACGAGAGCCACGGTGCCCTGCTTTTTGAGCGGCAACAGGCTGTTCTGATTCTTCAGAAGTACGAATGTTTCGGCAGCCATGTCGCGTGCAACGCTACGATTGGCTTCGGTGTAAAGCTCTGTCTTCTCACGCTTGGCGTCGCAGAAGCGGTACGGATCGGCAAAGAGACCGAGCTTGTATTTCGCCTCAAGCACACGGCGACAAGCCTGATCAATGTCGCTCTCCTTCACAGTGCCCCTCTCAAGGCAGGTCTTAAGGTTACGTACAAATGCTTCCGAACACATGTCCATATCGGTGCCAGCCTTCAGAGCCTGTGCTGTGTTGGAGAGCGGATTGCCTATGCCGTGCATCATCATCTCATTGATTGACCCATAGTCGGTGACTACGAATCCATCGAACTTCCATTCCTTGCGCAGAACATCGTCTATAAGCCACTTGTTGGCTGTGGCAGGAACGCCGTCAACGATGTTGAACGAGGTCATGAACGAACCGGCTCCAGCCTCGGCAGCTGCCTTGTAAGGAGCAAAATACTGATTATACATGCGTACATGGCTCATGTCCACGGTGTTGTAGTCGCGTCCAGATTCGGAGGCTCCGTACAGTGCGTAGTGCTTGACGCAAGCCATAGCGTTATGGTCAGAGTAGTCGCCCTGATAGCCGCGAATCATTGCGGCGCCAACTTGCGAGGTGAGATAAGGGTCTTCGCCCGCACCTTCAGCCACTCGTCCCCAACGCGGATCGACGGCAACGTCCACCATAGGACTGTACACCCAGTTGATGCCCGAGGCTGTGGCTTCAGCTGCTGCCACTTGTGCGGCACGCTCAATCATCGCCAAATCCCACGAACAGGCTTGAGCCAACGGCAATGGGAATACGGTCTGATAGCCATGAATGACGTCCTGTCCGAAGTACGGTCTGATAGCCATGAATGACGTCCTGTCCGAAGATAAGAGGGATGCCGAGACGTGTCTTCTTAACAGCTATCTCCTGCAGATTCTTTATCTTCTCTACGCCCTTGACGTTAAGGATGGCACCCAACTCGCCCGCTCCCACCTTTTCTGCAAGCGGCGAATTCATTACGGCGCCCGTGGTAAGGTCGCCTCCGGGGAGCAGATTCAGCTGACCGATCTTCTCCTCCAGGGTCATCTTCTGCATCAGTTCGGTAACGAACTCATTCATTGGAGGCAGCTGCTTCTTCTTTCCTGCAAAGATGGTTGCAGGAGAGAGGAGAAACAGGGCTGCCAATGCAATATTGGTTTTCTTCATTCTTTCGTTTTATTTTCTATTTCTTTTGGAACACTCTAACGTAGTCAACCTCCATTGTGGCGGGAAGGCAACTCTCATCCAAGCCTTGCTGTCCGCCCCAAGCACCGCCCCAAGCGAGATTGAGGATTGGATAGAAGGCTGCGTCAAACGGCCATGCGTCCTTGCCGGTTCCGTCGTTTTTGTAGGTGAGGAGCTTTTCGCCGTCAACGTAGAACGTCATGTAGTCTTTGGTCCATTCCATTGCGTACTTGTGGAATTCGCTTTGTGCGGTGGAGACTTTCTTGCGTGCAGACTCGATGGCAGTGCCGCCGTTGTTGTATTTGTTGCAATGGATTGTTGACACGACGACGTTGGCATCGTAGCCAACTTCCTCCATAATGTCTATCTCGCCGTCACCGGGCCACGTCTTGAAGTTGACGGGCATCATCCAGAAAGCGGGCCATGTGCCCTTGCCCTTAGGCAACTTGATGCTTGCTTCGATGTAGCCATACTGCCATCCAGTGGTCTGACGGGCGTAGAGACGGGCACTCTTTATGGTGCCGCCGTCATTGATGAGGTTTATCTTAAGCGTGCCGTTGCTCACCTGCGCCACCTTGTCGTCCTGCACATAGTTCTGCAATTCGTTGTTCACCCATCCTGCGGGCTTCACCTCCCACGTCCAGTCGCTGCCTACCTTCGAACCGCTGAACTCATCGTTCCATACCAGCTCGTAGCCGCTCAACGGACACTTGATGTCTTCCTGCTGTCCGGCAGACTGCACAACGCTGATGCTGTCGCGTGAGCCTCCCGACCAAACCATCACCTTACCAGTGCGCTCTGCTCCCGTGTTGGGTTCGGCTGTGATGGTGAGCGTGGCTGTCTTATTGGTGCTGTTGGTGGGCGAAACTGTCAGCCAAGCGTCGTTGGTGTATGCAGAGAACTCATGATCGCTTGATACTTCAACGCTGATACTGCCTCCGTTATTGCCCATCGACACAGATTTTTGTGTTATCGTGATGTTCTGTTGCGGAGCGTATGTTATGTCGGTCTCGTTGCTGCACGCCATCAGACTGATGGCGGCAGCGAAGAGAGATGTCAGAATCATTGTCTTCTTCATAAATATATTGCGTTTTTATTTTGCTGTCTTCTGTAATATAATATTGTAGATGTCGATCTTCTCATCGGCAGGACAACCACCGAAGTCGAACACAAGTTTAAGGGCATCTGCCTTGCCTTTTCCCATTTTCACGGCAGGGATCTTCACCTGATACTCTGTGCCGGCCTTGAGGTCGTAGCGGTTGGCAAAGAAGAAGTTTTCATCGCTGGCTGTGTCGGTGAGTTTTACTGTCACGCCATTGATGTCCTTCTTTGCGAGGAACTTGCAAGAGAAGTCGTACTCGGTGTCTGCCTCGGCAGGGATGCCGGTCACTACATGCACCTGAGCCTGCCACTGGTCGCTTGTTGCCTCAGGCAGAACCACGGTGTACTTGCCGTTGTTGACAGAGAAGTCGGGGTCTGCAATCTGGTTCCATCCCGGCGCATAGAAGAATGTGGTGGTGAATCCTTCGTTGCCCTTATCGTCTACGTATGTCTTCCACAGGTTCGACTCGCTGTCATACGTATACACTGTCTTGTCTTCATCCTCTGCCGGTGCCTCAATGCCATCGCAGCCATGCTCCTGCAGATCGATGTCGCGTACGGTTATCTTTGTGTTCTCAGCATTGCCACCGAAGTCGAACACGAGATTAATCTTGTCCATGTCTATGCCAGCCATATTGCTCTTATAGAATATGTATTCCTGACCAGCCTTGAGCTGAATGTTCTCCATGAAGTAGTAAGTATTGTCATCGCCTTCCTTGGTAAGCTTGACAGTAACATTGTTGTGGTCGGTGGAAGAGAGCAGCTTGGCAGAGAAGTCGTACGAATTGTCTGCGTTGGTAGCCATATCAGTGTGGAAGTGCACCTGTGCCTGCCACTGGTCTGTAGTGGCGGTGGGCAGCTCTATGACATACTTGTTGCCGTCGGCAGTAACCGTAGGATCAGCTATCTGCGCCCAACCCGGAGCATAGAAGAACGTATTGCTGTACTGGCATGACTTCCATAGGTTGCAGTCGCTTGAGGCGTTAAAGCCCTGGAATCCTTCATCAGCATTGGTCAGAATGTAATGCCAAGCTATTTCGCCGTTGTCCCAGACGAGCGTCATTGTGCTGCCCACAAGACTCTCGATGCGCAGTTTCAGCTCTCTCGATGCGCAGCTTCAGCTCGCCGTTGAATGCGCCGTCTGCCGGAATGTAAGGGAAGTAAGTGCCGGCAGGCATTGTCATATAGATGTCCTCGCCCTCTGTGGAGAGCTTGAACGAACTCTTCTTCTTGCCGTCTACTGGAGCCATGAAGTCTTCTGACTGCGGTCCGCCGAGAACGCTACAGTCCTTGTTGACGTATACTGTTCCGCCGTCGCCCGGATCGTATGTGTATGAATAGTCGGTGCCAAAGCTGATGCGGTCATCGTAAACGCCGAAATCTGCCTTTTCGTTAGGCTTTGCTGACCACCATTCTGTGCCGTCCGTACCTGAAGGACCGCAACCCATGTGGGCTGCTTCGGTAGAGGCAATGCGCCAATCCTTGCCGCAAAGCATGGCAAGCAGCTCGTCGTAGTTGGTCAGTGAGTTGGCAATGTGGAACGTTGTCTCGCCCATACCCTGCGACAGACCGTTATGGTTGCCCACGCGATAACAAATCTTATAGTCGCCGGCATTGCTCCATATCTTCTGCAGAGGGTTGAGAGTGGAGTATACAGGATTCTTTGTCACTTCTTTGCCGTCCACCGGAATGTACCACATCGGATAGATGCCGTCGCCTTCGAGATTGAAGGTTACGGTGTTGGTGGCTTCGTCTACGGTTGCTGTCACTTTGGCGTTTTCGGCTACTGGCAGACCTGCTTCCGACACGCCGTCGAAATCCTCGGGGCTGCAAGCCGCCAAGGAAAGGGCGGCAAGAGCCAGAGTGTATATCTTGTTGAGTTTCATAGTCTCGTTGTTTTTTTAGATTTTAATAATTGTTCTGCTTTAGAGTTCCGTGTGCGGCGTCAATCTCGCTCAGTGGTATTGGCAGATACTTCTTGCTCTCGCTCCATGTGTTTGTGCGGTAGCCGTAAGCGTCAGGAGTAAGTGTAGAGGCTGCCTTGCCGGTGCGTACAAGATCCCAATAACGCTTGCCTTCGCCCACAAACTCAAGATGACGCTCGTCGATGATGTTGTCGATGGTGGCGGCACGGTTGTCGGTCAGTCCTGCACGGTGATGAACACGATTGAGATATTCCTGTGCCTTGGTCTGGTCACCGTTGGTACGTACGAGCAATTCTGCGGCATTGAGCAGTGTCTCAGCAAAGCGATAGATGCGCAGGTTGTTGTTGAAGTTGAGGTCGCCGTCAGCCTTCTGGTCCTTGTTGTTCTCCGTGTAAGGCAGATACTTCTTAAGCCACAGTCCGGTGTCCTGATAACGCTTCGTGTAAGAAGCCTTGCGGGCATCATATACTGTTGCGTCGCGACGGCTGTCGCCTTCGGCAAACATATTGTAAGTTTCCTCGCGAACGGGTTCGAATCCCCATCCGTTGTCCACTCCGTCCTCAGGCACACCGCCAGCCGGACCGATAAGGCGCGGATAGATGGTTCCGCCTGCGTTGACCACGCCGCCTCCCCATGCACGCACTGCATTGTCGTCCTTATAGCAAATCTCGAAGATGCTCTCCTTTGTCCATTCGCCGCTTTCGAGGAAGATGCCTGCATAGTCAGGGTTGAGGTCGTAGTTGTCGGTGTCGTTGATTATCTGCTGCATGAACGAGAGAGCCTTCTGATAACGTGCCTCATCGTTCTGGTACATCACCATTTCGGCATAAATCATGTATGCGGCAGCCTGACTAATACGTCCGATGTTGTCGTCGTCCCACTTCATAGGCAGGGCGTTGAGGCTGATGGCTGACTCAAGGTCGCTGATGACCGTCTCGTAAACCTCATCTGCCTGCTTCTGTTCGGCAATGTAAGGAGCCTTGAGGTTCTCCATATAGAAAGGTATGTTGCCATAGAACTTCCACAGCTGCATATAATAGAACGCTCTAAGCGTGCGTGCCTCTGCCGAAAAAGTGTTGTATTGTGCGTCAGTGAGGCTCTGCTTTGAGTTGTCTATGTAGCGAAGCACGTCATTGGCATTGCGCACTCCCTTGAAGCTCTGGTCCCAGATGCCGGAAAGAGCGTCGGAAGAATTCTGCGTCGACTCGAAGTTGAACATCTTGTGCAGGTGCTGGTTGTCGCTGATGCCCGAACCGCCGGGCCACACATCATCGCCCATAACGTCAGAGCAGAGTGTGAGCGGAGCATACTGGCTGTTGTTCCAGTCGTACTGGCGCATAGGATTGTATGTGGCAGCCATAGCCTCGATGATATGGTCGTATGAGCTGAAGTATTCGTCGACGGTGGCCTTGTCGGGAGGTGTGACCTCAAGGAAACTGTCCGAGCAGCTTGTAAGTGCGAGTGGCGTAGCGAGTGCTGCGACGATTATATATTTGTTTATTGATTTCATAACGGTTTCTGTTTTTTTAGATTTAACGTATTTGCGTACATCTGTATTTCTCTTAGAATCCGACGTTCACGCCTACAGTGAATGTGCGGCTCTGCGGATAGACACCATAGTCGACGCCAAGTGAGGTGCCGCCTGACGATATCTCAGGATCATATCCGGCATACTTGGTGAAGGTAAGGAGATTCTCTGCAGCTACATACACGCGAAGATTGTTGACGTAGAAGCGCTGTGTGATGTTCTTCGGCAGCGTATAGCCGAGCTGAATGTTCTTCAGACGCATATACGAACCGTCCGTGACTTAGAGGTCTGAGCTCTGCCAGTTGGTGCCGTCACCTACGACGAAGCGCGGATACTTGTTGCTTGTGCCAGGACCAGTCCAGCGGTTGAGCATGTATGACGGCAGGTTGGCGGGACGAACGTCGGTGCGTCGTGTGGCGTCGTAGATGTCGTTGCCGATGGTTCCCTGAATCATAAACATGAAGTCGAATCCCTTGTACTCCGCTCCGAAGGTGAATCCGTACGTCCAGTCAGGCATACCCTTACCGATCTTTGTGCGGTCAGCAGCGTCAATGGTTCCGTTCTTGTCTACGTCCACGAAGCGCACGTCGCCGGGCTTGGCGTTAGGTTGCAGCATGTCGCCCTTGTCGTTGACGTATGCCTTAACCTCGTCCATAGTCTGGAAGATGCCGTTGGTCTTGTATCCATAGAAGTATGGGAACGGCTCACCGTTGGTGGCACGTGTGATGGTACCGGTGTTCTGCATATTGTCAAGCTCGAGGTATCCTGATGTGTTGCCGAGATTGGTCAGTGTGTTCTTCAGATAAGAAGCGTTGCCCTTGACGTGGAACTTGGCTTTGCCGACGTACCACTTATATCCGATTTCCATTTCCACGCCCTTGTTCTCCATGTCGCCGACGTTGCCGAGCGGTGCTTCCGAACCTACATAGTTAGGGATGGGCATAGAGATGATCATGCCGCTGGTCTTCTTCTTGAACCAGTCTACTGAGAACGTGAGGGCATTGTCGAAGAATCCGAGGTCGAGTCCGAGGTCGGTCTGGATGCTCTCCTCCCACTTCAGGTCGGGGTTGGAAAGCGCTCCTGCCTGAACGCCGTTCACTACGTTCTCGCCGCGTCCCCATACAGTATTATAAGGTGAGGCTGTCCATGCGGCGTATGTGAAGTCGCCGAGTTGTCGTTACCGTTCTTACCCCAGCTTCCGCGCACCTTCAATGCAGAAAGCCACTTGGGAGCCTTGAAGTAAGGCTCGTTAATGACGTTCCATCCGAGCGAGAATGAGGGGAATGTGGCGTAACGGTTATTGGCGCCGAAGCGTGACGAACCGTCGCGACGAACCGTCACCTGAGCCATATAGCGCTCGCCGTAGTTATAACTTGCGCGGAAGAAGTAAGAGCTGAGCGTGTGCTTATATGCAGGACCACCGCTTGCCGACATCTCGCCACGGCTTCGGTCGGCGTTGGTATTGTTCATGTAGGGCTTGTTGATGTCCTTGAGGTTCTGCAGCGAACCGTAGAGATTCATGCCCGTATTCTGCATGGCGCTCTGTCCGAGCACGGCGTTAACGGAGTGCTTTCCGAACTGGTGGTCCCATGTTACCACGTTCTCTATCTGCCATACCGTGCCGCGATTGCTCGACTGGTGAGCGTTGGTGAGGGTGGCGCGGTTGTTGCCAGAGAGATAATAGAGCGGTGTATATCCGTCTGCACCCCAGAACGAAAGGTCTGCACCATAGCTGATGCGGTATTTCAGTCCGTAGCCGATATTGAGGTCGCCGGAGAAGTTAGCCACGAACTTATGGCTCCAGTTCTTGTCGCCTGGCAATGACAGCATGGCGAGCGGGTTGTTCATTTCCTGATAAGAGGTGCCCGGAATGCTGAACATGCGTCCCTGCTTGTCGTAAAGCATATACTGCTTGCCGTAGAGAGCTGCCTGGGCGTCTGCGTCCGCTCCGCTGACAGTGGGGGAGAGGATGGGCGAGAGATAAAGGGCAGAGCCGAGCGGCGAGCCCCACTGCGAGTTGGCTTCGATGGACTTGCTGTTGACGCGGGCGTAAGAAAGATTGACGCCTACGGTGAGCTTGTTGAACAGCGAGCGTTCCTTCTGGTCGTCGAATACGGTGTATGTGGTGTTGCTGCGCATTGTCAGACGACGATAATTAGAGCGGTCATAATTGCCACCGACGATACCGTCCTGATGGAAATAGCCCAAAGAAAGGTAATAGTTGACGCGGTCTGATGCGCCGCTAAGGTTAACCTCATGGCTTGTCACACCGGCATTGTCGTTGAATACCTCGTCCTGCCAGTCTGTTCCCTTGCCGTAGCTGTAAGGATCGTTGTAGATGGGGGCCTGTCCTGCGTTCACCAGACCTTCGTTCATCATCACCGCATACTCAGTGGCGTTGAGCACATCGCGATGTTTCCACGGGTTCTGCCATCCGTAAGAGAAGTTATAGTTGACGCGCATCTTGCCCTTCTCGCCTCCCTTTGTGGTGACGAGGATAACGCCGTTGGCGGCACGCGTACCGTAGATGGCGCCCGAAGCAGCGTCCTTGAGCACCTCGATGGACTCAATGTCGCTCGGGTTAAGATAGTCGATGCCGCCTTCGATGGGCATTCCGTCCACGATGTAGAGCGGGTTTGAGTCGTTGATGGTGCCGATACCGCGGATGCGCACCTGCGAAGCGGCACCCGGCTGACCGGAAGCCGATGTTACGGTTACGCCTGACGCCAGACCTTTAAGGGCATTGTCCACACGTACGGGGGCTGTGCCAGCCAAGTCGTCGGCGCTGACCTTTGCGATGGAAGCCGTCACGACGCTCTTCTTCTGCACGCCGTAACCTACGACCACGACGTCGTTAAGCGTCTGGCGGTCTTCGCTCAACGTGAGCTGCATGTTGTCGGCAGCCTTTGTCTCCAGCGGGCTGAATCCGATGTAATTGATGACAAGTGTCTGTCCGGGAGCTGCTGAAATGGAGAAACGGCCGTCTATGTCAGTTATGGCATTTTCTTTCGAGCCTTTCACATTAACTGTTGCTCCGATGATGGGTTCGCCGTTGGCGTCCACCACCGTTCCTGCGAACTTATGGTTCTGGGCATAGAGCGATGAGGACAGCGTCATGGCGATGGCTGTAAGTAATAACTTGGATTTGCTCATAAACTTAGATTTTTATATATATTATTAGGTTTTTATTCTTGCGGTTAGCGTTTTTATTTGAGTGTGAAGCGTGTCTTCAGCGTGACATTGTCCGAGGCGTTGCCTATGAGAGCCTCAAATAAGCCGTTCTCCGACTTCCATGAGCTTGAGGTTTCGTCGTAGAAGGAGAGGGCTGTATTGTCTATGGTGATGTCCACGTTCTGCTGTTCGCCGGGATTGAGCCATACCTTCTTGAATCCTTTGAGCTCCTTTACGGGACGGTCCACCGATGCTTTCACGTCCTTTACGTAGAGCTGTACGGTCTCTGCGCCGCGCTTCGTGCCGGTGTTCTTGACGGTTACGGTGAATGTCAGCTTGCCGTCGCGCGTCATCTCTTTGGCAGACTGGCGCAGATTGCTGATGCTGAAAGAGGTGTAACTCAGTCCGTGTCCGAAAGCAAATGTCGGCTTTATGCGGTTCTTCTCTGTCCAGCGATAACCCACGTATATGCCTTCCTTATATTCTTCGTCGATTATACGGTCTGCTCCTGCTGCCTTGTCATCGGTGTTGCGCCATGTGCCGGGATAAGTTTTCAGGGCGTGTGCGCCGCAGTCGTTGAGGCTTCCGTACCATGTAAAGGGCAGCTTGCCGCTCGGATTGGCGTCGCCTGTCAGCACATCGGCGATGGCGTTGCCTGCTTCAGAACCTATAAACCAACTCTGTACGATGGCAGGAACCTTGTTTTTCCAAGGCATTGCCACAGCGTTGCCCGACACGTTGACGTAGATGAGGCGGTCCGTAACCTTTGCGAGAGCCTCGATGAGGCGGTTCTGGTCGTACGGCAGTTCATACTGCTTGCGGTCATGTCCTTCGCAGTCCTGATAGTCCGACTTGTTCAGTCCGCCCACCATAATGACATAGTCGGCATCCTTTGCTTTCTCCACAGCCTCGGCGATGAGTTGGTGCAGTCCTGATAGTCCGACTTGTTCAGTCCGCCCACCATAATGACATAGTCGGCGTTCTTTGCCTTCTCCACAGCCTCTGCAATGAGCTGGTCAGCGGAGCGGTTGTCCTTCAGATTCTGACCTGTCTCCACTCCATTATATTCGCCCGTCACGTCACCCACGTAGCCTCGGGCATAATCAATCTCTGCCGAACCTCCGAGTTTGGCTCTCAGTCCGTCAATGGGAAGCGTCTCACGCTGCACCTTCAACGACGACGAACCGCCGCCGACGGTCATCATCTTGATGGCGTTTTCGCCTACAACGAGTATGCGCTTCGCCTTGTTGCGGTCGATGGGCAGCACGTTGTTGCGGTTCTGGAGGAGCACGATGCCCTCGTCTGCTATCTTACGGGCTGCTTCGTAGTGCGATTCAGAGCAGAGGAAGCCGTGAGGACGCTGTCTGTTCATCGTCGTACGGAAGAAGAGGCGCAGCACACGGCGCACCTTGTCGTCAAGTTTCTTGGTGGTGTACTTGCCGCTCTTGATACCTTTAAGATATGGTGTGGCAAGATAATAGTTATCGTAAGTGTTGCTTGTGCCTGCTGACAGACCGTTGGTCCATGAGCCGAACTCCATGTCCAGTCCGTTCTTCACAGCCTGATCAGTGTCGTGACATCCGCCCCAGTCGCTCACCACCACGCCGTCAAACGCCCAGTCGCCCTTCAGAATGCGGTTTAGCGTGTACTGGTTGTGGCAGTTATGCTCGTTCTTATATAGGTTGTATGCGCCCATAATCGCCCAAGTCTTTCCTTGCTCTACGGCTGCCTTGAACGCCGGCAGATAAATCTCATGCAGAGCGCGGTCGCTGACTATGACGTTCACATTAAAGCGATATTCCTCGTCATTGTTCAGACAGTAATGCTTGACGCATGACGAAACGCCCATCGACTGCATTCCCTGTATATAAGGCACCACCATCGTGGAAGCCAGATAAGGGTCCTCGCCCATATACTCGAAGTTGCGCCCTCCGAGCGGAGTGCGATAGATGTTGACGCCCGGTCCGAGAATCATGTCCTTGCCGCGATAGAGAGCTTCCTCGCCGAGACTCTTGCCATAGAGTGCGGCAAGGTCAGGATTCCATGTGGCGGCAAGACACGTCAGCGCAGGAAACGCCACGCATGAGTCGTTGGTCTGTCCCGCCTGCTCCCACTCGTCCCACAGCACGTCGGGGCGTACACCGTGAGGACCGTCGTCAGTCCAGAAGTCGGGAAATCCCAAACGCGGTATTCCGGCAGACGAGAATTTGCTCTGCGCATGGATGACGCGAATCTTCTCCTGAAGAGTCATACGTGAGAGAGCATCGTCGATGCGTTGCTCTATGGGCTGTGTCTCGTCCAGATAAACAGGTGTCTGCTGAGCATTGGCTGTCATAGCACACACCGCAATCAAGCAAGATGTTATGATATGTCTCATGTTAATGTGTAAGTAATGGTTTTTAGTTGTCAACTGCAAATTTAGCATTCAGCTACTAAAAATAAAAGAGTGAGTGTTTAAAAAGTGGATGATATTAGACTGTAATCTTTCTTAAAG